>JAAUYD010042501.1_pt1 | contig 14365 bp, 5 predicted proteins | sample 7278101 | NCBI WGS metagenome assembly JAAUYD01 (sample SAMN14350128, study PRJNA611818) | marine sediment metagenome | isolation source: surface marine sediment (0.6m) | place: French Polynesia: Moorea | collected 2018-08
ACAAGATTGCCAGTGACGGAACCGGAAGCGGAAAGATTGCGAGCGACGGGACCGGCAGCCAGAAGTCAGTGCGCATTTGGGGCGAGCTAGACATGGTCTTTACGAACACTGGAATCGAGTTCGTCGCAAGCAGGATGAATCTCAAAGGAGAGGTCGAAACTATAGTTTTTGACCTCGACAATCGGACCGACTATTCGCAAGCAATTGTCTTCATAGAAAACGACTTCTGAACCGCAGTCACAGACAAAAAATGACTAGCTATTTTTAGGTTGACCCCACTCCCGCACGATCGGCTCACCCCAGCTTGTGAGCCGGTCCTGCGGGTCCTTTATCACTAATTCTTGGTTGACCCCACGATCCCGCAGCAAAGACTCTTCCCTCGGAGTCGCTGCGGGACTTTTTTGTTTAGGGCTGAGACATACTCGAATCCCTGCGTTAGATTGGCGACTCCTGAGTCCAGATTCCACGAGGCCGCGTCCGTGACCGTTTTGAAAGCAATTTCGACATATGCAATTGGCATATGTATTTTAGCAATCGCATTCCCCTCGCATTCGGACATTTCCCCCTGCACTACCGCCCGCCCTGCCCTGACCTCTGTCATTGAACGCTCTGAGGGCATTGTTTCGCAAACAATCCACGCAACCGAACAACGCATGGGCGTTTCCGGTCAGTACGGCCTGGCGGTTGCCGTGAGCGTTTGCGGCGAAATTGTGTGGACCGGGGAGTACGGGTATGCGGACTTGGAAAATCAGGTCCCGGTCACTGCTGAGACCCGTTTTCGGGTCGGCAGTGTATCCAAGACCCTGACAGCGGCCGCGCTGGGCCAGTTGGTGGAAGCTGGCAAACTGGACTGGGATGGAGAGATTCAGACCTACGTACCGGCGTTTCCGCGGAAACGCTACCTGGTGACGGTTCGGCAGGTGGCGGGGCATGTTGGCGGCATCCGTCACTACGCTGGCAATGAATTCATGAGTGACGTTCGGTACGAAACCATCAACGATGCGCTGGCCGTCTTCAAGAATGACCCACTGCTGAGCGAGCCAGGCACCGAGTACAACTATTCCTCTTATGGTTGGAACCTGTTGAGCGCCGTGGTCGAAGGCGCATCGGGTCAGTCCTTTCTCGACTATATGAAAGTCCGGGTCTTCGAACCCGCGGGAATGTCCAGCACCCTGGCCGACGACAATCTAACCCTGATTCCCAACCGCACGCAGTTTTACCACTTTGATGAAGCCGAGGAGACCAACGGCAACGCGCCCTATGTCGACAACAGCATCAAGTGGGCCGGCGGAGGCTTTCTATCCACCCCCAGCGATATCCTGCGGTTTGGACGGGCCATATATGACGGCACGCTGGTGAACGAAGACACCCAAAACCTGCTGGTGACCGGCATGACGACCCGGGACGGCGCAGACACGGGTTATGGCATTGGATGGTCTACCGACATGCTGAATCGGGAGCTGGACCGGGCTGAGGATCATTTCCCCCAGGAGGTCCTGGACCGTACGCGAGCGCTGATCGGCGACCACCGCATTGCCGGCCATAGCGGCGGATCTGTGGGTGGCCTGACGCTCTTTCTCACTACACCAGATCTGGACGGCCGGGTCATGATTGCGGCCACTTCCAACAACAGCAGCATCTTTCCGGTATTTACCCTGCCTGTTTTTGCTGAGTTTGTGGGTATATCAACGCAGATGGGTCAATAAGTTACTGGTTACAATTTCGAACCTAAACGACGGGTATTCCGGCGTAATTGGGGAGATTTTCCGGAAGCGCTCTGCCATAATCCAAACCAGAGTGTACATAGGTATTTTCCACGGTCTTAACGGAGACACGAGATGACCTTGAGGTCTGCGGATGTCACCATCCTGTTGGATTCTGCACCCGACGCGATGGTCGTGGCCAATGGAGATGGCCACATTGTGTTTGCCAATTCTCAAACCAATACCCTGTTCGGCTACTCTGCCGATCAACTCATAGGGCAGCCCGTCGAGATTCTGCTGCCGGAACGCTACCGAAACACCCACGAGCAACATCGGGGGCGCTACGCCCGGCAACCGCACCGCCGGCCCATGGGCGACGGCCTGGAGTTATTCGGGCTGCGCCAGAATGGTGAAGAGTTTCCCGTTGAAATCAGCCTGAGCCCGGTAGAAACCGAGGATGGTCAACTGGTCATCAGCGCCATTCGCGACGTCAGCGAGCGGGCAGCGATACAGAAGGACCTGGAACATGCCAGGGACGAGGCCGAAAAGGCCAATCGGGCCAAGAGCGCCTTCCTGGCAGCGGCCAGCCACGACCTGCGTCAGCCGCTGCAGGCGCTGAAGCTGCTGAACTCAGTGCTGGAAAAAACCACGGAGAACAGTCGCCAGGCTGACGCCATTTCGCGCCAGCACGAAGCACTGGGTTCCATGACGGATCTCCTCAATTCGCTGCTGGACGTCAGCAAGCTGGAGTCCGGGGCCATCACCCCCGACATTGGGGACTGCGAAGTGGCCGCCATCTTCCATCGGCTGCGCAGTGAATTCGAGGTACAGGCCCAGGCAAAAGGCCTGCGGCTCGAAGTGGACGAGTGCGACGACGTCATCCGCACCGATGCCAATCTCCTGGAACAGATCATCCAGAACCTGGTGGCCAACGCCATTCGCTACACCCGGCAGGGACAGGTCCAACTGCGCACGACCCAGCTGAATGACACCCTCCGCATCGAGGTTGTCGACACCGGCATTGGCATTCCGGGAAGCGAAATCGAGACCATATTCGAGGAGTTCCACCAGCTGGACCGGATTCCGGGACAACCCCGGGAGGGATTGGGATTGGGCCTGTCCATCGTGCAGCGCCTGGCGGATCTCCTGAAACACCCCATCGGCGTGGAGTCCACCCCGGGCGAAGGCACCTGCTTCTCCGTGACTGTTCCGCGGGCTAAACGGCCGCAGTTGGTCAGCAAACCAATCCTGGTCCAGCCCGCGCCGTCTACAAGTAGGCATGTGCTCATCATCGACGATGACCCGGCAGTGTCCGAGGCGACCCGCATGCTGCTGGAAGTCGAAGGACACGAGGTCACGCCCGCATCCACCCTCGAGCAGGCCCAGGCCGGCTTGGATCGTGACGGGCGCCCCGACATCATCGTCACCGACTATCACCTGGGCGTCCAACAGACTGGCGTTGATGCGATCCTGAAGCTGAGGAACCAGTTGGGACTTGACGTTCCTGCCGTGCTTGTCACCGGCGACACTTCCGCCGCAATCATGGGTGAAGTGGAAGAGGTCCCGAACTGCCAACTGCTGAGCAAACCGGTGGATACCGAAAAGTTGCTGACGCTGATCCAGGAAAGTGCCGGCGACCTTTCGCCAATGAATCGAGCGTCCTGAGCGGGTCGCCCGTCAGGACTATCGCGCTCTGCCGCTGCGGCGCCGTAACACCTGCTCCCGTCGTTTACTACGTCGTTTTCAAATGCATTCTGTGATCGCGCGCCGGGGGAGGGCCGTCTTGAAGAGGCCGTTGTGCAGTTCCTGGATATTGCCCAATGCGACAATATCGGTCAGCGCCGGTCGCAGGATCTGAATCGAAACCTTCCCTCTGCCTACCTGGCAGTAAGCGCTGCAGGCCAGCGCGCCTGCTCTCAACGGGCCCGGCTATTCGAACCCGTTGTCGAAGATCTTGAATCCCACCTCCACGGTCACGGTGTCACAAACGAACTCGTCCACCGGGCTGCCGCCCTTCAAACCAAAAGTGGTGGTGGGCGGCAGGATGCAGACCGTCATATCAACTTCGCGCACAGCACCGGTGTACTCGTGGAAGGCGAACACAAAACCGGTCACCTGGTTGGTCTGTGACAGGATGGGACCGGTGGTGCTGCCGTCTTCGTTGACCACGCCTTCTCTTTCAACGGTGCCGTCACCCCAGTCAATCTCCACCGTGTGCTCGGTGTTGGGATCACCGTCGGCGAAGGTAAAGCTGAAGTAACCTGGCTCACCCAGTGGCGCCTCAAATTTTTCCGGCAGATTCAGCGTGGGCGTGTCGCCCACCGGATCGATGGTCAGGTTGACGGTGGCGATGCCGGACTGGAACTCCCCGTCGTCTGCCCGGTAGGTGAAGCTGTCGGTGCCGGAGAAGTTTTCCGCCGGGGTGTAGGTGCGTGCGGCACCGGTGCCGCTACTGAGGGTACCGTTCAGCGGCGGTGACACGATTTCGTAGGTCAGGTTGCCGGGACCGAAGTCCAGGTCGCTGCCCGCCAGCACCAGGTCCAGGGGCTGATCTTCCGACAGCGTCAGGTCCAGGTTTCCGGCGAAAGGCGGATTGCGGTTGGTCACCGTCACGTCAATTTCCACCGTGGCCGGCGCACTCACTTCCAGGCCGTCACTGACGACGAATTCAAAGCTGTCCACGCCGTCGAAGCCGCTGTTGGACTGGTAGGTAATAGTGGCCTCGCTGTCGCTGATGGTGGTCAGCACGCTGGTCTGGAACACGTGCACCAGCTCCAGGTTGGGATCGGGGTCCAGCACGTACAGGTGCTTGGAGTTGACGCTGATGGTGTCCGGGCGGCCGAAGTTAGCCAGCACGAAGCCTTCCTGCAGGCAGCGGTCAAAGTCATTGGTGTCGCAGCTGGACTTGGCTTCGCCGGCATAAAAGCCTTCGCTGGTGAAACGCTGGACCCGGCTGTTGTTACGATCGGCTACGTAAATGGCGTCGTTGGGGTCCAGGGCGATGCTGGCGGCGGTTCTGAGTTGACCGGGACCATCCGAGTTGAACGGCGGCGTGCCAAACGGGTTCGGATACAAGGCGGTGCAGGTGTCATGGGTACAGCTGAAGCCCCGGGTGGTCTGGGTGGACAGGTCGCATCCCGCTCCGTCGGAACAGGCACCAAGGAAGCCCACCAGGTCGCCGGGCACGGCGTCACCGGCGGCATCGATGGTGGCCGGCTGGTACTTGTAGATGTGGTTGAAGGTGCCAATGATCAGGCTGTCGTCGGAGGTCAACGCCAGGTCCACCGGCACGCCGGTGCCACCGCCGGCCAGCTCGGGCGGCAGGTACTCGAATGCCGCGATCATGGTGCCGGCCAGGTCACACTCCTCGAAGCTGCCGTTGTCGGTACAGGCGGCCAGCCGGGTATCCCAGACGTTGACCTGGGCGACCCCGGTGCTGGTATAGAGAATGCCGTTACCGTCCAGCACCGCCGTGCGGAATCCCGACATGGGCGTACTGAAATTGAACTGCCGGGTGGTTTCCAGTGTGTTGGCGTCCAGCACCAGCACCTGTGGGCCACTGCCAAAATAGGTGTACATGATGCGGTTTCGCCGTTCATCCAGGTAGAACCCGAACAGGTTATTGGCGCGAGGCAGATCGCGTCCCGTCAGGTACTCCTCGGTATCGTCATTGGTCTGGAACAGGCTGATCCGGTTATTGGGCACCAGCACGAATGGATCGTTGACGTCACAGCCTGGATCCACCGCCAGGGGCGCACCCAGCACGTACATCAGCCCGGACTCCGCCACCCGCAGGTTCTGGGGCTCCACGATCACCTCGGGAGGCCGATTGGGCGTGCAGCGGTCGATGTTGTCCTGGAACGGAATGCGGTAGTCCTCGATGAAGTACGGCAGCAGCGGCGCCACGAAAAAGCCGTTGGCCGGCGCCTGGGAGATGGAAAAGCCCAGCGGGTCGAAGCGGCCGCTGCGGTTGTCAAAATCCGGGTCGCTGCCGGACACGGTGATTTCCACCGGTTCAAAACCACCCGCCGCGACCGCGTTGGCGCCAGCCTGGGCAATGGCGGTAGGTGCGTTGTTGGTGCCCTCGGGCTTCACGTTGACCACCTGGGTGGCCAGGGTGCTGACGCCGTTTTCGCAGCTGTCATTGCCCAGGAAATCCTCGGCACACCACTGGATCTCGGTGACTCCGGGCGGAAACTCGTAGCCGCCGTCCACCTGGACCACGCCGGCCGATGGGATGAAGGTGGCGGTAATGGTTGGGTCCAGGTCGACAAAGTCAAAGGTGCGTGGCGCGCCGATCTGCACGTACTGGGTGGCCTGCCCTCCGGGAATTTCGGTGACCTGGCTGGGCGGCGCCAGTACTTCCGGGGGCAGCGTATCCACTACCCGCACCCGCTGGGTGACGGATGCCGAGTTGCGCTCGCCCTGCATGTTGGGACCGGGATCCAGTACCGTCCATACCGCATCGCTGACCTCTCCGGCCGGCCAGAAATTCGTGGGCCGGCGCAGTTCCAGCTCGAACTCCGTGCGGCACTTGTCCGAGATGGTGATCAGGGGACGCAATCGGTCGAACTGGGTCTTGATGCTGGCGCCACCGGGCTCGAGCCCTTCGAATTCGATGATGGTGTCGCCGGATGAACTGGTGATCACCGGATCGATCAGATCCCAGACCGTGACCTCCGTGGTGGCGTGGGTGGGCGCCGAGTTGGGCTCGCCAGTTTGAATCCGAGCCAGAAACGCGTTTTTGGACTCGCCGGCGCTCAGCTCAAACAGCGCAATCTCGATGGCGATATCGATGATCGCCTCCAGAATGTCCGGTCCGTTGGCTCCCAGGTATTTCTTGGCACTCTCCGGCAGCCCGGGGATGTAGAGAAACACCAGGTCCAGGGGCGAAATGGTGGTCACCGCCTCCCAAAGCAGGGTATGGCGGCCGTAGCGCAGGACCACCTCACCGTCTTCCGGCGTACTGTCATTCAGCAGCCGCACGTCCACATCGCTGTTGACGTGGATGGTGGTGGGCGTCCCCAGCGGGCCCCAGTCGGTCAGCCGGGGCTGCAGCAGCCCGCCGCCCCGAGGGAAGGTGAGAAAGGTGGTATTGGTCTGTTCGCTGACCTGGGCAATTTCCAGGGTGCACTCGTCCACGCCGCCGTCGGCCTCGGGGTCGTATGCCGGCTCTTCGGGGTCAGTCACTGTCATGAACGGCCGACAGAACTTGAGCGCGATGTCCGCGCCATAGTTGAGGATGTCGATGGCCAGGTCAGCCCCCGGCGGCGCCGCCAGCGATGCCCCAAAAAGGAACATGAAGGCCCCGCCCAGGGGCGCGATGCAGACAAAAGGCTCGTTCTCGGGGTTTTGCGCCACGTCCGCCGCGCGATCGACCATGTCCTCGACCACCGGAATGGCCTCATCGAGGGCGGTTTGTACGTCACCGGCAATGTCCAGAAACGCCGACACCACCGGCCCAACATCAATGCCGCCGAGATCGGGTTCTTCCGGTGGGTCATCGGCGCCGGCAGCGAAGGTGATCGATCCTGCGAGCAGGATCAAGGCAATTGAAAATCTGTGGCTTTTTCTTGTCACGGTGACCCCCGAGATTGTTGACCGACATAGGTATAACGCATCGAGAGCCGAATTGTGTGCACTCATGATGCGGTGTCTTGCACTCAGGATGCAGAGACCGGGCCTATGACTCTAAGTGTTTGATTTTGCGATAAAGCAACGGGCCTGGCATTGGTGCCGGGCCCGTTGGACAATCAATCCCAACAGATTCCGCCCTATTCAAACCCGCTGGCGAACACCACCTGGGGCAGTACGGGGATCTCGATCACCGTCAGATTGTCGCCGGTGGCGTCCTGCTCCGTACTGGTGACGTCAATCTGGTAGCCCTCGGCTTCAGGGTCGAAGTTCACGTCAGGCAACAGCGTGACTGATATCGCCACCGTCTCATCCGGCGCCAGGGTGCCGAGATTACAGGTGGTGGTGACCATGTCATGGGTGCAGCTGCCTTTGCCCGTGCTGACCGACATCAGCTCCACGCCTTCCGGCAACACGCCGGTGAACACCACGTTGGTGGCTTCCAGCGGTGTCACCGGCTCCTGGGGCAGTTCGTTGGTCACATTGATATTCAAGGTGGTGGGCTGAGCGGGCAGCGCCGGATCTTCACTCTCCGGCGTAGCGGTCAGGGAGACGTCCACCATGGGCAGCACCGTGATATCCGCCAGCAGGGCGTCGTCCCCGCTGCTCCCTGCACCGGAGCTGTCGATCACCAGGATGCCCACCTCGTAGGTGCCGGGAACCGTATAGACGTGGTCGGCCAACACCTGCCCGGTGCCACCGGCGGTCCCCGTGATGATCGGGTCTTCCCGCGGCGCTTCGGGGTCAGCGGGTGGATTCTGGTTGGCGAAATCGAGGGTGCCATCGCTCCACTGGATCTGGGTGAAGTGGTTTTGTCCCTTGTCCGGATCGTCGAACTCCACCATCAGGCCCACGGGAAAGCCCAGACCCGCTTCGAAGCCCTGGTTGACCACCTTGCCTTTCAGCAACTGAGAGATGGCTTTGGGCAGGAACTTGGACTCGTCATCCATGAAGCGCAGCACCGGCTTGTCGTTGACCGGGTCAATCGTCAGGCTCACCGTGGCCTCGTTGGAAAACGCCAGGCCATCACTGACCACAAAAACGATCTCGTCCGTGCCATTAAAGTCCGGGGCGGGCGTGTAGGTACGCATCTCGCCGGTGCCGCTCAGTGACCCGTTGGCCGGCTCCTGCAGGATGGTGTAGGTCAGCGTGTCCAGGCCGTTGAAGTCCACACCGGCAATACCGTCGGGGTCGCTGGCCAGCAGGTTGACGTCAGCCGACGTGTCCTCGTCCAGTGTGATGCTGTCGTCAAACGCTTCAGGCGCACGGAAGTTGCGGCTCACGCTGATGGTGGCCGTTCCCAGGTTGCTGTCCACCAGTCCGTCGTCAGCCCGGAAGGTGAAGCTGTCCTCGCCCTGGAAACCGTTATCGGAGCTGTAGGACACCACCACCGAGCTTTCCGTGATGTCCTTGAAGGGCGCCGTTTCGAACACGTGCATCAGGTCGCGATCGCGATCCAGCACGTAAAATTGGGTGGAGTTGACGCTGATGTCCAGCGGCCGGCCCATGTCGCCCAGTACAAAGCAAGTGCCGTCGCAGGTGGATGCAGCCTCACCGGCAAAATCGCCCAGTGCGGTGAATCGCTGGACCCGGCTGTTCTGGTAGTCCGTGACATACAGTGTGTCTTCCGGATCCAGGGCAATGCCCGTTGGCTCGTCAAACTGGCCCGGCAGATCGCCCCGGGTTTGGGACACGTTGCAGGGCGTGGCGTCGCTGCAGCTGAAACCGAAGCTGCGGCCGTTGGGGTCGTCACAACCCGGACCGCTGTCGCACTTGCCCATCCAGCCAATGTAGGCACCCGTGGTCAGGGTATTGCCAGAGACAGTGGTGGGGGCAAACTTGTGAATCCGATCATCCCCGGAATCCACCACGTAGAGGTTGCCGGCCGAGTCGATTTCGATATTGAATCCGCGACTGCTGCTGCCGGCCACCGAGGGCTCACCCGACAAGAAGGTCTCGCCGTTTTTCATAGAACCCAACAGCGGTGGACGAAAATCGTTGCCCCGACCGTCGTAGACAAAAACTTTGTTTTTGTTGGTTGAAAAAATCAGCCCGGTATTGCTGTCGGTCTTGGCATCCAGCAGTTTGCCGCTGGGCGCTTCGATGTTGCGATTGATCACTGGATTGAGATCGCCATCCAGCTTGCGGTAGATCAGGGGCAGATCGTTTTGCTCGGGCTGGGCGTAGTAAACAAAGCCATCGGCGTCCAGGGTCAGGCGCTTCACCTGCTCCAGTTCACCGCCGCCGCCGGTGAATTCCTCCATCAATTCACCGGTGGGGCTCCACTTGCTGACCCGCGCTTCGGTGTCAGCACCACCGCCGCCGCTGCAGAAAAACCGCCGGTCAAGTACGTAGGAGATCCCGTCGTCGGTCACGTGGACAAATTCGGGCGTGTAAACGAAATCCACCGGAATCACACCGGGGCCGCCGCTGCCGCAATAGCGGTCGGCGATCTCATTGATTGCGGGGTCGAAATTGTTCAGGATCTCTCCCACCTCGTTGTCCGGGCGCACCCGGTAGTCCTCGATGAAGTAAGGCACCAGCGGCGCCACGAAAAAGCCGTTGCCGGGCAGGCTGACGATGTCGAACTTGAGCGGATCAAACCGGCCCGAAATGACGTCCGGATCGCTTCCGCTCAGGGTCAGGTCAATCACCTCCGAGGTCATGGCGGTCGCATTGACGTCCTGCACGCTGGGCGCCTGGTTGGTCCCGGGGGCTTTCACGGTGATCCACTGGGACTTGGTGTCCACGTTGCCGGAACTGTCGGTTGCGGTCCAAACCACCTCGGTACGGCTGTTTACCGGAAAGGCGGTGGGTGAGGTGTTTTCGATCAGCGGGTTGGGGTCAGCCACGTCAAACACCACGCCGGTGCCGATATCTACATCGTCTTCGGTGGCAGGGTCATTGGACTCGATCACCCGTGACGGCGGCACCAGCAGGATGGGCGCACGAGTGTCCTGCACAACAATTTTCTGCACCAGGCGGTCTTCGCCGGGGTTGCCGGGACCCGTGGGGTGCACGTCCCGCGCCACCCACTCGACGAAGTTGTCACCGATGCCTAAACGAAACGGGGCATCGTTGCTGACACTGACAGGCGCATCACAGGGGTCGGATGTCACGATCCAGCTGCGAAAACGGTCCCGGTGGTCCGACCAGCGCTCGCCACCGAAGCTGTTGGCCTCCAGCGTCACAGGATTCTGATCGTTGTCGATGCCAGGGTCCGGTTGATAGCTGATGGTGGGCGGATTGAGATCCCGTACAGTAAAAATTCGGCGCTGTTCATGGACGGCGGTGTCAAAACTGGTGTCCAGGATAATCCGGGCGGCTTCGCTTTCGTCGCTGAACTCATCCCCGGCAATGTCAGCCGTAATGATGCCCGCCTCGATGCCGGCGTTGATCAGGAACAGGCCGCCGATCTCCAGCGCCCGGGCGGCAGTTTTCGGGTCGGTCTGGAAACTGAAGAACGATTCGAAGTACTTCACCTCGTTGGTGATGTAAAACAACGCCAGCGGCAGCGCCACATCGATCACCGGGTTGATCTGGGTGGCCGCCTCCCAGAAGATCGAGTGCCGTCCCGAGGGATAGACCACGGTGCGGTCGGTTTCGGTCCAGTCGTTCAGGTAGAAGTTATCCACCCGCAGTTTGACCTCGGCATTGGCGTGGCCCACGATCGGCGGCTGTGGATCACTGAAAGCGCCCCAGTTGGATGGCACATCACGAAGATCTACCAGCCCGAACAGGTTGTCATACTCAGCCTCTTTCTGGGGCAGTACAAAATTATAGTGGCAGCCGTCCAGGCTCTGGGGATCCACCGGGTTGGTGTCCGCGGTGATCAGTTTTGGCGGCAGGGTCTTGATGACGATGTCGATGCCAATGGTGGCCAGGTCCGCGATGTTGCCGAGAAAACCCGGCACGAAGGATGCCGGCAGCAGCGCGAAATGGGTGGCGGCCCAGGCCGTGTAGGCGTCCTCGTAGCCCGCGTTATCCTCAATCTCCGCCCTTGCTGAATCCATACCGGCAGCACCAACCGCCAGCGCTATTCCCAGCGCCAAGGGTGCGCGTTCATTTAAAAGTCCCTGAAGCATATTTCACGATCTCCGTTTCCAAACCAGATGAAGGAAAAGCACGCACCGAACCGGCGGTCTGACCCCTCCTGGCCCCCATTGGCGGAATTCATCGCTGAATCGGGTCATGGGTTGCGGCTAAAATGTCGAATCTCAGAAATGAAGGACCATTGCGGCAACCCATGAGCGCCGGATCCAACCCCTCCAACGACGCCTCTGACCCCCTCTGGTCAGCGCTCTACCAACAGCTCAAGGCCATTGCCATCGCCCAGGTTGCTGCCGAGTTTGGCCCCCGCAGCCTCCAGCCCACGGCGCTGGTCAACGAGGCCTGGCTGCGGATGGCGGATCTGAAGATGCAGTGGCAGAGCCACGCCCACTTCCTGGCCATGGCATCCCGGGTGATGCGGCGGGTGCTGGTGGATCAGGCCCGGGCCAACCGGGCGGCCAAACGGGACGACCGGCTGCGAGTGACCCTTTCTTCCCAACTGGGCAGAGAGATGGGCAAGGAGCCTGAAGTGGATCTGCTGGACGTCCACGAGGCCCTGACCGCCCTGGCCAGCGAGGACCCCCGCAAAGCCGAGGTGATCGAAATGCACTACTTCGGTGGCATGAGCTATCCGGAAATCGCGCCGGTGCTGGAGGTTTCCGAAGCCACCGTGAAGCGGGACCTGCGCACCGCCCGGGCCTGGCTGACAGCAGAACTGGCAACCCGCGCCTGAGCCCTCCATGGATTTCAAAGCCCTCGACGCCCTGTTCAACGAGGCTCTGGCGCTGCCTCCGGAGCAGTGGGCCGCTTTTGCCGCCCGGCGCTGTGGTGACGACACAGACGCAGCAAAGCGCCTGCTGGCCATGCTGCGGGCCGATCAAAACATGGACACCCAGTCAGATCCCCTGGGCGGCGCCATCTCCGACCAGCGCCAGCAGCTGGCGGGCGCGTCCATGCCAGAACGTATCGGACCCTACAAGGTCGACGAGGAGCTCGGCCGTGGCGGCATGGGAACGGTCTACAGGGCCAGCCGCGAACGCGAAGGCTACGTCCAGCAAGTGGCCATCAAGCTCCTGAACCCCCACGTCGCGTCCGGTGTCATGCGCGAGCGCTTCCAGACCGAACAGGCTGTACTGGCCCGGCTGCGCCACAGCGCTATTGCCGGCATGATCGACGCCGGCGAGACCCGGGACGGGCGGCCTTACGTGGTCATGGAATACGTGGACGGGGAGAATCTTACCGACTACGCCGTCCGCAACGAGCTCAGCGCCAGGGACCGGGTCGGGCTGTTCATCCAGCTCTGCGGCGCCGTGAGTTATGCCCACCGCAACCTGATCGTGCACCGGGACATCAAGCCCGACAACGTGCTGGTGGATCCCCAGGGCATGATCAAGCTGCTGGACTTTGGCATCGCCAAGCTGCTGCCCACCGACGGCGGCGTGGACCTGTCCGGCACCCTGACCCGCGCCGGTGCCATGACGCCGCTGTATGCGTCACCGGAACAGGTGCGCGGACAGCCCATCACTATCCAGTCGGACATCTACGCCCTGGGCGTCCTGCTGTATGAACTGCTGACCGGACAGCTGCCATACGCCGTGGACGCCAGCGCCAGCACCCTGGAACTGGAGCGGCAGATCTGCGAGACCGATCCCCTGCCCCCCAGCCGCAGGCTGTCCGACAGCCAGGCCGAAGCCGTCAACCCCCGCCGGCTGCGGGGCGATCTCGATCGCATCGTACTCAAGGCCATGCGCAAGGAGCCGGAACGTCGCTACGATTCGGCCGAGCGACTGGCCGACGACCTGCAGCGCTACCTGGATGGCCGCACCGTATCCGCACGGCCCGATTCCCTGGGCTACCGGCTGCAGAAGCTCATTGCCCGCAACCCCCTTGGCGCCGCGGCCTCGGCGTTGCTGGTACTGAGCCTGGTGGCCTTTTCAGTCACCACCCGCTGGCAGTCGCTGCAGATCGAGCGCGAGCGCGACACCGCCCAGCAGGAAGCCGAGGCGGCACGCCAGGTGGCGGACTTCATGGTGGGACTGTTCGAGGTCTCCGATCCCCGCACCAGCGACATGCGCGAAGTCACCGCGCGGGACCTGCTGGACCAGGCGGCGAGCACCATCGACCAGGAAATGGAGGCCGCTCCCGTCAACCGGGCCCGACTGATGCACATCATCGGCATGGCTTACGTCAACCTGGGCGACTATGACAACGGGCAGGTCCTGATGAACCGGGCGCTGGAGGTCCGCCGGGAGGTGTTTGGCCCAGACAGTCTGGAGGTAGCGGACTCACTGAACCGGCTCGGTAACTTCCACCGGGAGTTCGGCCGCATCGGGCCCGCGGAGGCGGCCCTGCGCGAAGCCCTCGAAATCCGCGAGCGCCTGGCCGACGGACCGGACACTGACCTGGCGGACTCCTATAACAACTTCGGCCTGTTTCAGCGCAGCATCGGCAATTACCAACAGGCCATTGAGATGTTGAACCGCGCTTTGGCCATGCATGAAGCCGTCACCGGGCCTGATGCCATCAACCAGGGCGCCCCCCTGCACAACCTGGCCCAGGCGCACCATGCATTGGGACACTATCGCGAGGCGCGCCGCCTGCTGCAGCGCTCGCTGGAAGTGAAACGCGGGGTCGGCCTGGAAAACCGGGCCACCTACGCCAACTCCCTGGCCGCCCTGGCCTCGGTGGAAACCGACATGGGTCTGCTGGACGAAGCCCTGGAGCATCGTTCCAGGGCGCTGGAGATCAGGCGCATTGCCTATACCGAAGCACACCCAAGCCTTGTGGCCGGATTGACGGGCATGGCCGCTACGCTGATCGCGGCCGATCGATTGGACGAAGCGCAAGCACTGATTGATGAGGCCTTGCCGCTGGCGGCGGAAATTGCCGGCGCAGAGGGTACCCAGGTCGCGAGGGTACTCATCCAGCGCGGCAAACTCGCCCTGCGGCGGGGCGATATTGAAGCTGCCGTCCATGAC
>JAAUYD010013512.1_pt1 | contig 14364 bp, 14 predicted proteins | sample 7278101 | NCBI WGS metagenome assembly JAAUYD01 (sample SAMN14350128, study PRJNA611818) | marine sediment metagenome | isolation source: surface marine sediment (0.6m) | place: French Polynesia: Moorea | collected 2018-08
GATAACTTGGTGATCCCAACATCAGGCTAAGTTATTTATGAACTTTGCATCCATCGCCCATGTTCTGGGAACGCTACTGATTGTTACCGGCAGTTCAATGGCATTGCCCTTGGCCTGGTCACTCTATTACAGTGGCAGCGATCGGTTCTCCATTTTCATTTCCGCAATTGTCATCCTCTTATTGGGCTGGCCCCTATGGAAGTTTTTTCGAAGACATCACGAATTGAACATCAAAGACGGCTTTTTCATTGCCGTATTCGGGTGGGTTCTGATTTCTGCGGTATCGGCCTTGCCTTTCATCTTACATGGATCAATTCCTTCATTTACCGATGCGTTCTTTGAAATGATGTCCGGCTATACCACCAGCGGTGCGACCATCCTGACGGATATTGAAATCGTCCCCCATGGATTATTGTTTTGGCGAAGCCAAACCCACTTGCTCGGTGGCATGGGATTCCTCACCCTGACCGTCATCTTCCTTCCCCACGGCATAGGCGGCGTACGCATCTTTCGAGCCGAATCGAGCCCCGGCCAGGTGATTACCAAAGAAAAATTCATTCCCCGCAATCGAGATACCATGATCTGGCTCTGGGGCATCTATTTGACCTTGAATTTATTGCAAACGTTATTGCTATGTTTGGGCGGCATGTCCCTTTTTGATTCATTGTGCCATGCGTTCGGTACCGTATCGACATCCGGTTACTCCCCCAAGAATGCAAGTATCGGATATTATAACAGCGCCTATTTTGATTGGGTGATTATCGTCTTCATGTTCTTGGGCGGCATGACCTTTATGTTGTTTTACCACATGATCAAAGGAGAATGGAAAGTCATCAAAATAAATACTGAGTTTCGCTGGTATGTGGGTTTTTTGCTCTTCTTTTGTACAATGCTAGCTTGGATTTTATGGAAGGAAGATACGTACAGCAGCCTGGGCGATTCCATTCGATACGCTACATTTCAGATTATGTCGCTTTTAACCACCACCGGGTTCACCACCGCCGATTATGAAAAATGGCCCCAAGCCGCACTAATGTTTCTGTTTGCATCATGCTTTATCGGCGCCTGCGCTGGATCAACCACCAGTGGTATTAAGGTGGTTCATTATGTAATCATCTGGAAATACATGGTCGCATCCATAAAAAAAATATTTTTTCAACCGATGTCCCTGGTGACTGTCCGGCTCAACCAGCGGCCGGTCGATCGGTTCATCATCGATCTGGCGATTTGCTATTTTATTGCAAATATATTTCTGATCCTTGGCGGTGGGTGCTTCATGGTGCTGGTGGATGACATGGACTACGTCACCGGCATGAGTTCAGTTATTGCCACGCTGATGAATATCGGGCCGGGGTTCGGAACGATCGGACCATCTGAAAACTATGCCCATATTTCCGCTATCGGGAAATGGTTTTTATCATGGAACATGCTGGTGGGGAGGCTGGAGATGTTTTCGGCACTAGTGGTATTTTACCCATCATTTTGGAAGAAATGACTTCACCACGGAAAACACGAAATAAAATAAAAAGTAAAAATTTAATCTGCAACCATTTCGTGTATTTCGTGGTTAAAAAAATTCAAGCGTCAACTCCGGCTTGTCAGATGTTGGTTTAAGCAAAAAACAACTGCTGGACATCTTTTAAGAACAGCGACTTACATACAACGATCGCCCGCTCATGATCATGGATGTGGGTGTCGCCCACAGCCACTCGCCATTCTCCCTCCCGAAAAATAGCCCCAATGATGATCTGTCCATAATAGGCAGGGTCTAATTTGGATAAGGGTTTGCGGGTAATCTGCGCGCCGGGTTCAGCCACGATTTCGACCATTTCCGCATCAAAACCATGAAGGTCGGCCACGGACAACAGCTGACCCATACGTATGAATTTAAGGATCTCGTTGCCGGCCAGAATTTTCTTGTTTAATGCGATATCAGAACCCATGGTGGCGGCCAGCACCAGGTAGTCTTCTTTGTTGACCAGACAAATCGATTTTCGTAACTGGGATTTTTCAGGACTGTTTTTTTCGTTCATGAGGTGTTTTGCCAACAGACAGCTCATGATATTGGTCTCATTATCCCCGGTTGCGGTGATAAATGTGTCCATATCCAGCAGACCGGCCATCTGCAGCACATTGGCATCCGAACCGTCTCCATGCAGGACTTCAGCATGTTTTAAAGTATAGGATAATTCTTGAGCCGATTCTTCATCCTTTTCGATCATCGTTACCTCGACAGTTTCTTCCAACAACTGGGCGACACGGCTCCCCACCAGGCCGCCGCCTAAAATCATCACCCGATGACGCCTTTGTTGCTCGACACCGGTGATCTTCATCAACTCGGGCAGATCCTTGGTGGCGGCCATTATATAAATCTGGTCCTGAGGTAAAAGTGTGTCATTTCCACCCGGAATGACGGTGGAAATTCCGCGGGCAAGGGCAACCACCCGAAATCGAAACTCATGATAGGTCTGAGAAATTTCTTTGAGCGTTTTGTGGGCTAGCGGCGATGACTCCGTTATTCGCGTTGCCATCACCTGGATTTGTCCATCTGCAATATCGATAATATCATTCCCAGCACGGAGCTTGATGATTCTGACAATTTCCTGGGCAGCCAATTCTTCCGGATGAATAATCAGATCGATTTTCAGATCTTCAACCGTAAGCAACGAATCTTCATTCCCAAATTCCAGCGACCGCACCCTGGCAATTTTACGCGGGATGCCAAAGCGATCGGCAATGATGGAAGCCATCATGTTCACGGCGTCGTTGTCGGTAACGGCGATGAGGTAATCCATTTTTTCTGCATTGGCACCACGCCAGCAGTCGATGCTCATGGCACTGCCTTGAATCAACCGGGCATCCAGAGTCCCGTCCGCTTCACGAATTGAGCTGCTCGCTAACTCGATGACGGTAATGGCATATCCTTCATGGGCCAGTCGTTTTGCCAGGTAATATCCAACCCCGCCAAGGCCGAGGATCAAAATGTTTTCAGAAGGTGTGTGTGTTTTTTTTCCAAACATGGTTAACGAGAATATATCGTATGGTTATTGTTAGATTTGTTGTAAAAACCCTTCTAGTCGGGCAATAGCCCCCGGCAGGTTCTTGCGTCCAAAACCGATGCGAAAATGGTTGCCTTTGTCATCGTATAAAGTGCCCGGCAACAACAGCACCCCCGCGGATTTCACCAGGGCTTTGCAGAATGCCTCTACGTCCAAGCCCAATAGGCGTGGAAACCCGATAGCGCCGGCTTTGGGCCGATGCCAAGCAAACTGATCCGGATATCGGGCGAAAAACGCATCCAGCACACCAAGGTTGCGGATTATAATTCTCAAATTTCGCTCTACCAGTTTTTCTCTGTGACGCAGTGCCAGCTCAGCTAAAAATTCACTTGGTGCGCTGTTACAGATGGTTGTGTAGTCCTTTAAGGCTGCCATTTCGTTATAAACGGCTTGATTTTGGGTGGCAATCCAGCCGATGCGCAGACCGGGCAGGCCATATGTTTTCGACATGACCCCCAGAGAGACGCTGTGCTCGCCTAATTCACAGGCAGCCGGCAGGCGGTCTTCTTTTTGATACTCAGACTCCCGATAGACTTCATCTGACAACAGAATAATCCCATTTTCCCGGGCAATGCGGCTTACCATATGAAACAGCTCGGAAGGCATCAGATAGCCGGTGGGATTATGGGGGGTATTGATAATAATCGCACGGGTATCGGATTGAATACTTTGTTTCAATTCGTCTATATCAAGTGCCCAGCCATTCTCTTCATGGACGTTCCACCACGACACCCGGCATCCGATGCTTCGGGCAACTTCAGCAAGGGATTGGTAGCACGGGCTCTGAACAATGACATGATCCTTCGCATTGAGTACGGCATGCATAAAAAGAAAAATGGCCTCCTCGGCACCTGCGTGTACCAGCACCTGATCCGGATGAATGTCATGGTATAGACGGCAGATTTCCTTTCGCAATGATGGGCTGCCCATGGATTCCGTGTAGCCCAGCCAGTGTTGATGGAACCGTTCGGCAGCGTCCGGTTCAAGGGCAAGCAGATCCTGAATGGCTAAAGATTCACAATCCGAAGCGCACAGCAAATACTCAATGTTGAATTCATATCTGGCAAAATAGCGTTCAAGCTTGAAAGCTGGGATTTGCATGAGCTATCTGTTTTTGGGTGTGGCCTCACTCCGTCGATTCGACTGCGGAGGGCACAAATATACTTTACTTAAGAGGGGCCTAATCCAACATTCCCTGGATCACCCTCTCATATTCCGGAAAATATTGACCGATAACCGGCAGATCAAAGCTTCGAAGAATGCTGGTATTACTTTCCCGGTCGAGAAGAAATCTAAATGACTTCTCCACAAGAACTTCAGGAGGCACACGGTTGCCCGTCAGTTTTTCGTAATAGGTGGCAGTTAGCGTGACTTTATGCCTTGTCGTGGTTGCCCTCTCAACAATAACCTCAAAGGTCGTACTATCGATCAGATTGACAGTAACCATTGATCCTTCCTTTATGCCTGAGTTAAACACGTTATGAATTGGTCTGCTGATGGACCTTAAATCTAAATTCAAAAATCTTATATTTATTTGGACTTCCCACCCCGATAAAACCGAATTTTGACTTTTTCCAGGGTCGCCAGACCCTCCGTAATCACATCGTCAATTAAGGGCAGAAACTGTGCTATTTTTTCTTGTGTGTCAACTATCTCGATAACAATTGGCAGATCGGAGGAAAGTCTGAGAATTTTGGCTGTATGCACACGACTGTGAGCGCCAAAACCTTCCAATCCTCGCAAAACAGTCGCCCCGGCCAGTCCCGTTTCCCTCGCCTTCCTAACAATCCATTGGTATAAAGGCTGTTTGCCATATCTGTCATTTTCCCCAATCAAAATTCGAAGCAGCTGGCCTTCTTCTGGTAACATCATGGCCCACCTCAAAAATATCGGGTTACATTATAGCCGATCCAAACGGCCGACAAACCAACGATAACCTGTATTAGAACATTTGCAAGGGCCGGCAGAAATTGACCACTTCGTAAAGAAGCGATCGTCTCATAGCCAAACGTCGAAAAGGTCGTAAAGCCCCCCAGCAACCCTATTAAAAGAAAAATCCTCACCTCTGGGCTTAGTAATTGGCGCAACTCCATCAGTCCACTGAAAAAACCAATTAAAAAACACCCTATAATGTTGACAACTGCCGTGCCGGCGGGAAAATAGCTGTTTGGAAAAATTTGATACACCGCTCCGGCAACGAGATAGCGACCGATTGATCCGACAAAGCCACCCACTCCGACATACACCAAATTCAGCATCTCAGTTCTCATGATTGCCCTGATCTGTTCAGGATCGAATTGCGATGGCGAGTCCAGCGCCAACCATGACAGCGCCGGCCGTACGATTGAGTCGCCGGACGGCCTGTCGATTTGTAAACATTCTACGAGCTTGGCTAGCTAAAAATGCATAGATACCAAGAACAGCACCCAACACGATGGTAATGATCGTTACGACGATTATCAAATCTATAGGAGTTAGCGCAGACAAGTTAAAAAATGTCGGTAAGAAGCCGCAATAGAAAAGAATCACCTTCGGATTGGACAGGGTAATAACGAGACCGCTTGCAAAGTTACCCCACCGCGAATGGATCTTTTGGTTTTCGGTGACCGGTGCTGGTTTCTTAAACCAAATTCTGACGCCCAACCAGATCAAATACGCACCACCGCATATTTTCACCAAAAAAAACATATTTCCCAGGGCTTTGGCCACCATCGAGAGACCGAAGACAGCAAAAAGCAGGTAAATAACATCGCCCACCACAATCCCGCAAATTATAGCGAATGACGGCCGGAACCCTGACGCAAGAGCTCTGGCGACCGTGGCAAAAACGCCAGGCCCCGGGCTAGCTGCTAGAACGAGCATAGCCACGGCAAACCCAATGGCTGAATAAATCGTCAAATTGGTTCCATTCGTTTTACAGTAACGGAGTAAACGTCATTTTACGGCAATAAAATACGAGGCCTGTACTTATCTCAAACCGGTCCTTTTTGTCAATTAATTAAAACTCAGGGAATACCATCCGCATTAAACTCCAGTGGCTCAGCGGCGAAGTGCCAGGCACAGCGCATCATTTTCAGGTGAATGTAAGGGTAAAAAAGAAAATAGCGTAACGGATCGCCAGGCCGGATTCTCTGACATGGCCCGGTTGAAAGCATCGGCATCCTTAAAACCAACATTGTCAGCCACTAACAGCCCTCCTTTGACCAACACACGTTCGCAGTCGGGCAGCGCTCTGATGTAATCCTGCTTTTCAATATCCATAAAAATGTAATCAAACATCTCTTCCATTTGAGAGAGCGCTTCCAAAGCGTCCTTTACTCGTATCTCGACAAGGTGAGCAATTCCAGCTGTTTGAAAGTTTTGTTGCGCTCTGTCTGCCATGGCGCGGTCATTTTCCAGCGTTACAACACAGCCGTCGAACATTTCACAAGCTTTGGCCAGGTAAATAGCCGAATAGCCGGTGGCCGTGCCAAGCTCCAAAATTCTGCGGGCTTTTACAGCACAGGCTAAAATATATAGCAGCTCCCCCACCACTGGCCCCGAAATGGGAATAGTTTCCCGCTCGGCTTCGGCCTCCAATTCAACCAGGAGTTCATCTCGTTTCGGGACAAACTGCCTAAAATAGCGTTCCGGCTGATCGACGATTTTTGACATCATTACCTCTGTTTTCCTATGAAAATTCGTTTATGACCGTCACACCGATACTTTTAAAGCTATCCATATTGATGAGTTCTTCTAATGCCTCATCCAGACTAATTGTCTTTTGAATCAATTTTTCAGGCTTCAGCTTACCGGCTTGAATCATTTCAAGCATAGACCAATATTTATAGGCTTGCATGCCATGGCTTCCCAGAATTTCGAGTTCATTGGCTATGATTTTATCCATCGGCACGACAGGGTGATGGTGGTCGGCCAGCATCAATCCAACCTGAACATGCTTGCCGCGCTTCCTCAAATTAGCTACCGAATTGAAACAGGTAATCGGACTGCCGAGGGCATCGATGGAGACGTGAGCGCCGCCTTTGGTAATATCACGAACGCTTTCGACCACATCGTCTACTTCCGTGGCGTTGACGGATGCCACCGCCCCAATGGAACGGGCAAATTCAAGCTTTTCATCACTAATATCAACAGCGACAGCATTTGCACCCAATGCATTGACAATCATGATCGCAGACAGACCAACTCCGCCACAGCCATGCACAGCAACCCATTGTCCGCCTGAGACCTTACCCTGCTCAACAATGGCCCGAAACGAAGTTGCAAAACGGCAACCCAGACTCGCCGCTGTGACATAATCGAGCTCATCCGGCAACCGCACTAAATTTGCATCTGCATAGTCTATCGCGACATACTCGGCGAAAGACCCCCAGTGAGTAAATCCCGGCTGAAATTGCTTATCACAGACTTGTTGGTTGCCGGAAACACATGGTGGACAAACACCACACCCACAAACAAAGGGAAGTGTCACCCTGTCACCATTAACCCACTTGTCCACATCCTTTCCAACCGATTCGACGACACCGGCGAGTTCATGCCCGGGAACATGGGGCAGTTTAATATCAGGGTCATGCCCCATCCAACCATGCCAGTCGCTTCGGCAAAGCCCATTCGCTTTCACTCGAATGACGACACCGTTTTGAGGGGGACTTGGGTCGGCCATATTTCGGATAGTTAATGGTTTAGCAAATTCTTCATAAACAGCAGCTCTCATAGCAAATATCCTCAATAATGGGTAAAATAGCAGCTCTTGGATCGTCCTCGGCAGTCATATCTAATACAGTAGATATCCTCCATCCGCAAGCGTGAATGGAAATTGTCAGAGACAAAGTTAGTGTTGCTGCATTTCGATCGTCATATCCTTAAAGCCCTCCACAGGCACCTATGGGCATCAACTACTCGATCCATATATTTACAGAGAAACGAATCCACGATCGCTTAAAAACTTTCCTATAGCTTATCATAGATATTAATTACTTGGAAATTTTCAGAGTGGCGTCCTGGGGAAATGTCAGCCCGGCGACAACCTGGATCGCCTTGCAGACCGCTGCGGGAACAACGCAAGCTTCGCAACACCCTTTATGAACCAAAAGGGATTTTGAAATTTCCAAAATAATACTTTCCTTCTGGGGACTCAGTTATTGATACGCATCGATGGGAGTTTCCTCCTGAAAAAGTGACGCCAGTTCTTTTATGGTGTCACATGAACTCACCACCTTTAGTTCCACATTCTTACTGTCTTCTGTGCTTGCCTTAATAACCGTCTTGAATCCGCAAATTCCCGCATCTACTGTCACTCTTGATGCCATAGATGAGTCTCCTACTGAAAAAATTTATGACACACTATCGAGGACCGAGATCATTTATCAATTTTCTAAACAATAAAATTGATTTTTATTTCATTTTCAGAGATAACGTCAACATGACCTCTGAAAACAGTAAAAAAATCATCACGACAACCTGTTCCTACGACTGCGGAAGCCGCTGCCTTTTAAAAGTACATGTCTCGGATGGCAGGATTATACGGATAGGTACCGACAATCAGCAGGACCCGGGTTTAAAGGCCTGTGTGCGAGGATTGTCTCAGAAGGATGTGGTATATTCATCCGAACGCCTGACCAAGCCGCTAAAACGAATTGGCGAACGGGGCAGTGGGCAATTTGAACCCATCTCCTGGCAAGAAGCATTGGATAAGACTGCCGCGGAACTAAAGCGGGTTAAAAACACATATGGACCCAGCTCTATATTTCTGATGAATTATTCCGGCAACCAAGCTGCTTTGCACGGTACCGGCCTGGCGGCGCAATGGTTTTTCAACCTGTTTGGCGGATGCAGTGTCATTGGCGGCAACACCTCTATGGAAGCAGCCACGTTTGCATCCCAAACCACTTTGGGTTCCGGATTTACCGGAAACAGCCGCGACAATCTACCTTACTCCAAATTAATCATTTTATGGGGATGGAATCCACTGATCACCAGATTCGGACCGTATACAGCCTCATACCTGGCTTCGGCAAATAAAGCCGGCGCAAAATTTATCTCCGTCGATCCGCGTTTAACTCCTTCGGCAGAAGCACTAGCTGCAAAGTGGATCGCGATCAAACCGGGAACCGATACGGCCATGTTGATTGCGATGGCCTATGTAATGGTGGCTGAAGATCTCTATGATCATCAATTTATTGAAACCCATACCCATGGTTTTGATCATTTCAAGGCCTATGTGATGGGAGATGAAGACGGAATCACCAAAACCCCTCGATGGGCAGCTGACATCACCGGTGTATCAGAGAATGACATAAAAACACTCGCGGTGGATTATGCAACTCAAAAACCGGCGGCCTTATATGCCGGGTGGGCGCCGGGCCGCAGTGCCTTTGGCGAACAATTTCATCGCGCAGCAATCACATTGGCAGCCATGACAGGAAATATCGGCATCCAAGGCGGACATGTGGCCGGCGGAACCGGTCGAATTGAACTGGGCGCACTGGGCCAATCGTTTCCTCTGGCGAAACGTACCAATCCGAAAATCCATATGACTGAAATTTACGATGCGCTTCTGAAAGGAAAAGCAGGTGGTTACGCCAGCGATATCAAGCTTGTGTACGTCGTCGGGTGCAACCTTTTGAATCAGTTTCAAAATACAAACAAAGGTGTACGCGCACTTAAGATTCCGGAATTTATTGTCGCCCACGAACTGTTTATGACGCCAACAGCTAAATATGCGGATGTGGTGATGCCGGTCACCCATTTCCTGGAAGAAGAAGATATCGGTCAGCCATGGACCGGAGGTCCATACTTTATTTATATGAATCGGGTCATATCGCCGTTGCCGGAAAGTCGCTCCGATATAGCAATCTTCTCGGAGCTCGCCACTCGACTCGACCTGAAAAATTTTAATTTGAAATCAAATGAATCCTATCTTAAAGACATGGTGGACAGCACCCCGGATCTCCCGAAATACGAAAAATTTAAACAGCAGGATGCCCATCGTATAAAATTAAAACAACCTTGGGTCGCATTCCGCCGGCAGATAAAAGATCCGTCAAATCACCCCTTTCAGACGTCCTCCGGAAAGATCGAGATTTTCAGCCACAAGATTGCTGAGATGGAGAATGATCGGCTGCCGGCAATCCCCACGTATATCGAACCCTGGGAAGGCCCGAAAGATAAGCTGATTCAAAAATATCCTATCCAGCTTGTCAGCCCCCACGCCAAAACCAGGGTTAATTCCCAGTTTGATAACATCCCCCGCTTAAAAGAAAAAAACGACGATGCTCTCTGGATAAACATCGACGATGCCCGCCATCGCGGTATTTCCAATGGCGATCGGGTGACTGTTTATAATGATCGCGGCCGGCTACGCACAATTGCAAAAGTCACCGACCGGATCATGCCGGGGGTAGCCGGTTTGGATGCAGGTGCCTGGTATCAGCCGGATGAGAACGGCATTGATAACGGCGGATGTGTCAATGTGCTCACAAAGGATGAAAAGTCGCCATGCGGTGCCTTTGCCTGCAACAGTTGTTTGGTACAAATTCGGTTGTCGTCCGTTAATGGGAAGGTCTATTAGCCCGTTTTCAGTGTTGCCGAAGCGATTCCTGACATTTCTCTTGCATCGGATTTTACGATACATCAGTGATTTTGAATTTTGTCAATAACCTCCGAGATCACCGATTTCGAAAATCCTCTGCCGTAAAGAAATCTGTAAATTTTATCCTTCCTCTTGGATATATCCTTTTCACGTTCGAATCGTCTGATATGTTTTCGATAAATTTTATCGGCACCTTGACGCTCATCAGACAAGGAAATGCTTTTCGAAACCACTTCTTGAATTCGACCACCGCGCAAGCCTTTCAGATTTAACTCGAAAGCGATGCGTTTCAGGCCAAACCCTTTTCTATGCAGCTGGCTGATGAAGATCTGGGCGGTTCGTTCATCATTAATATAATCCAGCCGTTCACATTGCGAAATAACGTCATCGATCGTTTCTGCAGTATATCCCCGCGCTTTTAGTTTTTGGGATAGTTCGTGTTTTGAATGATCTCGCCTTGTAAGGATGCGCAGTGACGTGTTCAAGGCTTTTCGATAAGTTTCATCTGTTTTGTTCTGCATATCAAAGAAATGCATACAAAAATAGGCGTTCTGATAGGAAACGGCAACTTCAAGAAGCGTTTATTTACAGTTTTAATGCAGGCCTTGCCGGATTCCGAAACTGCAGCTTTGGTCCGAATAGCTGTTTGTCCAGGTCGGATGCAGCAGGTTGCTGATTTTCTGCAGCAATTTAGAACTGCCGAGTGTGTAATTCCGTATGAAATATTTTAAGCGTGATTTTTGGGCCGGCCTCAGGTTTCCGAATTTCAGGCTGTAGCGTCGGCCATCCAACATATTGGAAACGTCCCAGGGAAACGCTTTGAAGTTTGTAATGATTTCAAAGGGAAGGTTATCCAGATAAAAACTGCAGTCGGCTGCCATTATTTCTAATTTTGAACAATCGTTCATCCATTTGGCTCCGTTATCAACATAGATACCCATTCCTCCCATGGCAATGTCAACAATCGGTACCATTTTTACAGGATCTGGATTTATTACCGCAAAGGTGTTATCTTTTACCTTAAATCGCCGTTGTTTTCTTCGTTCTGCTTGCATGATTCCCGTCCCCTTACGTTAGGTCGTTGAACATGTAAGTTCGTCTTTGCAAAGAATCAAGATTCAAATCCGAGAAAAACGTGTCAAAATCGGTATTTATCTCTTAAGCTTAATGCCACAACGTCGCCATGTCAAGAATCCGAGGTAAAAAGTAGTTTAAGATAATGCTCGCTCAGGCGTATTTTTTGGGGTAAACCATACAAACGGCCAACATTACAATTGGAATTAAATGGCCGTTATTCTTTTATTTGATCCTTTGCAGCTTAAGGGCTGAACATTTGAAAAATTACCTGAATTGTGGTAGCTCGCCCCGCACAAGACCTATCAAAAAAAACTAAAGTATTCCTCGTAAGTACCGATAACAAATATGAAAACAAATTTGACAGGCATAGGATATTGAGTTAAGCTTGATAACAGTGATTCTGTTGAAGGAGAAGCAAACATGGAAATAAATGGGAACCAGGGCATCGGCATTGATGCCTATGTAAATCAAGTTCAAGATAAGAATAAAATCGGGACGTCTGAAGAAAAACCTGAAAATTCGGTAAAGAAGTCAGATACGGTCGTGATTTCGGACGCCGCCAAAAGAGTTCAAGAGGCTCGCAGCCAGTTGAACGATATTCCCGATGTGCGGGAAGAGAAAGTATCAGAGCTTAGAAACCAAATCCAAAATGGAACTTACCAGATAGATGCTGATAAAATTGCAGGTAAAATGATCAAGGAAGGCCTTCTTAACGATGCCTTGAAATAACTATTTGGAATTAAACCTAATTTTTTAAACCTATTAGAAACGAGATCCCGGGATTACCCCGGGATTTTTTTTTGTAAGCTCATCTGCGCCTAATGTTGAAGCCAATGTCACTGCAGGTCGATACGGCTAAGGGACATTGCAAACCAGGCAGTAGGCATAAACCCCCTGAGGATCGTTTAATTCTGCAATGGCCTCCAATTCGGGGCCTAATTTTTTAATAAACCGAACTGCGGGGTGAGTCGCACCTCCCAATATATCATTAGTAACAGCTGTCAGAAATTGTTTGAGCCGCTTGGTCAATTTTTCCCTGGCGGTTAGTGGCTGTTCTATGTAGATAACGTCGTAATCCTTTAGATTAGTCATGTTCGCCGCCGATTGCACCGCATCCTGTAGATTGCCGAATTGGTCGATCAATCCCAGCTCTTTGGCTGTTTTCCCCGCCCATACCCTGCCCTGAGCAATTTTCTCAACATCTTGGAGAGATAGATTTCTCCCTTCGGAAACCGTTTTGATGAAGCGCTGATAGTTGTGTTGGATGACTTGCTCCATTGAATCCGCAATGATTGGATTGAGCGGACGGGTGATATCAAAGCCATCAGCCACCTGGGTGGTCCCTACGCCGTCGCTATGAACGCCTGCAAAATCAAGACTTTTTTCAAATGTTGCAAAGGCACTGTATATTCCAATGGAACCGGTAATCGTGCTGGGGGCAGCCCAGATTTCATCGGCTGACGAGGCGATCCAATATCCACCGGAGGCGGCGATCGAGTTCATAGATACAATCACCGGCTTACCGGACTGTCGGGTAAGTTCTAATTCCCTGCGGATAATTTCAGATGCCAGCGCGCTGCCACCCGGACTGTCAATTTGAAGAACCAGCGCCTTGACCTTATCATCCAAGCGGGCTTGCCGGATGACATCCGTCAAGGTGTCGCCACCGATTTTCCCAGCCGGCTGAACACCATCCAGTATCACACCCTTGGCGACGATAACACCCACTTTTGAAACATTTTCCCGGTTCTGCTCACGTTTGGGTTGAATGTCAATTAGGTAATCATCGAATTGAATCTGGTTAATGGTCTTCTCATCCTTGTCTTCACCCACCAGATCAATCAGCTCTTGTCTAAACTCATCCCTGGTTTTCAAAGCATCGACCAAGCCGTGATCCAGAGCAAGTTGGGCAGTGTCGCCTTTAACCGCGGACAAATTTACAGATACGTTGTTGATATAATTGTCAACAGCGACGGCCTGTAAACCGCGCAATTCGGCAATGCGTCTTGTATAGGCGTTCCACAATACACTCAACCACGACAAATTGGCTTCTTTTGCATATTCGGACATATTATCCCGTAGGAAAGGCTCCAAGGCGGATTTGTAGGTCCCGACTCTAAACACGTGGAATTGAATCATCAATTTTTCCAAGGCGCTTTTAAAATAATTTCGATAAATCCCGTATCCGGTTAGTACCACGCCACCCATGGGATGCAGATATAAATGATCGGCGTGGGCAGCCAGATAATATTGCTGCTGCCGGTAATAATCGCCGGAGGCATAAATGGGTTTCCCGCTGGTTTTAAATCGCTTGAGGGCCTCACCGATGTCGGCCAGCTTGCTGGTCGCAGCATTCCCCATATCGTGCAAGTCGAGCACCATCACTTTCACCCTTTTATCGTCTTTGGCATGGTCAATTACATCAATGATATCTTTGAGAAGTGTCTCTTTGCGACTCGCCTCACCCATCAACCGGCTGGAAAGCATGGTTTCTGTTTTTTGGATGACGATATCACCTTGCGGCGCTAAAATCAGTGCCGCTTGATCGGGAAGATCTTTTTGTCCATCGTAAAATAAGATTGAAAGAAAAAGAACGATAAGTGCCAAAAAAATTAGGTTCCCAACAATAACACGACA
>JAAUYD010143476.1_pt1 | contig 14359 bp, 15 predicted proteins | sample 7278101 | NCBI WGS metagenome assembly JAAUYD01 (sample SAMN14350128, study PRJNA611818) | marine sediment metagenome | isolation source: surface marine sediment (0.6m) | place: French Polynesia: Moorea | collected 2018-08
AAGCTCCCCTCCCCGCGTCGGGGAGGGGCTGGGGGAGGGGTAAAATGACCATCAAAAGACCCACCCCCTAACCCCCTCCCGATTCGGGAGGGGGAATTTGTCGGAGTGAAAAGCAAAAGTGCACTTTCTCATTCAACAAACTAACTGTCCGCCCTCGAATTTCTCTGGTGAAAGGGTTTGGAGGATAGGGAGAAGTAAAAAACCCAGCTTAACAAGGCACTAAGGTGACACGAGGTCGCCCTTTTTAATTTTTTGGAGAAATTCCTAAGGAAAATTGAATCGCTTCCTCAACCAGCCCCATTTTTTCAGCGGTAAGCGAGGTAATCCATGACCCAACTTTCTCCTGGGATACGGTCTGCAAATTATGTAGATTGATGGCACATGGACGCATCATGCCATCATGCTCGTTGAGGGTTACCTGAGATGGCACGTCGCGAATGGTAGATGTGATCGGAGCAACAGTAACCGAATTTAAATAGGCGATGGCTGATGAGCGAGTCAAGATTAATACCGGCCGCCGTTTATCCGGTTTGGCAAACGTAAACCACCTTACCTCTCCTCGTTCCATGTATCCCCCCAAACCTGTTCGCTTTCCCAAGAAGCTATTTCTCTATCATCCTTTTCAGTAATTGGCTTCACGCTATATCCAGCTGAATCACGTTCTTCCAACCGCTTGATTTGATGCGCCTGCAATGCTTTTTCCAGCGCTTCCCGAATAAAAGCTGAACGAGTGGTGTTTAAATCTTTTACCTGGGCATCAACTTGTTGTAGAAGACGCTCGTCGATAGTCATTTGGATTGTTTTCATCATAGTGATAATCATGTGGATTCTTTTCCACATTTTAATATGGATGCCCGGATTTTTCAACAGCTGGAACCAAATAATTCTAGGTGTCGTTGCATAATAGACGGCGCTTGAACAGGCGCTCACCTTAGCAAGAACAAACTCCCATCAATCCAGGCAACTCAAACTTTAATTCGCCTCAATGAGGCGTTTTTGCCTGCTAATGGGAATAATTTGGAGAAAGAAAATGAGAAAAAATTTAGCAATTTTGATGGGCTTGCTCGCTTTAATGTTGGCTGCAGCAGCCTGTACCCCTACTACCGGTGGGCCAGTTGAACCCCCAGCCGAAGTCCCGGCCGATGATACGCCGGTCCCAGAACCAACCCTCCCCACACCAACCGAAACCCCAGCGCCAACCCCATCTGAAGAAGAGACCGGAGATGGAGAGGCTGCTTCCAATTTGGATGGCACCGCCTGGGATTTGATTGAAATGGATGGTCAGCCCGTAGAGAGACTGATCACCATTCGATTTGAGGGGCGTGAGGTTAGCGGCAGTGATGGGTGCAACAGCTTCGGTGGTTCCTACACGGTTAGCGGCAGCACGATATCCTTTGATTCAAGCGGTTTCTTTGCAACGCAGATGGCCTGTGAGCCGGATGTCATGGACATGGGGGCGCGCTACCTAGCGGTCCTGGTAACGGCAGAATCGTTTGTGTTGGAGAACGATACACTGACAATCAACACGGCTGAGGGTGATTTGGTCTATGAGAAGCCAATACCGGCTACCATCGAAAACACCCGCTGGGTGTTAGGCGGCACCCTGGTGGGTGGAGATGCCTTTGTGCGCACCGCTATCGACAGCGAGATCTTTATCAAGCTTGAGGACGGTCAAGTTTCCGGATTTACCGGGTGCAATAATTTAATGGGCAGCTATACGCTTGAGGGCAATTTCCTCTCATTTGGCCCGTTGGCGACGACCAAAAAAGCGTGTGAGGCTGAGCGCAACGAGCGTGAAGCGATTGTGTTAGAGTGGTTGGAAAAAACGGCCGTAGTTGAAGTTGAGCGCCAGGTCATGGGCCTTTCGGATGAGAACGGCATGCTGCTGATGAATTTTCAGATTGAAAGCGAAAGCCGCGGAGAAATGTCCCTTTTTGTAGGTGCCGAACAGGTTGACTGCGTGGGTGAAGGGCCGCAGACGTGTTTGCTGATCAAGGAAGATCCGGCCGCAGATTGGACCTATTTTTACGACACGATTGAGGGGTTTGAATGGGAAGCCGGGTATGAGTACGAGCTAAAGGTCAGCGTTAGCGAAGTTGAAGATCCCCCAGCCGATGGGTCATCGCTCCGCTACGAGCTCATCGAAGTGGTGAGTAAAATGGCCGTTGAGTAATTATTTTCGCCGCTGAGACCGTTGAGAACGCCGAGAACAGCCATTGTTTGTGGTTAATCTCGGCGTTCTTTGCGTTCCGGGCGATTTTGATAATTAATCAGCCTGTTTTTCGCGGAGCATGCGAAAAAACCGCTGCAGCAGGTCGGCCGCTTCAGCAGCCATTACCCCTCGTGTTACCTCGACCTGGTGGTTAAAACGGAAGCGCCCATCTTCATTTTCGCGCAGGATATCGACAATTGAGCCATCGGCGCCAAAGCGGGTGTCTGGTGCCCCATAGACCAGACGCGGCAGGCGGGCCTGGATCATCGCTCCAGCACACATTGGGCACGGCTCGAGCGTGCAGTAGAGGGTCACATCGAGGAGCCGCCAATTTTGCAAAAAGGCGGCCGCTTCTTTTAGGGCCATGATTTCGGCATGGGCGGTGGGGTCGTGATCGCTTTCTTTGCGGTTATAGCCCCGGCCGATGATTTCACCCCCCAAAACAGCCACAGCACCAACCGGAACCTCACCTAAAGCGGCCGCTTTCTCCGCTTCAGCCAGGGCTTGCTTCATCCAAAACAAGTCCTGTATGTCGGGTTTAACGTCCTTGTTATCGTCCATTTTCAAACGTGAGCTATTCATGTTGGTTTTATTACAAGCCCGTTACTTAGGACTCAGGACTTAGCACTCTTAACTTAATCTTGAAAGAACCTGCAATTTTAACCCCAGCAGCCGGTCTTTAGCCTCCTGCAGGCGCATGCGATTGGCCAGCCAGGCGATGTAAAGCAGAGAAAACGACAGTGTTGTGACGGTTAGGGTGATCCCCATCTGCATCGATTGCAAACCTGGTTCAAATTCTTGAAGCCCTTGCTCCATCCCTTGCGCTGATTCCATTGCCCCGCCGAACATGACCGGATGAATGTCGCGCAAAATGCGAATTGAGCCATAAGTGACAATGACGGTGGCGAAGGCAGCGATTACGTAAACACTTGAAAAGCGACGCTGTTTTTCCGAATCACTAATGGCCGAGCGCAGTACCAGGTAAGCGATGTAGACCAGCCACATGATGGTGATCGAGGTCAGCCGCGGGCTCCAAATCCACCAGGTGTTCCAGGCTGGTTTCCCCCAGATCGAGCCGCTAACGATATTTATCATCATAAAAACCAGACCGATCTCTACTGAAGCCAGGGCCAGCGTGTCCCAAATTGGTTGTCGACGCCAAAGGTAGACAACGCCGCCAATGAGAGCAGTAAAAAATGTAACTGCGGCAACCCAGCCGGCCCCGACATGAAAATAGAAGATCCGCTGGACGTTTCCCATGGTTCTTTCAACCGGGGCGTAATAAAAAATCAGACCGATGGCGATTAACATGGCTATCGCGGCGATCCAGTTTAGCAATGTCGTCCGTCGTTTAGCCCATTGAAAAATGATCATTCAGATGCTCCGTAAGAAAATCTTTGCCAATTTGCTTTAATCATAACCCGCTTGATGGGTAAAATCACGATTACTTATCGGTTTTTATGTTTGGCCGCGGCCGGCCAAACGCGGTCCGTTAAAATCGAAAAGATTTTCACCGGTTATCCACACCTAACCCCCACTTATCCACAGAAAAGCCGGTTTTCCAATGAGTTATCCACAGATTATTCCCCAAGACAGATAAGAGTCCTGAGTCCTTAGTTGAAAGTCCTGAGAGTTCAATTTCGACCTCCCACCTAACACCCACTCAGCACAAAGGAATTAGGACTCAGGACTCTTATCTTTTCTTTTCTTTTTACGCTGTGCTAGTTTTTGCTGCAGCTGTTTCCACGCCTGTTCGGCCGCTTTTGCGTCTGCATCATCCACTGTGGATGTCGTATAGCGTGCGGTTTTGAACAAATCGGTGAGCGTGTCGACATCTGTTGGGGCCGCAGAAGTTTCATCTTGAAAACGACGGCTAAACTCGGCCGGGGTTTCTCCCGGGTAGCGGCCGATTCCGGCATCCCGGCCGAGGCGCACCAGGGTCAAGAAGAAGAGACGAATGCGCTCCCTGGGTGGCAAATGATCGTAACGTAAAGCCTGACGAAAAAATGCCCAGCGGCGACCCGGCCGCGGCATGGCCAGATCAGGGGATTCGATCTTTGCTAACTCGGCCAGCAGAGCGCGTCGGTAGCGCCATCGTTCCTGCCAGCGTCGCCACATGGCGCGCAGTTCACCAAACAAGCGGGTAAACATCAGACGAGGTACCTTAAAGCCTCGGGCATTTAAAAAGAAAAGAATGGATTCGACCGCAACCACCACAAACAATAACCAGAAAAAAATTGAGACGATCGGAATTGAATTGTCCGGTGGAGGAGGGGGAGGAGCGGGGGCCGGTGTGGGAAGCGGAAGCGGCTCTAGCGGAAGCGGAGGTGGCAATGTTTCCGGCGCACCCTCGGGGAGTGCAGGAAATAATGATAGAAACCACACAAATAGCAGGCGCACGAACAGGATGATGCCGCTTAAAATCGTAAACAAGCCATTGACGATAAACTCGAGGATCCGCAGGAGAGGGAAAGTTGAACCAATCGGCAGTAAAGCGGCCAGAAGAGCGATCCAAAATATGCGTCGGATGCCAGCGCGATGCCAGCGCCGTTCAACCACCGGGTTTGGCGTGATCCCCGACATGAGCCAGCGAGCGGAGTAAGCCGCCAGGCGGGCCTGACTTAAGATTAAAAAACCGGAGATCATGTAGACGATGGAAATAATCAGCAGCGGAAAGGGCACGGAGGCTCGGCCGGAAAATAAATTGCCGCGCACGACAATTTGATCGAGCTGCAGCGTCGTCAGGCCGATGATGATCGTAAGCAGAATGCCGCCCATTACCCAGTAGCGGAAGAGATCGCTGACCAGAAGCGATCGATCAAGCGAAACCGGCCGAGCGTTTTGCTCTCTTTCTGAAGGGGTGGTGGTAAAAAAAGCGTATTCGGCCGCATCAATCCCCAAAAACTCAAACAGGATAATCAAGCGATTAACGATTGACCAGCCAAAAAATGCCATTAATAATACGCTTACATAACGCATATCAAAGATTAAAAATGGATTGTAGACAAAATCTTGAATCACGTCTGTGGAGATCGGGCCGGCAAACAACCACCAGGTCATCAGGCGGAAGAGAATGGCAAAGACCACAAACTCGCTGGCTCGAAAAACCCCTTTGGCTAAAAGGCGCTGGTTCGGCCGCCGCAGCCATCGTGCTGAATAAACCGTTTCTAAGAAGAATACGGCGTATAGAGGCCACAAAGTCAGCCACGGTTCTCCCAGAATTTGACTGATGACGATTAATATGGCCCCTAAAAGAGAGGTGACCAAGATGGTTACCAGCAATGGCTGCACGATTGATCGCGACCAGCGGTCAATTTGATCGGCGGCCTGCTCGGGGGTAAGCATAGGAGCTGTTTCTGCGGTCATTCAATTATTATAGTTGATTTTTTCCTTTACAATAAGAAGATGGGTTCCAAATCAGTCATAGGCTCTGCTGCCGGCCGGAAAATTATCTTAATGGATTCAATATCATATATTGACGAGAGTGAGCGGGAGCAAATTGTCATATCCGCTTCGCATGGAGGGGTTGCTTCAGCACGATATGCGCTCGATCATCCACCTTTTTTAACAATCTTTAATGATGCCGGGGTGGGTAAGGATGGGGCCGGTATTGCCGCCCTGGCCATCCTGGAAGAGGCAGGGCTCGCGGCCGCGGCCATTTATCATACTAGCGGCCGTATTGGCGATGTAGCCGATATGTGGGTCTACGGAATTGTCGGCCACGTAAACCGGCGGGCGCTGCGTCTCGGCGTGGACAAAGGGCTGACGCTACAGGAGGCAATTCGAAAGTTATAGCACGATAAACTAGGTTGCATCGACCATTGGAATATATCTTCACCCTCGCATTATTGAGTTTTGACAAATAAACTCCAATATCGCAGCGTCATTCCCGCGAAAGCGGGAATCCATTGGATGGCTACCGATGGATCCCCGCCTGCGCGGGGATGACGGGCTTTTTTTTGGAGGATGATTCATATCCGTATTTATTTGTAATTCTTCAAAAATGCGGGGCTAATGGGTCTGACCTGATGGGTAACCAGCCCTTTAGCCGTCGGTTTTAATCGACGGGTATCGGTTTTAATCGACGGCTATAGAAAATAGCGCAAAATTGAGGATCATCTTGAATTAAATGTCAACAGAACATGGTCAAATAACCCAAATATGACATTGGTTCATCCCGCGTATGATATCTGACACTGACAGAGGGGCATGGGCAGTGATATGCTGTCGATATCGTGCAGCAGATAACTTTTGCTGTAGGTGAAGCGTGGATTTAATTATTGTTCGACGCGAAAATCGCGGAGCTGCACATTCCCTGTCCTACTTCACGCTATACACCGATTTTCAGAGAACATAGCAGGAGAAATTGTAATGGATAAGCAAGAAGTCAAGAATGTGAATGAGGAGCAAAGCTTGCCTCGAAAATTTTTTTCGCGAGCGCAGATAGAGGAACAGCTCGCCAAGGAGCGCGATCTTTCCGGGGCTGACATGAGCGGGCTTGATCTGTCCGGGATAAAATTGATGGGACTCAAAATGGCCAAAGCCGATCTGCATGAAAGCAATTTGACCGATGCGGTTTTAGCGGGTGGTGATATGAGTGAGATCAATCTCAGAGACGCCAATTTGAAAGGTGCCCGCATTGCTGGAGCGGATATGCATGATGCCAATCTGCATGGTGCCCAGCTGCAAAATGCCAAAATCGCCGGCGTTGACCTGAAGAATGCCGATTTTGGTGAGGCGGATCTGACCGGAAGTCGATTAATCGCGGTTGATGTGTCTGGCGCTGATTTTGGAGAGGCGACCATGACCGATGCTCAGGCTCTGGTCGACTGGGATTCCGCCAAGGTTAAACCGGCCGAGATTCCTGAAGTAGTGAAGCCACCACGCTGGCTGCCGTGGGTGATGATCGGCGGTTTTGTCTCTCTATTGATCGTTTTCTTTATGCTGAGGAAGCGTCGTAAAAAATAGGTGGGAGTAAATCAATCGATAGTTAAATCGGCCGCATTTTGGTCTGATTTTCCAGCGGAGAGCCCGTTGAAATCAGCCTAAAATGCGGCCGTATCTTTTAGGGGGAAAAGAGAAGCAGGTGGGGTTTATATAACTATACCTGTTGTTCAGCCGTGCCTCACATTCCAAAAGGAAGATTTTGTTCCTATAAAAATATATTAAAAAGGAGAATATCGTGTCCAGGCAACGCCTCTTTGTGGTTCTGGCTGGTTTGATGATTGTGATCTTTGGATGCACGCCTTTGGAATCCAAGACCTCTTACCAGGGTCAGCTGACTGATTCCTCAGGCAACCCTGTCACGGACGGAAATTATCAGATTACCTTTCGTTTGTATGATGAGGATGACGCCACCGTTGGTGATGCCCTTTGGACAGAGACCCAGAATGTCCCGGTTGAAGATGGGCTCTTCCACGTCACTCTGGGAGCGACTCAACCGATCGAGACTGAGCTTTTTTCTCAGAAACTGTGGCTGGGGGTAGAGGTGGAAAGCGATGGCGAAATGACCCCTCGTCAGCAATTAACCGGGGCGCCTTATGCGATGAGCCTGGTGGCGGGAGCCGCTGTCCAGGGTTCTATCGATCAGGATGACCCGCTTCCGGGTACGCTAAACGTGGCCAATTATGGTGATGGGTTTGGTCTGGCAGTAAATTCGGTCGGTGAGGCCGGCCTCGCCGTCGATGGCGCTTTTACCGGTGTGCCGACCGGGCAGCACGGTCTGTTGATTGACAACGTTCTGCAAGGGGCCGTAATCACCAGCACCAACGGGACCGCTGTGTGGGCAAATGGAAGTGGTGGCGCCACGGAGGACAATTACGGTCTGCGTGCCGAAAGCCAAAATGGAGACGGCGTGTTTGGTTGGGGGCTAGGGTCAAACCCCCTCGACACCGGAGTCACCGGCCGCAGTGAGAACGGTTATGGTGTTTATAGTTTCTCTATAAACGGTTCCTGGGGCTTTTACACGGATGATGACCTCTATGTCGGCGGCAGCTGCACCGGCTGTACCATGCGCTATATCGTCGTCAACGACTCTGGCGTCACCATGCGGCCGGGCGATACGGTCAGCGCCGCGGGTGTAGAGGTCGTAGAAGGCATGACCACACCGATTATGGAAGTTGCCCCAACCGCGGCCGGTCAGAATGTACTTGGCGTCGTCGTTGGCGCGGTCGAGACGTTCATGGTTGAAGAGGGCATCGACGATCTGCAGCCAGGTTTACACTTCGGCCGGGTTGGTGGAGATGCCGCGACGGGTGATTATCTCATCATCGTGGTTCAAGGTCTGGCGCAGGTACGCGCCGCGGATCTCAATATTCAGAGCGGTGACCTGGTTTATCCAACTGCCGCCAGGGGCGTGAGGGCCGAAGCGGCCGGGCACGCCGTTGGTTTAGCTCTCGATAGCGTGGATACCGACGGCCTGGTCTGGGTTCTCGTCGGTTTTGAGTAGCGCGCACCGGAGTAACAGCATGGAAAAGCATCTAACCAGGATTGTAATGGTGGTTTGTCTTATTGTGGCGTTGGGAACCGGGATCGTTTTGGCCAGGTCAGACAGCCATGCTATCCCCTGGGACACCATTGCCGGGGGCGGCAGCGAGATGAGTTCAGCCAGCTATGCCATCAACGGCACGATCGGCCTGCCGGTTATCGGACCGGGTTCCAGCAGCAATTATTCTATTGGAGCCGGCTATTGGTACGGTGTGGGTGATGGCTCATCGCAGCTGTTTTTGCCGGTGGTAATCAGGTAGCCTTTTCTTACCTGGTGGCCGATGATTCAAACTGCCACACGGCTAAATCGGTAACCCGCGGAACATAGTAAACGACAAATCCGAGCTGTCGCGCACGCTGGTAAAGAGCCAGCTGCTCCTTATCGGACAGCGGCTGGCTGATAATAAGCACCGGGTTGCGGCCGGTGCGCACCAGCTGGTGAAGAATTTCCGTGATGCGGGTGGAAACAGTGGGGGTGATCACCAAGATGGTCGTACCCCACTGCACTTCGCGACACGCATGGGGGAGCCATTCCGCCAGCGTCGTTTCTGTTTGAGGTTCAATTTGGGCTAATTTTTCCAGGATCACTTCCGCGCCGGCCCGACCGGCCGATTTTTCACTTGACAAGGTTGAGGGGCCTTGATGAATTGCCTCTGGAGGTGGTGCCAGAACCACTTCCTGTTTCTGCTGGATGAGATGGGCCGCCAGTGAGGCCGCCAGTTCGATACTCCACTCGATGTATGCGTAGTGATCTTTACGGCTGAAATCCGGTTCATACAGGTTGAGAGCGATGAGCACCTGCTGGGCCACGGCCGGTTGGTAGGTGCGCACCATCAATTTGCGGGTATGGGCGCTGACTTTCCAATTCATCGTTCGCAGCGAATCCCCCGAACGATATTCACGCACCCCCATCGGCCGCGATGGATCGGCAAAAAGCCTTTCTTCCGACGGGAGCGTGCCAAAGGGCAGCTTTGATGGGAGGCCGAGTGATTTTAGCGAATGAATGCGAGGGTAAACGATCACATCATCGGCGGGGAAAACCACCGTTTGAAGAGTGCCCAGACCAAATAAATCACCTGTGGACACGCTGAGCGGGCCAATTTGATGCCGGCCGCGCCGTTTGCCAATAAATTCTTCCTTGATTTGGGTCTTTTCGCGGCCCCGGAGAGAAAGCACGGTGTTCATGTGAGCGGCAAACCGCAGTTCGAGGGGGACGCTTTCGCGCAGCTGCAGCCACGGCAAACTGAGCCAGCCGCTGTTTTGAATATGCAGTTCAACGGTAAACCGTTCGTTCCAAAATACCCGGTGAGGGTAATGGCGTGTGACCGATATGCGCTTTAGCTGTCGGGGGATGACCCATCGACTCCAAATCCACATGGCCACGCAGACGTAAATAATATAAAAAACAAAATCAACGCGAAAAAAAATGGCTACAACCAGAAATAGGATGATCAGGGTGATATAGAGAGACATACGGCCGGTTTAAGGTTCGGTTTCACCCAAATTTAAGGGGGTTTGTTCCAAAATTTGATCGAGAATTAAATCGGTTGTCAAGCCACGCAGCGAGCTTTCGGGGGAGAGAATACAGCGATGTGTTAAGATCGGTTTTACCAATTCCTTGATGTCTTCCGGCAATACATGTGCTCGACCGCGCACTGCGGCCAGCGCCTGGGCCCCGCGATAGAGGGCGTGGGAGCCGCGTGGGCTGGCGCCCAACATCAGTTCCCGATGATTTCGGGTGGCAAAAACAAGCTGGACGATGTACTCCCGTAAGGTTTCGTCGACGTGAATATCCCAAATCTGCTGAGCTAATTCCGGCAGCTGTTGACCATCAGCCACCGGCTGTAGCTGGTCGATGGGGTGCTCACGGCCGAGATTTTGCAGCATTTTTGCTTCTCCCACCTCATCGAGATATCCCAAGGTCAGCTTCATAAAAAAGCGATCGAGTTGGGCTTCAGGCAAAATAAACGTCCCCTCGTATTCAACCGGATTCTGGGTAGCAATCACCAAAAACGGCCGGCTCAGAGGGCGAGTTATCCCATCAACCGTCACCTGTCTTTCCCCCATCGCTTCAAGCAGGGCCGACTGCGTTCGGGGGGTGGCCCGATTAATTTCATCGGCCAGCAGCACGTTGGTGAACGCCGGCCCCGGCACGAAGACAAACTCTCGTTTTTCCTGATCAAAAATCGATACCCCGGTGACATCATTGGGGAGCAAATCGGGAGTGCACTGCAGGCGTTTAAAATCGATCCCCAGGCTGACGGCCAGCGCTCGGGCCAGCATTGTTTTGCCAACCCCGGGAACATCCTCGAGTAAAATGTGCCCCTCGCAGAGAAGAGCGACCAGGAGTTTCTCAATCACCGGCCGCTTACCAATGATGACCCGTTCGATATTGTCGAGGATAGAGGAGGTGAATTCTTGAATCATTTATTATTTGCCAATTGCTAAAAATCTCCAGGTTGAAATTAAGGTCTTAACTCTAGCAATTAGCTATTAGCTATTGATCTTCCGATGTGTTGTTCACCTCGTTCTCGAGCCAGCTGCACCTGCTTCTGTCGCTCGGCAAAGCTTTTTATTTGGTCATCTGTCAGCGTATCGATGCAAAACGGACAGGAAATCCCTTCCCGATAAGCAGGATTTTTCATGTCTTCCTGACTGAGAGGGCTTTTGCAAGCGTAGCACATCTCGTAGTTACCTGGTTGAAGGTCATGGGTGACGGTAACCCGGCCGTCAAAAACAAAGCATTCGCCATGCCACTTGCTATCTGTTTGAGGTACCTCTTCCAAATACTTTAGAATACCGCCCTGCAGATGGAAAACTTGCTCAAATCCCATATCCAAAAGGAGGGAGGTTGCTTTTTCACAGCGGATTCCTCCGGTGCAAAACATCGCAATTTTTTTGTGTTTGGCTGGATCGAGCTGCTGCGCCGCAAATTCTGGAAAATCAGTAAAGGAGGCGGTTTGGGGATTGAGAGCGCCTTCAAACGTGCCAACATGGACTTCATAATCGTTACGGGTATCGATGAGCAGCACATCGGGAGCCTGAATCAGCTCGTTCCAATCGGCCGGCCGGACATACGTGCCCACCCTGGTGGTGGGATCGATGCCCTGAACTCCCATGGTCACAATTTCACGTTTTTTCCTGACCTTTAAGCGATGAAAAGGAGATTCGGCGGCAAATGATTCTTTTCCTTCCAGATCGCTTAAGCGCGGATCAGCTCGCAGATAAGCCAGTACCGCATCGACCCCGGCCGGGGGACCGGCAATGGTGCCGTTTATGCCTTCGGTTGCCAGCAAAAGGGTCCCGTTTACGTCATTTTCCAGACAGGTTGCTCGAAGTGGTTCGATCAATGAGACAAAGTCCGGCAAGGGTACAAATTTATAGAGCGCACAGATTACTATTTTTTCCATATTTACACCTGATCCTATTGTAGCCTGAAATGGGGCATTGAGACCAGAAAGGAAGGGGGAGAAGTGCGGAAAAGACACGTGCGAAATGAGTAATGATTGCCGGGAATAAAATCTTTGTTGAGTGGTTATTTTATCTAAAATTTTCCGTTACATTTTTTTCGGCAATTTTCCTGTTTTTCTCTGTAAATCACTTGTTTATTCCGTCAAAATCAGTTAGTATTGAAGAGTTATTACTTCAGTACCACCAAGCGAGCAGTATCATGTTTGGGCTTAGTAATCAATTTCAACCATCTTTTGGGGGCGTTATCTTTGCCAATGGGGGGCATGTCGCTGATATTGAACTGGATGGCTCCGGTCAATATCGGGGCCAGCGAAAAATGTGGCGTTTTCGACTGGTTAAGGGGGATATTGTCACTACCAAAGATCTGACAATTCAGCTCCACAACGACGTCCGTTCTGCCCGAATTACATCTTATCCCGATCACAAAAATTACGGGTATGTAGAACTTTTATAAAGATGTGAACCGCCTCAAATTGGCATCTGGAAAACAAAAAACGGCTGTTCAGCCGTTTTTTTTGTACACGTTTTTTAATTTGGGAGTTAAGCCACGTTCAGCATCATTTGTCCGGCCGTAGGCCAAACAAAAGTTGGCTCATCCATATTTTCAAGCAAGACAGATTCGTCACCCCCAAAAAAGGTCTCCACAAAATCTTCAAATTTTTCTTCACCTTCTGTTTCTGGCTGAGGGTCGTTGAGATACTCAGAGACGTGGGGTTGGGTTTCAAACCCGGTGGCGATGACCGTAATCCGCATTTCATCAAACATGAGGGGATCTATTGTTGTCCCGAAAATGACGTTGGCATCGGCGGTTGCCAGCTGGCGCACGATATCGGTCGCCTCGTCCACTTCGAAGAGGTTTAAGTCAGGGCTGGCGGCAATATGGACCAGCACATTTTTGGCTCCTTGAATACTCATGTCGAGTACCGGGCAGGAAACCGCCAGCTCGGCCGCTTCACTGGCGCGAGTATCACCTTTGGCAACACCCATCGTCATTAAGGTTGCTCCCTGCTCTTTCATGATCGTTTTAACATCGGCAAAATCCACGTTGATTAATCCGGGCTGAGAAATCAATTCTTCGATGACCCGAATGCTGCGGAATAAGATGGAGTCGCCAACTTTAAACGCATCTACCGTATTCATTTTGTTTTCGGCCAATTCGACCAGGCGATCATTGGGGAGAACAATTAAGGTGTCGACAAACTGACGCAGGCGGTGGATCCCCTCCGTGGCGTTGTCTTTGGTGCGTTTTCCTTCAAATTCAAACGGGGTGGTCACGATGGCGATCGTCAAAATTCCCAATCGTTTGGCTACCTGAGCAATGACCGGGGTGGCTCCACTCCCCGTTCCTCCACCCATACAGGCGGTGATAAAAAGCATATCGTACGGTTTGATCGCTTTTTCGATCAAGCCCCATGAGGCATACGCCGCGTGTTCTCCATGATGGGGATCACTGCCGGTTCCCTGACCATTGGTCACTTTCTCTCCCAGCAGCAGGCGCTTGGTTGCCATAGAGCGCTGCAGCCCTTTAATGCTGGTATTGGCAGCGATAAAATCAACGCTGTATACATCCTGATTGAGCAGGCGATTAATTGAATTGGTTCCGCCATCCCCGACGGCTATGACCCCGATGTGAGCAAAATTGACTTGTCGGCTTTCTCTACGCATTGTGTTGTCCTCAAGAAACTGGCATGGTGAAGAGAGTGATGGATAACAGCTTTTCCTGAAGCGGTTCCCGCACTTGTTTTGCGTGGTTATCAGTGGGGTTGTTTTGTTGCTGGTATGCCTGATAATACAACGCTTGTTATTTAGATTTTCTTACTTCTTTGTGTTATGAATATAATCCTCGGAAATGAAGGAAATGTCAATGGTTTTGTGACTAATGTCCTATGACCTGAAAGCCCCAATCTACCAGAGGTGTGAGTGCAGTACTAGGGGACCGCAGACAACAGACATCAGACCGCAAAAAAGACCAGAGACGAGAGACCAGAGACAAGAGAGAAGTCCTGAGTCCTGAGTAGAAAGTGCTGAGAAAAACTTGACATAAAGTTGGGAATAATTTAGATTTTAAGAAGTAGGTCTGAGACTGTGCCAAATATTGTGTAAATGAATGACCTCAGTACAATCTTGAACAGAGGTAAAGAGATGAAACCAGAAAATCCCAAGAAAAACAAGCAGGTCGAGATGCCCGCA
>JAAUYD010186201.1_pt1 | contig 14359 bp, 11 predicted proteins | sample 7278101 | NCBI WGS metagenome assembly JAAUYD01 (sample SAMN14350128, study PRJNA611818) | marine sediment metagenome | isolation source: surface marine sediment (0.6m) | place: French Polynesia: Moorea | collected 2018-08
CTCGGCGAGGCCGGTCCCGGACCGTCCTATCTCGACGAGGGCTCGGGCGGGCCGGAGAACGACTTCACCAATCGCAACACCACCTTCATGACGTGGAACCTGCTCCGCCTCGCGCGCATGCTGAAGGACGCGGGCGGCATCCCAGCCCACGGCAACCAGCGCTCGGAGTGGGACGCGGGCTGCCGCTTCGACTTCGAGAACCCGGAGCACCGCTGAGCGCGCGGGCCGTCACGCGTGGCGTCACCCGCGCCGTCGGGGCACGGTGCCGCCCGCGCGGATGCGCTCGAAGCTCTCGTGGAGCGCGCGTGCGCGATTGCGCACCTCGAGTCGCAGCGCGGCCCGCTCCTCGACGTGCGTCACCTTCGTCGAGGTCGGGCGCCGCGCCGCCTGCGGGAGCGGATCGTTGAGGGAGGAAGGCGTCACCTCCCGCGTGTCGACCTGACGCAGGAAGGACTCGCCGGTCACCGGATCCGAGAGATCGAGGTAGAGCTTGAAGCGGCTGCGCGAGACGACCTTGACCTCCCCGACGCCGGGGCGCCGCGGGTTTCCCAGCGCGAACTCGGTGAACTGCGCGCGCACCACGAACACGCCGTCTTCCGCGATCTCCGCAAGGGCCAGGGTCTCGCCGAAGGCGAGCTCGATCTCGCGCTGGACGGCGTCCTGGAACCACTTCTCCTCCTTCGGCATGAAGCGGTTGATGCGCTCGCCCGGCTCGCCCTGCCGGTAGTAGATCTCGACGGGCGCCACGCTGAAGCCGCGGTAGCCGCTGAGGTCCGCCTCCGGCAGCACGAAGAGCGCATCGGTGCGGTAGGCGCGCATCCGGTGCAGGCCATCGGCGGTCGCCGCGGCACCCGAGCCCGTGTGGTAGCGGACCGTCCGCCCGCCCTCGCCCGATCCGGCGCAGCCGACGAGGACGATGCCGATCCACGCGAGCAAGCCAGTCCGGTGCATTCCCGAAGTGTACTACTCGGTCTCCGGGATCTCGATCAGCTCGGCGGGAATCTCCTCTTCCTGCCGGATGATCTGCAGCGCGCGCTTGCGCTGGCCGAGCAGCCAGCGCGGGGAGGTCCGGGCCAGGCCGAGGTCGACGATCTCCAGCGCCTCCGGCGCCATGTCGCGATCGTCGCCGTCGACGAGGCGCCACTCGGCGCGATAGCGAAGTGCGGCGGAGTAGAGGGGATCACCGCCCTCCACGCTCGCGAGCACCGGCTCGAGCGCCTTGACCGTCTCCCAGTCGCGCGCGGCCACCGCCATGCGCGCGCGCGCCACGTCCGCGGCCAGGCCCTCGAGGCCCTCGCTGGACGGATCGCTGGCCGTGATCGCGAGACCGGCCTGCGCCTCGGAGACGTCGGCCCCGAGCTCCAGCGCCTTGCGGAAGTGACCCGCGGCCTTCTTCGGCTACGTCGCGCCGTGCTCGATCCACCCCAGCGCCAGCTCGCGCTCCGCGTCGGGGAGGCTCTCCGCATAGTCGCGCGCCTTCGGGAGCTGCGAGATGCGCAGCATGCTGCGGACGTAGTGGCTCGGGCGGAGCGTGTCGCTGAGCCGCTCGGGATCGTCGTGCTCCGAGATCAGCGCGCGATAGCGCCCGCGGTCCAGGCTCGTGGTCGTGTCCACGCGCGCCGAGCGCGCGGCGAGCAGGTTGTGGTCGTCGGTGGTGACCTGCGCGCCCTCCACGAAGGAATCGACGCCGACGGCGTCGAGCGAGCGCATGGCCACCACGTCCTCCGGCTCGAACACGCCCCAGCCGGCGTAGTCGTCGGGGTAGCGCTCGAGCGCCTTGCGGCTGGACGCCTCCCAGTCGAAGGGCTGATCGGAGCCCACGAAGAGCACGGAGCCCCGCGACGGCAGCACGATGTTCACGTAGGGGAACACGGCGCGGAGGCTCGCGACCAGCGAGCGCAGCAGCTCGCCGTCGACGAAGCTCGTTCCCATCCACTGGACGAACACGCCGCCCTCGGTGAGCCGGTTGGCCACGATCTGGAAGAACTCGCGGGTGTAGAGGTTGCTCGCGCCGGCCGTCCAGGGATGCGATGCCTGCGCCACCACGGCGTCGTAGCGCTGCTCCGAGAGCGCCAGTGCACCGCGCGCGTCGTTCACGTAGATCGTGATGCGGGGATCCGCGAGCGGATCCCGGGCGCGCAGGTCCGCGGCGACCCGGTTCGCCTCGACGACCTCCTCCTCGAGCTCGATCACGTCGACCTGCTCGATGGCGGAGGGAACCGGCTCCAGCACGACGCCGCCGCCGAGCCCGACCACGGCCATGCGGCGCGCGTCCGGTCGCAGCATCGTGGGGAGCATCGACATCCACTCGGAGGCCGAGGCCGGTCGCGGCGGGCGGCCCGGCGCCTGGATGATCGACTCCGGCAGACCGTTCGTGAAGAGGCGGTAGCCCGTCGGACGCCGCGCGAGCACGACCGTGGAGGAGCGACCGACCTCGAAGAAGAACATGGGCTGGGTGTCGGGCACGCGGCTCCGCCCGATGGGCGTCGAACGCAGCAGGCCCCACGGCGTCTGCGGCGGCTTCACGAAGCCGGCGATCAGCGCGGCCACCGCCACCAGGGCCAGCACGCGCCGGCCGGTGAACCACGCGGCGACGCCCGCCAGGAGGAAGTTCACGCTGGCGCCAAGCCAGGCGGTGCCCGCGAAGGCGAAGACCGGCAGGAAGAAGAGCGCGGTGCCGAGCGAGCCGATGATCGAGCCCACCGTGTTCCAGGCGGTGACCCGCGCACTGGCCGAGGCGGCCTCGTCCGGGCCATCCGCCGCCAGGCGGATCGCGAAGGGGAAGCTCGCGCCGATGGCCGTGGCCATCGGCATCATCACGAGCGCCGAGAGCAGCGCGCTCCCCACCACCTCGCCGGGACCCGTGACGCCCAGGCTCTGGGCCAGGCTCGGCAGCCGACTCGCCACCATGAAGGCGCCGAGCGCCGCCGCGCCCACCAGCAGCTGTGAGATCACGAGGCCGAGCCCCGCGCTGCTGCGCGTGCGCGCCAGGGGCGAGGCGATCGCTCCGCCGAGGGCGATGCCGGTGAGGAAGGTGCCCAGCATCGTGGTGAAGGCGTAGGTGCTGCCGCCGAGCAGGTGCGACAGCAGGCGCATCCACAGGATCTCGTACGCGAAGGAGGTGGCGCCGGAGAGCATGATCACGGGCAGCACGAAGGAGTAGTGGGCGCGCTTCGCCGGCGGCGGCACGACGCCCGCGGCCGCCGTGCTCCGCGCCAGGACGGCCGCGAAGACGAAGACCAGCGCGTTGGTCGCCGCGCCGACCCAGACCGTGCGTCGCAGCCCGATCTCCGGGAGCAGCACGAAGCCCGCGAGGAGCACGCCGGCGATGGCGCCGAGCACGTTGGTCGCGTAGAGCGTGCCGATGCGCGGTCCGACCTGGGAGTCGTCCTCCACGCAGTAGCGCGCGAGCAGCGGCAGGGTCGCCCCCATGCAGCTGGTGGGAATCAGCAGCAGGGTGAAGGCGGCCGCGAACTGGAAGGTGGTGGCGAAGAACTGTCCCGTGGGCGGCGGCGCGGGCGCGCCGCCGAAGATCGTGACGTAGATCGCGGTGACGCCCTTGAGCGCGAAGGGCAGCGCGAGGGCGGAGAGCGCGATCGCCAGCTCCAGGATCCCGTAGACCAGCACCGGCCGCGTGACCCGCGGCGCCAGACGGGCGGCCACGGCGGCGCCGAAGGCGAGCCCGCCCATGTAGGCGCCGAGCACCGCCGCGACGGCCAGCTCGGACGAGCCGAAGAGGAACCCGAGCTCCCGGGTCCAGGCCGTTTCGTACAGGAGCGCCGCGAAGCCCGAGAGGACGAAGCACACCAGGACCAGCAGGAAGCGGAGCTGAATGACGGACCTCCCCCGCGCGCCATGCAGGGACGCGCGGCCGCGCAGTATACCTGCACACCCGGCACGGGACCGCGAAACACGCGGTCCCGCGTGGTTTGGACTAACGCGAAGCCGGTCGGGTTTCCCAGCCAGCGGCTCGACCTGCGCCCGCGACTGCGGGTGACTTGCCGATGGCCGAGCGCACCACGCGGTGGGCGCGCCGGGAAGCGATCTCGTCCGCCGGTCCGGGCTCGCGATCCGGATGAAGGCGACCGGGCCAATGCCTATGCTCGCTGGCGATGCGCCGCGCCCTCCCGCTCGCCCTGCTGTGCCTCGCCTGCAGCGCGAGCGTCCCCGACGACGAGCTGCCGGCGACACGCCAGCGCGTCCTGCTGATCACCGTGGACACCTTGAGGGCGGATCACCTCAGCGCTGCCGGGCATTCCCTGGAGACCACACCCTTCATCGATTCGCTCGCGGCCGGCGGAATGCGCTTCTCGGGTGCCTTCGCGCCGGTGCCGCGCACCACGCCGACGCTCGCGAGCGTGCTGACCGGGGCGTACCCACACACCACCGAGGTGCGCACGCTGACGGACCGCCTCTCCGACGAGGTGGTGACGCTTCCCGAGCGGCTGCTCGAGCGCGGCTTCCGTACCGTGGCCGTGGTGTCGAACCACATGCTGGTGCCCGAGCGCGCGCTCGACCGCGGCTTCGAGGTCTACGACTTCGCGGACGACGCGCGCGACGCGGCGGGCACCACGGCCGCCGCGCTCGAGCACGCCGACGCGCTCGACCCCGAGGAGCGGGTCTTCTTCTGGGTGCACTACATCGACCCGCACGTGCCCTACTACCCGCCCGAGGAGCTCGCGCGCGCCTTCGACCCCGGCTACGAGGGGCGCTACGCGCTCCACTTCGGCAGCAAGCCGGGCGGCATCGGCCGCAAGGCGTACCCCGAGGACCTGCCGAAGGAACAGGCCGTCTACCGCAACACGCTGCCGGACGAGGTGAACGCCCACGTGCGCCGGCTCTACGCCGCGGACGTCCGCCACACCGACGACCAGATCCGGCGCCTCGTCACCGGCCTGCGCGAACGCCTCGGCGACGAGTGGCTGATCGTCCTCACCGCGGACCACGGCGAGAGCCTCGGCGAGCACGCCTACCACTACGACCACGGGGAGTACGTCTACAACGCCAGCCTGCGCGTCCCGCTGATCGTCGCGCCGGCGCCCGGGGACCCGCTCGGGGCAGCCCGCACGATCGACGGGTGGGTGTCCCTGGTGGACCTGGCGCCCACCCTGGCCGAGCTGCTCCACGTTCCCGAGCGGGCGGACTGGCAGCTCCAGCAGGAGGGCCGCTCGCTGGTGCCGGCCCTGGCAGGCGAGGAGCTCCCGCCGGCGCCGGTCTTCGCGGTCAGCGGTCAGTCGTACTTCCCGCACAGCATGCGTCGCCGCGTGCGCTTCGATCTGTCCGGGCGCTTCCGCGCCGTGATCGACGGGCGCCACAAGCTGATCTGGACGCCGGGCGCGCGCGGACCGGCGCGCTTCGAGCTCTACGACATCGTGTCGGATCCGGACGAGCGCCAGGACCTGTCCAGCGAACGGCCGGAGGTGCGCGCGCGGCTCGAGCGCCTGCTGGCCGGGTGGGTGCAGCGCGGCGGTGGCGCGCGCGCGAAGCCGGCGAGCGACGCGGACCGCGAGCGACTCCGCGCGCTCGGCTACGTCGAGTAGCCGTGGCACGGCTCGCTCACGGCACAGGCAGCGGGTTCGTCGCGAAGCTACGCTGGCGGGCCGGAAGCGGGCAGGCGCCCCACGACGACGAACTCGTTGTGCGGGAAGAGGTGGCCGACGAAGCGCGGGAAGGGAAACGAGTAGCTGCGCTCACGGTCGATGCCGTGGGTCTCGAGGAGCTTGTGCAGCTTCGCGAACTCCATGAACTCCACGTGCGTCGGGTCGGCGCGGAAGCCCGCGTCCTGGGGCGCGATCAGCACCACCCGGCCGCCCGGCCGCAGGTAGCGCAGGTGCGCGCCGATCAGCGCCGCCGCCTCGTCGAAGCACATGTGCTCCACGACGTGGGCGCAGAGCAGCGCGTCGAAGGAGGCCTCCCGGGCGTCCTCGCTCGCCGCGAACTCCTCCGGCAGGTAGGCCACCAGACCTCGCCGCCGCGCCGTCGCGACGGCGGCTTCGTTGTGGTCGATGCCCACGCCGTTGCCGGCCAGATGCGCCAGGTTGCGGCCGATGCCGCAGCCGAGGTCGAGCGTGCGCCCCAGCGCGAGCCGCTGCAGGTTGAAGCGATAGGGCGCCTGCACGTCGAGCCAGCGCTTCCAGCCCGCGCCGGAGAGCGTCTCCAGCCGCTCCGCGTAGCCCGCGTCGCGCGTGTCCCGCAGCTCGCCCACGCGGTCGAGTCTACGCTGCTCCCGCCGCCCCGTCCCGCGCCGTCCGGAGCCGCCCGGTGAGCGAGCGGCTGCGCCTCCTGCTGCGCATCGCCATCGCGGCCCTGCTGATGGTGCTCGCGTTCCGCCTGGCGATTCCCGCGGACGGCCGCAGCGTGTGGGACGCGCTGCGCTCGGCGTGGACCGCGCCGCCCACGGTGGCCATGGCGTGGTTCCTCGCGGCGATCGCCTGCTTCGGTCTGAGCTTCGCCGCCGTGGCCCGTCGCTTCCAGCTGCTGCTCGATGCCGCGGGGATGACGGCGCCCTTCCCTCCCCTGCTGCGCGCGTACGTGGTCGCGAACTTCCTCGCGCTGGTCCTGCCGAGCGCGCTCCTCTCCGACGTGTACCGCGTGGTCGACGCCCGCCACGACACCGGGCGCAGCATCGAGGTGATCGCGGTCGCGGCGGCGGAGCGCATCCTCAGCCTCGCGGCCCTGGGCGTGGTGGTGCTCGCGGCCGCGCCCTTCGCGCCGCTGCCGGAGGGCATGCAGGTGCCGCTGGCCATCGCGCTCGCCATCGCCTTCGGCCTGATCGCCATGAGCGTGGCCTTCCTGCACCCCGCCACGAACCGGCTGCTCCGGCGTCTGGTCGATCCGCTCCGCGGCCTCTCGCAGGGGCTGGCCGACAGCGTGGCGCGCGCGCTCGACGCCACGGCGGCCCTGGCGGAGCGACCCGGCGCGCTCGGGCGCGGCTTCCTGTGGAGCCTCGCGTCCCAGCTGCTGCCGGTGCTCGCGGTCGTCTGCCTGTCCCGCCCGCTCGACGCGCACGTCGCCGACTACTGGTACGCCGTGATCGTCCCGCTGGTGACCCTGGTGACGCTGATCCCGGTCAGCATCGGCGGCGCCGGCCTGCGCGAGTGGCTCTACGTGGAGCTCTTCGGCGCGCTGGGGATGCGCTCCGAGGTCGCGCTCTCGCTCTCCCTCTCGGTCTTCGCGGCCACGCTGGTCTGGGGCTTCGCGGGCCTCGCGCTCTTCGCCTGGGGCCGACGCGGGCGGACGGAGGCCGGATCGTGAGCGAGCGCCTGAGCATCGCGATCCCCTTCTACCGCCGTCTGGACTACCTCGAGGCCGCGGTCGACAGCGCCCTCGCGCGCCCCGAGGTGTGCGAGGTGGTGGTGGTCGACGACGGCGGCATCGACCAGGGCGTCGAGCCGATGCTCCAGTCTCGCGCCGACCCGCGCATCGTCTACCACCGCCACGCCGAGAACCGCGGCATGGTGCCCACCTGGAACGCCTGCCTCGGCCTGGCCTCCGGCGAGCTGGTCACGCTGCTGCACGCCGACGACCGCCTGCTCCCGAACTACGCGCCCCTGATGCTCGAGCTCGCCGCGGCGTACCCGGAGGCCGTGGCCCTGTGCTGCGACGCGGACATCGTCGATGCGTCCGGCGAGCACGTCTTCTCGCTGGCCGACGCGGTGAAGCCGCTCTTCCGACCGCGCGGTCCCGAGCCGCTGCGCGTGGCCGGCGAGGCCGGACTGCGCGCCATCATGGCGGCCAACTTCATCATGTGCCCGACGCTCTGCTACCGGCTCACGCGCCTCGGCGAGCGGCGCTTCGAGCCGCAGTGGCGCCAGGTGCAGGACCTGGAGCTGACGAGTCGGCTGCTGCTCGAGGGCGAGACGATCATCTGCTCGCGGACGAAGGCCTACGCCTACCGTCGCCACGACGAGGGGGCGACGGCGCTGCAGTCCGAATCACGCCTGCGCTTCGACGAGGAGTTCGTGCTCTTCTCGGACGTGGCGCGGCGCGCCGAGGAGCGCGGCTGGCCCCGCGCGGCGCGGGTCTCGCGCAGCAAGCGCATCGTCAAGCTCCACCTGCTCTACCGCACCGCGCGCGAGCTGCTGCGGCTCCGCTTCGGCCCGGCGCGCGAGTGGCTGCGATACCTCGTCACTCGCCTCCAGGCCTAGCTGGGGCGGGTAGCGCTCCTTCCACTTGAAGCCCGGCCCCTCGAACTTGTAGAAGACGAGGTGGTAGGTGAACACCACGACGCAGAGCGTGGTGAGCGCGGCGAGCGTCGTCCACACGATTCCGGCGCGCAGCTTCGGCCCGCGCGTCCAGTCCGCCAGCACCTCGCTGGTGTAGACGCCGAAGGGAACCAGCATGCCGAGCAGGTAGCTGCCCTTGAGCGTGGCGTACCACGGGTTCTTCCAGGTGAAGTAGACGTAGCCCGCCAGGGTCGCGGCCGTGAGCAGGACGAGCAGCGTGTCGGGCCCGCCCGGCTGCGCGATCGCGCGACGCGCGCCGCGGAAGAGCCCGACGCCGAAGGCGCAGGTCGGCAGCAGCGCGAGCAGCAGCATGCCGGTGCCCAGCCGCGCGATGGGCAGTGCCTCCCGCGGCAGGGCCACGCGGTGCCCGTCGTACCAGAGCGTCGTGTAGGTCGAGCCCCAGACCGAGTGGATCAGGTCCGGATGCAGCACCTGCGGATCCGTCCACGTCGCGAGCGGCACGTAGACGTAGTCGCGCAGCGAGCGCTCGCCCGGCGGCATGGTGTGCATGAGCGCGTGCACCTCGAGATCGTGCGGATAGAGGTAGCCATGCTCGAGGAGGTTGCGCGCGTAGGGCCAGCCTCCGATCACCGACGCCACGGCGCCGAAGGCGACGGCACAGGCCAGCCCCTCCACGAGTCGACGCCGCGCCAGGCCCGCGATGGCCAGCGTGCCGCACGCCGCGGCCATGGCCAGCACGCCCGACAGCTTGGTCAGGAAGGAGAGGCCCGCGAACACGCCGAAGGCCGCCGAGAGCGCCAGCGCGCGGCGGAAGGGCGGCGGATCGCGCAGCAGCAGGGCCACGCCCACGATCGCGAAGGAGGTGAGGCTCGAGGCCAGGATCTCCTCGCCCAGCATCGCGCTCATGTAGAGGTGCACCGGCAGGAAGAGCAGCACGCCCCCGGCCAGGAAGCGCCTGCGACGATCGCCGGGCGCCAGGCGCGCCACGCAGAGCACCGCCGCCCCGATCGCGAGCAGGCCGATCCCCGTGCTGATCCGCCGGACGGCGATCACGATCGGCTTCTTCTCGGCGCCGTCCATGGCGCGCGCCACGGCCGCGGACGCGTAGTAGAAGAAGGGCGGGTGTCCGTAGGACCAGCCGTCCGCGGGATCGGGCATCTCCCACGTGGTGGTGAGGTACTCGATGTAGTCCCAGTTGTGGTTCGCGTCGAAGCCGAAGTCGATGCGGTAGCGGGACGTGTTGTGGAAACGCATGCCCGCGCCGATCAGGACGAGCAGGCACAGACCGATCGTCCAGGGCGAGGGCCGCGCGCGCTTCACCGGAAGCAGGTTAGGGATTGACCCTTGCCACGCAAGCTGGCGCCGGCCGCGGCGTGCTATCCAGACGGCGCATGCACGCTGCAGCAGAGGAGCGCGGAGCCCACCGCGGCGCACTCGGGATGGCGCTGGCCTGGTGCGCGATCGGCGCCGTCGTCTGCTTCACGATGGGGCGCCTCGAGCCCAACCTGCTGGAAGAGGGTCTGCTGCTCCACGTGGGCGAGCGCATGCTCGAAGGCGACGCCCTCTACTCCGACATCGTGCTCGTCACGGGGCCCTTCCCCTATGGCTTCGTCGCCGCGATCTTCTGGCTCTTCGGACCGAAGATGCTCGCGGCGCGCGCCGGCGTCGCCCTGCTGCACGGGCTGGCCTGTGGTGCGCTCTTCGACATGGCGCGTCGCGGCCACGCCGGCCCATGGTCCCACGCGGCGGCCGCGGCCATGGCCTGCGCGCCGGTGCTGCTCTTCCCCCTGCTCTCCGCCGCCTTCTACACGACCATCAGCACCAGCCTGACCTTCGTCGCCGCGTGGCTCGCGATGCGCGCGATCGACTCGCCGCGCTTCGGCTTCGCCGCCGGCGTCGCGATCGCGCTGACCGCGCTCTCCAAGCAGACGATCGGCGCCCTGCTCGCCGTCTTCTTCGTGGCGACCGTCTTCGCCTGCGCACCGCCCGCGCAGCGACTGCGGCGCGCCAGCGCGGTCTGCCTGGGCGGCGCCGCGACCGCGGTGCTGACGCTCGGCTGGTTCGCCGCCGTCGGGGACCTGCGCGTCTTCGTCGAGTCGCTGCTGGCCACGCCCAGCGGCAACGTGTTCAGCTCGCCCTTCATCGACCTGTGGCCGCCGGGCAAGCTGAGCCCCGAGCTCGAGTTCCTCGAGTACTACTACGTGCCCGAGGTGGTCTTCATCCTGCGCGACGGGAAGCTGAAGTCGCCCGCCGTCCTGGTCTTCCTCTCCCAGCTCCTCTTCGTGCTGCCCATCGTGGTGGTCTTCGCCACGCTGGCCCTGCGTGCGCTGCGTCCGCTCCCCGGCGCCACCTGGATCCTGTTCGGCGCGACGGTGGCGTGCGGCTCCAACCTCTTCCCCCGCGCCGACTCGGGGCACCTCGTCTTCGCCGCGCCGGCCGCGGTGGCCTACGCCTTCGCGCTCGCCCCGCTCGTCGGCCGCAGGGAAGCGGCGCCGGGCGGGTGGCTCGCGCGCGGAGGCGCCCTGCTCGCGATCGCCGTGCTCGCCATCGCATCCACGTGGGTCGGGCGCGCCCTCTACGCGAAGGCCGGCGAGGCGACCTACGGCCCGAAGGTCACGGTGCGCCCGGTGTCCCCGCCCAAGCGGGCCGGCGCGATCCCGCGCGTGATCCGCTACCTGCGCAAGCGCCTCGAGCCGGGTGAGCCCATCTTCGTCGCGCGCACCGAGCCCCTGCTCTACTACGCGACCGACGCGCCGAACCCGACGCCCTACACCGGAGCGCTCCAGGTCTGGGGGATCCGCGGCGACCAGCAGGACACCATCCTGGAGGCGCTGCGCGACGTGCGTTTCGTCGTGATGAGCGATCTCGACGAGCCGATCCACACCTTCTTCCGCGACGAGCTGCCGCGCGTGCAGGCGGCCTTCGAGCGGCACTACGCGGTTCCGCGCGGCTTCACCGGACGCAAGCGCGAGGAAGACTGGATCATCGTGCTCGAGCGCGGCCCGGACCGCGGCCCCACGCTCATCGACCTCTTCGATCCGGGTGGCGCCGCGCGCGCGCAGGCGTGGATCCGCAAGCCCGACGGCCGCCCCGAGCCGGTGGCGGGCCCGATCCTCGACCTGCCCACTCGGCAGAACCGGCGCCCCCTCGCCCACGCGCTCGGCGCGCGGGGCGGCGGCGTCGACTGGCAGCTGGTGGTTCCTCCGGAAGCGCGGCTCCAGGTCGCCACGGGCTACCGCAAGCTGCACCGCTCGAAGCAGCCGAACCACCTCGACTTCGTCGTGCGCATCTCGACCGGCGGGCCCTTCGAGACGCTGGCGAAGCGCCGCGTCGAGTTCGGGCCCATGCACGGCGGCGGACGCCGCTGGAACGACCTGGAGGCCGACCTCTCGGCCTACGCGGGCAAGCGCGTCGTGCTGCGCCTCGACGCGGTCTCGGTCCGGGTGCCGCGCAAGGGCAGCGTGGCCTTCTGGGGGAGCCCGCGCCTCGCGGGGCCACCCGCCGCTCCCTAGAGGCGCCGGTGCACCGGCGTGCGCGGCATGTTCGCCATGTCGTGGGTGAGGAAGGCGAGCGCCAGCTGCGTGCCGACGATGATCGGCAGCGTCGCGATCGCGACCTGCCCCGCGCTCGCGAAGACCCCGGCGCGACCGTAGACGACCCACGCGTACGCGCCCCAGCCGCTGCCGAAGAGCACGAGCAGGGGGCCCAGCACCAGGTTCACGCTCGCGATGCTGAAGCTGCGCAGGAAGTAGTTGTAGAAGAGCCGCTTCACGAAGTTGCGCGAGTGCTTCCAGACGAACTCGGGAAGGATGGACAGGGGGCGCAGATTGCTCTCCTCGTCGCCGTACTGCGCCTCCAGCGGCACCTCGACGACGACCGCGCGCACGGTGTTGAGCCGGAAGAGGATGTCCGACTCGAAGAAGTAGCCCTCGCTGATCTTGTCGAAGGGAAGCAGCCGGGCCACCCGCGCGTGGATCGCCGTGTAGCCGTTGGTGGGATCGAAGAGATCCCAGTAGCCGCTCGCGAACTTCGACACGAAGGAGAGCACCGAGTTGCCCACGAAGCGCACGAAGGGCATGTCGCGGACGTCTTCGACGTTCCAGAAGCGGTTTCCCTTGGTGTAGTCGGCGACGCCCTCGAGGATGGGCTCCACGAAGCGGGGCAGCAGGCCCGGGTCCATCTGGCCGTCGCCGTCGATCTTGACGATCACGTCGGCGCCGCTGCTGATGGCCTCGCGGTAGCCGGTCATCACCGCGCCGCCGACGCCGCGGTTGCGGTCGTGGCGCAGGACGCGAACGCGCGGGTCACGGCAGTGCTCCTCGACGTGCACCCCGGTCTTCTGGGGGCAGGCGTCGTCCACCACGAAGATGCGCTCCACCTCGGGCCCGATCGCATCCAGCACGGCCATGACGCGGTCGCGGACGCGGTAGCAGGGGATCACCACCGCGATGCGGCGTCCCATCCATTCGAGCTGCTCGGCGCCGGCCTCGTCCATCCGCGCATCGACTCCTTGAGAGAGCTTACAGAGCAGGTCGGTGCTCCGCCGGGCGAGGTTGAGGCCGCGTGGCCGGCGCCTCAGTGGCTCTGGTGCTCGCGCAGCGCGTACTGGCCGTCGACCAGCTCGCCGAAGAGCTCGTCCACCAGGGGATGGCGGCACGGCTCCCCGGTGCCGTCCACGAGCAGGTTCTGCTCCGAGACGTAGGCGACGTAGGTCGTCTGCTCGTTCTCGGCGAGCACGTGGTAGTAGGGCTGATCCTTGCGAGGCCGCACGTCCTCCGGGATCGAGAGCCACCACTCCTCGGTGTTCGCGAAGGTCGGGTCGACGTCGAAGATCACGCCGCGGAAGGGATAGACGCGATGCCGGACCACCTGTCCGATGCGAAAGCGTCCTTCGCGCTCCAGTGCCTCGGTCACCTCTTGAGCATGCACGACTCCCCGCGCCGTGCAAGCGGAGGTGCACGCGGCCGGGTTTCGGCGACACGATCGAGCGCCTAAGCTTTCAGGCCGTGCGCGCCCTACGATTCGACGGCCAACGCATCGGCGTGGAAGAGGTCCCGGACCCCGTCCGCTGTGACGAGAGCGTCCTCGTCGACGTCTCGCTCGCCGGGGTCTGCAACACCGATCTCGAGATCGTGCGCGGCTACATGGGCTTCGCCGGAACGCTCGGCCACGAGTTCGTCGGGACGGTCACCGAAGGTCCCGACGAGCTGCACGGGCAGCGCGTCGTGGGCGAGATCAACTTCGCCTGCCAGGCCTGCCCGGTGTGCCACCAGGGCCTGCAGCGTCACTGCCCCTCCCGCACGGTGATGGGCATCCTCGACGCGGACGGCGCCTTCGCGGAGCGCGTTCGCGTACCGGTCGCCAACCTCCATCCCGTGCCCGATGGCGTGCCCGACGAGCTGGCGGTCTTCGCCGAGCCGCTGGCCGCCGCCTTCGAGATCCTCGAGCAGATTCACATCGAGCCCGGCCGCGAGTGCGTGGTCCTCGGCGACGGCAAGCTCGGCCTGCTCGTCGCCCAGGTGCTGCACCACGCCGGCGCGCGGGTGACCTGCGTCGGCAAGCACCCCGAGAAGCTGTCGATCCTGGCCAAGCGCGACATCGAGACGGTGCTCGCAGCGGACTGGCGGGGCGACCCGGTGAGCCTGGTCGTCGAGGCCACGGGCACCGCCGAGGGCTTCGAGCAGGCCACCGCGGCGCTCCGGCCCCGCGGCACGCTGGTGCTCAAGAGCACGGTGTCCGAGCGCCCCAGCGTCGATCTCGCGCCGCTCGTCATCGACGAGATCCAGGTGGTGGGCTCGCGCTGCGGCCCCTTCCCGCCGGCGCTGCGCGCACTCGAGCTCGGCGCGGTGGACGTCCGCTCGCTGGTGACCGATCGCGTGCCGCTCTCGCGCGCGACGGAGGCGCTCGAACGCGCGAGCGCCCCGGGCGCGCTCAAGGTGCTGATCGAGGCCGACCGCTAGTCGGGCTCTTCGATCTTCGCCTCGAGCAGCCGCTCGAGCCTTCCCGGCGTGCGGCGCAGGTGCACCGTGCGCCCCCCGTGCACGGTGACCAGTCCCGGCTTGGCTCCCTTGGGCTTGCCCACGTTCGCGATGGGCACCACGTGCACGTCGGCCCGCGTGGCGTTCTTCGCCTTCGAGTAGTGCACGGCCAGCTCGCAGGCGTCGAGCACCGCC
>JAAUYD010098951.1_pt1 | contig 14352 bp, 10 predicted proteins | sample 7278101 | NCBI WGS metagenome assembly JAAUYD01 (sample SAMN14350128, study PRJNA611818) | marine sediment metagenome | isolation source: surface marine sediment (0.6m) | place: French Polynesia: Moorea | collected 2018-08
CGGTGCAAGGTATTGGTATTCTGTCTTAATTGGTGATCAGTATTTCTCTAGGGTATTTGTTAGCCAAAGTTCTACAAATACACTGCGGACACCAGTAACTCTGGAGACACTCAGGAGTCTAAAACTTTCTGGGTGCAAGTGAATCCCCAACTATAATCTATCTGATTTAGTTGGGGTGTGTTCAAACTATAAAAAAACTCTAAAAAATACTGATTAAGTGGCAGATAAGAGACTACAACCAAAGAACGAGTCATAAACTATACCAAGACAAAACCTGATGAAAATTGCTCACAATGTTACCGAGTTAATTGGCCGCACCCCCCTTGTCCAATTGAATCGTATTCCTCAAGCAGAAGGTTGTCAAGCACAAATTGTCGTTAAGTTAGAAGGGATGAACCCGGCAGCATCTGTCAAAGACAGAATTGGCGTGAATATGATCAATGCAGCAGAACGAGAAGGATTAATTATTCCTGGTAAAACCCTTCTGGTTGAACCCACCTCTGGCAACACAGGAATTGCCCTAGCAATGGTCGCTGCAGCCAAAGGATATAAGTTAATTTTAACCATGCCTGAAACCATGAGTAACGAACGTCGGGCGATGTTAAAAGCGTATGGAGCGCAACTGGAATTAACCCCAGGTAGCGAAGGGATGAGTGGTTGTATTCGTCGGGCCCAAGAATTAGTAGAAACCTTGCCCAATGCCTATATGTTGCAACAATTTAATAACCCGGCTAACCCAGAAATTCACCGTTTAACCACCGCCGAAGAAATTTGGGAAGATACCAATGGACGAATCGATATTTTAATTGCCGGAGTGGGAACAGGAGGCACTATTACTGGGGTAGCAGAAGTCATTAAGCAACGAAAACCCAGTTTTCAGGCCATCGCCGTTGAACCCACTAGCAGCCCAGTTTTATCGGGAGGAAAGCCAGGAGGCCACAAAATTCAAGGGATTGGGGCGGGTTTTATCCCTGAAGTGTTGAAAGTTGAATTAATCGATGAGGTGGTGACAGTAACCGATGAAGAGGCCATGAATTATGGCAGACGTTTGGCCAAAGAAGAAGGGCTACTCTCCGGTATTTCTACGGGGGCTGCTTTATGTGCTGCCATCAAAGTTGGCCAACGGCCCGAAAATATCGGTAAACTAATCGTAATGGTTCAACCCAGTTTTGGAGAACGTTACTTAAGTACCCCCCTTTTCCAAGACGTAGAACCGCCTCAACTGGCCATGATCAATTAAATAAAGGGTTGGTTGCTGTCCTCTCATTCCCTAGACTGTCATGACATCCACGAATCATTATCACATCCTTGAAGTTAGCCAGACTGCGAGTCAAATGGAAATTAAACAAGCTTATCGCCGTTTGGCTAAACAGTTTCACCCGGACAGTCAACTCGAAACCGCTAACCATGAACAGATTATCCGTATTAATGCAGCTTATGAAGTGTTAAGAGACCCTCAACGACGACAAACCTATGATCAGCAGTTGATTCCTAATTATCCTTCCTCTAGACGACAACAGAGGACAGCCCAAGCTCAATCTTACTATCATAGTCGTCGTGCTGCCGAACGAGTTTCTGTTGGCTTAATTGATGAGTGGTTGAAGACAGTTTATCGTCCTATCGATCACTTAATTTCACGCATTTTGAACCGTTTAAACGATCAAATTGATGCTTTAGCAGCTGACCCCTTTGATGATGAATTAATGGCCGTTTTTCAAGAGTATGTTCGTTGTTCTCGTCATGATTTACAACAAGCTAAACAGATATTTTCCCGTCAACCTAACCCCCCTAAATTAGCTAAAATAGCAGCTATTATTTACTATTGTTTGAATCACATTGGAGATGGAATTGAAGAGTTAGAATGGTTTTCTTGTAATTATGATGATTCTCACTTACATACCGGCCAAGAATTATTTAGAATTTCCTATCGATTATTACATGAAGTGCATCAGAATGTAGCCTCAATTGTTAATTTTTAAAGTTATTTTTTTGTTATATTAAACCTACTTCTGACTTCTGACTTCTGACTTCTGACTTCTGACTTCGTTAATTTTGTCCAGGGACTTATGACTAATTCATCCAACCTATCAGAAAAAATTGCTCAATTTTATGACACCTCTAGTGAGTTATGGGAGCAAATTTGGGGTGAACATATGCACCACGGTTACTATGGGAGGGGAGGAAACTATAAACTTAATCGCCGTCAAGCACAAATTGATTTAATCGAAGAACTGTTGATCTGGGCTAATATTAAAGACGTTTCTAACTTAGTTGATGTGGGTTGTGGTATCGGGGGAAGTACCCTCTATTTAGCTGAAAAATTTAATGCTAAAGCAACAGGAATTACTTTATCTCCTGTACAGGCAAATAGAGCCACACAAAGGGCTGATGAGGTCAAATTAGAACAAACAGTACAGTTTCAGGTGGCTGATGCCCTAAATATGCCCTTTCCAGACAATAATTTTGACCTAGTGTGGTCCCTAGAAAGTGGGGAACATATGCCAGATAAAACGCAATTTTTTCAAGAATGTTATCGCGTTTTAAAACCTGGAGGGATGTTTATTTGTGCTACTTGGTGTCATCGTCCCACTAATTCTTGGGCAGGGGAATTAACCAAAGATGAAAAGCGACATTTAGCCCAAATTTATCGGGTTTATTGTTTACCTTATGTGATATCTTTACCAGAATATGAAACCATTGCTAATGAGTGTGGTTTCCAAAATATTAAAGTAGACGATTGGTCGATGGAAGTGGCACCTTTTTGGGATATTGTCATAGACTCAGCCCTCAATTTTAAAGCAATTACAGGTTTATTAAACAGTGGTTGGCAAACCATAGAAGGGGCGTTATCCTTAAGTTTAATGAGTCGAGGTTATGAACGAGGTTTAATCCGTTTTGGGTTGATTTCTGGACACAAATTATAAGCTAAAAAGGTGATTTTTATGTATGAAAAAATTCAAACCGATATGAAATTATGGTTCAAAGACTATAACAACCTTTTTCAACTTCAAGAACAGTTTCTTTTATCGTTATTAGATTATTTTAAAGAGACAGCTATTGGCAAAGAAAGAGGTTATCAATCTATTAAAACCCTTGAACAATTTCAAGAAAGAACCCCAATTCAAGACTACAGTGATATTAAACCCTATATTGACCGCATTATTGCCGGAGAAACAAATGTGATGTCTCCCAGTCCTATTAGTTGCTGGATTCAAACATCGGGAAGCACAGGAAAACCGAAATTTTTTCCCTACAATGAAGATTATATCCAAAATTATTTAAAATCATCTTCTTTCGTTACCAAAAATTTCATCTATCGTGTCGGTTTTCAGGCTTTAAACATCTTGAAAGGTAAAACATTGCTCATTCATGCTAGGATCAATAGTGGGGTTCTTGGCAGTGGCAAAAATCGGAAAAAGCTGGCTTTAATAAGTGGTTGGGCAGCAACACAAAGCTCACCTCAAAATTCCTTTGCGCCACCTTCTTACATTCAAGAGATTGAAAATTGGGAAGAAAGAATTCTCAAAACAGCCGTTTATTATGTGCAGAAAGATTTAACTCGTTTAATGGGGGTAACAACTTATTTATTAATGTTTTTACGAGAAATTGAAAACGGTTTTGATGGAAAATTATTAGCAGAATTAGAAAAAGAAAATTCAAAAAAAAACGTACTAATAAAGCAAATTTTGCAAGAAGATGGTAAATTAACTATTTCTAAGCTTTGGGAGAATTTATTATTTTTAAACTGTACAGGGATTAATCCCTATCAATACCAAAAAGTTTTTCAACAAATAGTCCCCAAAGGTATTGTCTTTCAAAGTTATATTGGTTCAGAAGGACTCTATGGATTTCAATACGACATTGATCATCCTGCAATGGTATTAATGCCAAAAAATGCTTTTTACGAATTTCTCGATATTGATGAGTATGATTCCTGGAAATTTAATAACGGAAAGTGTCCTACTCGTTATACGGTTACTGATGTAAAAACAGGAAAAGAATATATCTTTTGTATTTCTAATTATTTAGGATTAACGACTTATATTCCTGGAGATATTATTAAAGTTGTTTCAACCAAACCCTTTTTATTTGTCTATTCTCGTCGTCTTTTAAAAGAAATTAATTTAGCTTCAGAAAAAATGAGTGAAAGTCAAATAACGAAAGCAGTTAATTTAGGATTAAGTCAACATTCAGCTATTTATCGAGAGTATATGTGTATTGCGATTACGGAACCCTATCCACATTATGTTATTGCAATTGATTTTGTTATTCCTCCCCAAAATTTAAACCAATTTGCCACTGATATAGAACAATCAATATTAAACGCTAATATTAGCTATGAGGAAGTTAGAAACATGAAGATTCTCAAACCTCTACGTATTCTTTATCTACAACCAGGAGAATTCGACCGTTATATATTAGAAAAAACAAAATTAAGTCAATGGAACCCTGGTCAAAAGAAACTACCTAAAATTACTGATTCTCAAGATTTTCTTCCGTTTTTTCGAGTCAAAGCTGAAGGAGTATCTAACCTTATTTAAAAAATTGCTCTATTTCTTCAATAACTTGAGGATTATTCTCATGATAGGATTGTTGGTTAAGGCGAATGTTTTTAAGATGTTGAGCAATATTATTTTGATTAATAATAACTCCAAAATCTTGAGGAATATTGGCTGTTTCTTTACGGTTACCATTAACAACTAATTCTATTATAAAGTTACCAACTTCTGGTCGATAATGGGCTGAATCAATGTACCATTTCAAGGTAGATTTTTGATTAGTGTTGGGAATAGTTTCTGTCGTAATGCTATTATAACCAGTAAAATCCCATAAATAAACCTTGTCTGATGATTTAACGTAACTATTAGCTTTTTCGACAACATTTACTAAGTCTTTTTTCCATTGTTCAAACGTAGGAAAATGACCAGCAATTCTCATTGCTTCTAAGTTCTGCACGTGAATGGGGGAAATAAACAAATAGAGTTTAATGTTATTTTCTAAACAATAGCTAACAATATCCTCAAACGCCTTAAGTTGAGATTTTTGATAGTCAAGTCGCTGATAACTATTAAAGTTATCTTGTAGGTTTTTTCTAAATATTTTTTGGTTAAAAGCTGCAAAGGATTTTGTTTTTCTAAACCCTTGAGGAGTATAAACTACATTAAGTTGATTTCCCTTATTATTAAATTGAAACGTTTTCCAAGACCTAATTAATTGCTGGCTAGAAAATAAACTTTTAAAATATATTTCAGGTTTTGATTTATCAGCAAACAATGATAAATTAAAATCACCATCAACACGATTATCTCCTGAAAAACTCAAAAAATCTAATCCTAAAATAACCGATTTAATGGGTTGAACCTGATGAGAAAACTGAAAAACTTGACTAATTTCATAGATATTACTCTTACTTAAAGCTGCATTGTAGACATTCTTAGAAGGCCACAAATATGATAAAGGGTCTAAACCTTCCATTGCTCTTGAAGTTCCTAAAATTATAGTATCATAATCTCCCTTTTCTATTTCTATTGACTTGACTTTCCTTAAACCTCCGCTACCCATGACTGGTTTTTGATCATTAATATTATCAATTTCTAAAATCCGAAAAATTCGATGGGGATCAATAATTATATTGGTTAAAATCATTAATAAAAAGGCAAAAAAACACCAATAAAAGTAATTTTTTAGATAAGCTTTTGAAGAATACATAACTTTTAAAATTGAAAATAAATAAAGGGTTGCTCTTTATATAATGAAAAGAGAGAAATAATAAGTAATAAAGAACTAATGAATGCAAAAATTGAGCTTGGTTTCCATTGTAATCGTTTCCAAATATTAGCTTTCCATTGTCCTTTAATTCTGCCAGAATAATAGTCAACCGCAGGTTTATATTGTCCCATCCACTGTTGTGTATTTGGGGTAAATAATACAATGATCAATAAGAGTGTTATCAACTGAATAATTTCCAAGGGATTTGTGTAAACATTAGGCATTAATCCAGAAAAGTTAAAACCAAAATTTCTTAGAAAACTCAAATTATTTTCTAACGAAGCAAGTAATGATATCCCATTCAATCCCAGCATACTGCGCCACATTGATAACGTTTGACTGATGGTTTCTGTTTGGGTTAAAACGAGGGCAAACATCCAGGCTAAAAAAGTTAAAAACCATCCTATTAATTGACTCCACCAAGGATTATCTTTTAAATTTTTACCCTTCGATTTCAGAAAATCACGCCATTGTTGATAGACAATAAAATAAATACCATGTAACCCCCCCCAAGCAAAAAAATTCCAACCTGCACCATGCCATAAACCTGTTACACTAAGACCAATAAAAGCATTAACGGCTGTTGCCCTTTGTTGAGCAATTTGTCCTTCTCCTAATGGCCATGTTTTCAACCAACGAGATAAAGGCAAGTATAAATAATCTCGGAAAAATCGAGTTAAAGTCATGTGCCAATGACTCCAGAATTGACTAATATTAGTCGTTTTATAGGGAGAATCAAAGTTAAGAGGTAATTTAATCCCAAACATTCTTGCCACCCCAATCGCCATATCTGAATAACCCGAAAAATCGAAATATAATCGTAAAGTATGAGCTAATATCCCTGTCCAAGCTTCTACAAAACTTAGGTTAATATCTTGATTAATGGCACCATAAATTAAAGAAATATGAGGAGTTAAATTATCAGCAATAATAACTTTTTTAAATAATCCAATCGAAAAAATAGTTAGTCCTACGGAAAAATTTTCATAATCAAATCGAAAAATTTTAGGACTTTTTAATTGGGGAGCAAGTTCTTTATAACGAACAATTGGCCCAGAAATTAGTTGAGGAAAAAAGCTAATAAATAAGCAATAGTGAATGGGATCATGATCTTTAATTTTACCTTTGTAAGTATCGACTAAATAGGCAATTTGCTCAAAGGTAATAAAAGAAATACCCAAAGGAAGAATCAAGTTTTTTAATGTCCAATTACTTCCCACTAACCCATTGATAGACTCAATGAAAAAGTTGGCATACTTAAAGTAAGCAAGTAATCCCAGGTTGAAAACAATTCCTAAAATCAGAAAGAACCGCTCATTAATAATGAGATTTTTAGCCAGTAAAACCTGAAGTCTATTATTAATAATCCTCCCTAAACTATAATTAACAGCCAAAGACCCCAATAAGAACATTAAATACACTGGGTTCCATCTGGCATAGAAAAAGAAGGAAGCAATAATTAACCAAACTAAGGCTATTTTTTGATAACTTCTTTCTCCTAATTGATAGAAAATGACTAAGGTTATGGGAAGAAATAAAAAGATAAATTCATAGGAGTTATACAGCATAATTATCAACTAAATATTCAGAAAATTCTTGAATGGTTGGATATTCATACATTAAAGTTGGATCATCAATTTCGCAGTCTAACCAGTCTTCTAAATCAGCCATAATTCCGACAATATCAGCCGACTCTAGTCCATATCTTTCAAAAGGAATTGTATCATCTACTTCATCAGTATTAATATTTAAAGTTTGAGCAACTTTGTTAGTTAACCAGGTACGAATTTTGGTGATATCCATTGTTTTCTTCGATAATTTTAAACAACTAAATTGGCTAAATTGGCAATTAAGCAACGTCAAAAGTAACAGGCAAAGATTTTAAGAATCGAGTTACCACATTATCATGATATTCAACCCTATTAATAGCTAATTGTAAATTAGGTAATTGCTGTACTAAGGTCTTAATCGCAATGGGAACTTCAACACGGGCTAAAGCAGCCCCCAAACAGAAATGAATCCCTGTTGCAAAAGCAATATGTTGATTATCAGAGCGTAACAAATCTAGTCGATCTGGGTCAACAAATTGCTGAGGATCTCGATTAGCAGCCCCTAAACAAAGAATAATAAAATCACCTTTATTGATGGTTGTTTCAGCAATTTCTAATGGTTCTCTCGCTGTTCTTAGTACCAGTTGAGTTGGGCTATCATAACGTAGCAATTCTTCAACTGCTTTGTTAATTAGGTTAGGTTGCTGTTGTAATAATTCCAACTGAACACGATGATTTAATAGGGCTAATATGCTGTTGCCAATGATACTGGCTGTTGTTCCTTCTCCAGCAGCAGCTAACATCATACAACTACTAATAATTTCCTCATCGGTTAGCTTTTCTCCTCCATCTTCTACCTCAACTAAGGCAGTAATTAAGTCAGATTGAGGCTGTTTTCTTCTTTGGTTAATATGGTGTTGTAAATAGGCACTAAACTCTCGTGATATTTGATTCATCGCTTCACATTTCTGTAAAGAGTTTAAGGGATCAAAAATGCTAAAAATATCTCTCACCCAACCTCTAACAAAATGCTCATCTTGTTCTGGTAAACCTAAGAACTTCATTATCACTTTAATCGGTAATAAGTTAGCAAAATCAGTGACAATATCCAGACTTCCTTTTTCTTTAAAAGGTAACAGTAATTGGTTAGCTATTACCTGTATTTCAGGGGTCATCTCTTGAAGTGACTGACGCTTGAACGCCTTAGCTACTAACCCACGCATTCTGGTATGATCAGGAGGATTAAGGAAAAATAACCAGTGCTGACTTGCTAAAATTAAAGCCTCTAAATCTCTCTCTTTTTTAGCTAGATATTGACTCTTTTTCCGAAAACTATCAGGCATAGGGGCTTCATCAACCCGAGGATCTTTGAGGATAGCTTTAGCATCAGCATAACGAGTAATCACCCATCCTCCTAGCATTCCCCAATGAATCGGATCATGGGTACGTAAATAATCGTAATAAGGATAAGGGTTGGCTTTAAATTCGGCATCAAAGGGGTTAAATTGATAGGGTTGATTAGCCTTATTTCGTTTAAGTTGTTCAGCGAGTGTCATGGTTAAATTCGGTTTTTTCCTAAGGCTGGATTAGTAATGATTGCTGTTAGTTTATCTAAGGTATTATCTAAATATTGTTGCCGACAAGCTTGGCGTTTTATTTTGCCACTAGAAGTCTTGGGAATACTACCAGTTTTAATGAGGACAAGATCATAAATTAGTAAATCATATTCCCTCATCATGGCTTGACAAATATCACCAACAACTTGATCAACGTCTAGTTTTTTTCGATAGCTTCGTTCTACCTCCTGAACAATAATTAATTTTTCAATCCCATCAATGGATACAGAAAAGGCTGCACCACAATTTGGCCGTAAGGCAATATTACTTTGGGTTACTGTTTCTTCAATATCTTGGGGATAATAATTCTCTCCTTTGATGATGAGAATATCTTTTAATCGACCGGTAATAAACAACTCCCCATCTTTGATAAATCCTAAATCTCCTGTGCGTAAAAAAGGACCCTTTTGACGATCACTAAGATAAGCATTAAAGGTGTGTTGAGTGACTTGGGGTAAATTCCAATAACCTTGGGCAATACTATCACCAGAAACCCAAATTTCTCCCACTTCATTCGGTAAACAAGGGGTCAAAAACTGGGGATTAACAATAATAATCTGAGTATTTAACCAAGGATAACCACAACTGACAAATGGTTTACTTTTTATGGTTGTTTCTGTAGCTTGTTTTACTTTATTTCGTCCTAATGCTTCTGTGTCTAGTTGACACTGAGTTGGTGTTTTATTTCTATATCCACCTGCTACCATTAAGGTTGATTCAGCTAAACCATAACAGGGATAAAAATACTTAGCTTGAAACCCAGAAATCTCAAACGCTTTTGTAAATTGTTCTAAGGTTTTAGCGCGGATAGGTTCAGCCCCATTATAAGCCGTTTTCCAACCACTTAAATCTAGGTTTTTTCGTTGGTCAAGAGAAATTTTATGAACACATAAATCATAAGCAAAATTAGGACCACCACTATGAGTCACACCGTAATTAGAAATCGCTTTTAACCAATTAATCGGTCTTCCTAAAAACGCAATGGGTGGCATTAAAACTCCTAAAATACCGCCATAAATCGGTTCTAAAATACCATCAATTAACCCCATATCATGAAAATGAGGTAACCAACTCGCCGATACATCTTCTGAGGTTAATTTAAACCCCTGTTGAATATATCGGCAATTATGAAGTATGTTCCCATGACTCACCATCACCCCTTTTGGTTGTCCTGTTGAACCAGATGTATATTGCAGTAAAGCCAAGGTGTTTTGGTTAATCTCACAAGATAACTGAAAAGGTTGGTTTTTTTCGGGTAAATCATCGGTTTTTAGCCAATATAAACCCGATAATTCTGGATTATCTCCGAATCTTCGTTCAATTTGGGGAAAGGCTTCGGTAGTAGATAAGCCGATTTTGACCTCAGCATTGGCAATAATGGCTTTAATGCGATTAATGGAACGGTTGGGACGGGGAGGATACAAGGGAATGGCAATCACCCCAGCATAAAGACAGGCAAAAAAAGCGATAATAAAGTCCAGTCCGGGGGGATAAAGGAGTAATATGCGATCGCCGGGTTGAGTAAGATTTTGTAGATGAATGGCTAATTGTTGCGCTTGCTGATTTAATTGTTGATAAGTTAATTGTCTAGACTCATTTTTGCCATTTTGCAGGAAAACGAAGGCAGTTTGTTCCGCCTGATATTTAGCCCTATAGTTAATGAGGTCAATTAAAGAAGTCCACTTTGAATAGGAAAAAGACTCGCTTAATGACGAGAGTTTCCACTCGTTGGATACACGACTTAACATTATTAAAAGATTCAGTATATATAACTATAAAAAAATACTTAAGTGTTAACTTGACACAGAATCTAGCAGATTAGATGTATTATGTCAAGCCTCTAGACAATAAAAATCCGCATCAATCTATGGCAGAGGGCGCAAAATTCAAATTCGTAAAATTTACGTTTTTAACAAAATGTCGGCAGAAGTCCTCATCTATAAATTCTTTCAAAAAGACCAGCATTTGCATCATTTTTGTCGCTGTTGCCACACTCCAATTAAATTCAGTTCTCAGCCAATTTCCAAAGTGGCCGTAACCGAGAAGTTGTTTAACTTTATGAAGGTTCTTGCCAATTTCAACGATATTATTAGCTGTGCGACTCATCTTTGAAAACCGTATCAGCTTTGTTTCGGCTGAGTTGATAAAAGGATAAAAAAATGAAATAAACCGTATTTCTCTGCCTGTCGTTCTCACATTTGTTTAAAAATAAACAGTCAATATTAGATTAAGAAATATTGTTTTCACCCAAAATAAGGGCTTAAATAATCTGAATAAGCATAAAATGGATTTTGTTGTTGAAACCAATGTAAAGCAACTTGAAGAAGTCAACTAACAGAGGATTGATGATTAAAAAGATGACAAGACTTCTTCACAGATGAGTTAAAGCAATAGAAGGAGAATCAAAGATGTTGGAATTTAAGTTAAACGGTCTTTTAGGCTTATTAGAAACTTTAGGAGAAAACCTAAGCGATCAAACCGCGAGGCGATCGCAAATTTCAGAACACTTTTTAAAACGATTTGAAAAAAGGATAGAAAAGCTTGAAGCTCGCTTAAAAAGCAATGTCGTAGAAACGACGAATACAGTCTTGTTACCAGAGGAAGACCCAACAGTATCAACCGATAAAGCGGATTATGCCCCTGGGGCAACCGTCACCATTACAGCGAGTAACTTTGCCCCAGGTTCAACGATCTTATTTGAAATCGCTGATGATCCCAGTGATCCAGGGGATGACGGAGATGCTGATGTCTATCCATCATTCTCCGTAACCGATGGGGGAGTTGGGGATCTCGATGGTGAAGCCAATGGGACAATCGTTACCACTTGGGTAGTGCCACCCGCCCCCGAAGCCTTGAATGCGACGTTGAATTTGACAGCCACAGGGTCAGCCGGTCAGGTCGCAACGACGACCTTTACCGATGCCTTCCCCTTAACCCCTCCAGTACAGACTTACTTTGTCCCCCTACGGGAAGACAATCTCTTTACCTCTTTCGATACCATCAACTCGGTTACCAGTGGGAATATCAATACCCTGATCTCCATTGCCATTGCTGCTGATAATACAATTGTTTATTACGACCACTGGGAAGACGGCTATGAAGTTGATGTCACCAGCCCCACCCAGGCGACGACTTTAATTTTGGGAGATGATGATCCAAGCAATGGCAGTTTGACGAGCTTTATCAACCCATCCACTGGTCTTCCTTACACTAGCGATATCTTTAGTGGTGGCGATGCCCTCGTCCTGGAAAACGATGTACCGATTCCACGAGATCCCAATGTCATTCTGTTCGATGGTAGCGACCGAATTCAGTCCACTTTCCCCATTGCCGTAACCAGGGGGGCGTTTCCTGACAATCCAGGTTCTCTATTAGCGGGGGCTGTAGAGGTATTTGATACCGATAACTGGGGGAGTGAGTTTATTGTACCCGTCGGTGAGGATATCCCCGGTACCAGTGATACGGCAGCTTTCCAGTACACAGCCCTCTATGTGATGGCGGGACAAGATAACACCGAAATTTTCCTTGATACTGGTAGCGGACCTGTTTCTCAAGGATTCATCGACCGGGGTGAAAATTTCCTCTTGCGGGTCGATCAAGGTGATGTGGTGACTTCCAGTTCCCCCACCCAAGCGTCTCTAGTGGCGGGCGACATTGGCTCTACTTATGAAATGCGCTGGTACGCTCTAGCTCCGCGAGACGATTGGTCGAACGACTACTATACCCCTGTTGGTGATAGTTCTGGTAATGGAATCAATTTCGGTCCTACCCAGGTATGGCTGTACAATCCCAACTCAACGGCGATTACTGTTTCTTACGACTTCCTTGGTGGCGGAAGCCCTGATGGCACTATCAATGTGGCGGCTGGCACCACAGCTTTGAGTCCGATCATCCCAGACGACTCTGGCGCTCGCTTCTTTACCACTAACGGAGCAGAGTTTTTCGCTCTTACCCAAACCAACAGTCAGAATAGCCAATTTAACGGGCAAGCATTTGACTGGGGGCATCCCTTAATTCCAGCTAATCAGCTCACCTCCCAGGCCCTGGTCGGTTGGGGCTATGGCAATACTAATAACAACCCTGCTGTTCCTAGCTACAGTGTAGTCTGGGTCACGCCAGTCGCTGATGCCGATATCTTTGTTGACTTTGATGGGGATGGCGTAGTTGATCAGATCTTTGACAATATCTCGGCATTACAGGGGATTAAAATTATCGACCCTAACGATCAGGATATGACTGGTGCCTTGATCTACGCTACTGATACTAGCGGCAATCTAGCCAATCCAGTGGATATTGCGGTGGCTTGGGGTCAAGATCCGGCTTTAGTTTCCACAAACTCAACCGTTCAATCCAATTCTCTAGATTTAGGAACTGTGATCCCAGCATTGCCTATTCTAGAAGCGGGTAAGATTTCTCAACTGGAAACTGATGCTGATGGTGACGGAGTCATCAGTCCTGGAGATACCCTGCTTTATTCAATTAGCATTGTCAATATCGGTCAGGTTGATTTACCTGTGGGATCTTTCAACGTCCTCGATTTCTTCTCCCCTGTATTCGACGACGCGACCTATGTAGCCAACTCTACGATGTATGATACCGACGGGAATGGCACTCCCGACATCCCAATTCCCGACAGTGGAACTACCGCATTCCCCTTAGATGAAAGCGGATTTACCAATACGGTTGCTTTACCCAAGGGGAGTAGTCAAATCATTACCTTCAAGGTTAACATTGACGACTTTGGAGATTTGACTCCAGGAACGGATAGTATTATCAACCAGGGCATTTTAAGACCACCAGGAGGCGATCCTAACGATCCAATTGATGAATTTGAAACGGAAGATCCCCTCAATTTCCGAGCCGAAATCGATATTGAGAAGGCGACTAATAGCGAAGATGCTGATACACCAACTGGACCCGCTATTCCAGCGGGAGACACGGTAACTTGGACCTATGAGGTTACCAATACAGGTAATGTCTGGCTGAACAATATCAGTGTTAATGATGATCAACTAGGAGCAATTACCAACTTAATCGATAATGGCAACGGCGATAACATTCTCCAACCTGGAGAAACTTGGGTTTACGAAGCCAATGGCACGGCTCAATTAGGTCAGTATGAAAATGAGGGTACAGCCACAGGGGATCCCGTTTATGCAGATGGGACAACTTCAGTGCCGGGAGTTGCAGCCCCAACTGATAGCGATCCAAGTCATTACTTCGGGATCGAACCTATTAACGTCGATGTAGAAATCGTCAAGAAAACCAACGGCTTAGACAACCAGAATCCCACCATCGCCGAAGGAGGAGTCGTCACCTGGACCTATGAAGTCAGCAACCAGGGTAACATCGACATCAACGAAGGCGACCTCAGCGTCAGCGACAATATCGAAGGCGCAGTGACCACCATCATCGAC
>JAAUYD010048944.1_pt1 | contig 14349 bp, 13 predicted proteins | sample 7278101 | NCBI WGS metagenome assembly JAAUYD01 (sample SAMN14350128, study PRJNA611818) | marine sediment metagenome | isolation source: surface marine sediment (0.6m) | place: French Polynesia: Moorea | collected 2018-08
GCAATGAAGGTTTCAAACCGGGCTGAGTCTAATACCCCTGCCATGCCCATAATTCGATGGGGGGGTAATCCTGTGGTTTGCCAAGCCAGGTAAGTCATCACATCCAAGGGATTTGTAACTATGATAAATACTGCATTGGGAGAATGAACGATCGCATTTTTTGCCGCAGATACCACAATTTTGGCATTAGTTAGTAGTAAATCATCCCTACTCATACCTGGTTTGCGGGGGAATCCGGCGGTAATAACTACGATATCGGAATCGAATGTATCGGCATAATTATTAGTACCGATAATCTGACGGTGATGAAGTTCAATTCCCCTGGCTTCCATCAAGTCTAATGCTAGTCCTTGGGGCATTCCCTGAACAATATCTAGCAATACCACATTTGCTAGGTTCTTTTCAGCTATGCGTTGAGCTAGGGTACTACCAACTCTACCAGCACCAATAACGGTAACACGGGGGGAGCGACACAGGCTTGGAGAAGCAGGGGAAGTATACATGATAAATTATTTGAACTCTTCAATTTGATCTAAACGCAACCAAATATTCGGCGTTGGCACTTTACCAAATTTGACGAGGGCATAATCATTTTGAATATCCATTACTTCCCCTTTGCTTTCAAACAAATAGGAAGGTAAACGTGAATCACTGGCTTTTGCTTCTAGGCTATTTTCTAGTTGCTCGCGCACAGCACGCACCATAGTTCCTTTTTTGACAGGCATATTTTTCCCTCTTGTGTTTTATTTAAGATAGTTCCATAAAGGATCTTAGCTTGTGTCGAAGGAAGCAATGAATATTTTGCCTATATAGAGACTTACACCAAAACGAATCAAAGGTTTCCCTTTTAACTCTTAACTCTTAACTCGTGAACACTGATTAAATGGATGAAACTGGTAACACGGATAGTTGATAACCCAACAATTAACTCTTAACTATCAGCTATCAACTATCAACTCTTAACTTTTAACTTGGTTGACATTGCCCACAAAAATGACTCGAACGTCCGCCTAATTTAATGCGTTGAATTGGCTGACCGCAAATTTTGCACGGTTCTCCTGTGCGGTTGTAAACCCAAGCTACACCGCCGTAGTTGCCGTTAACGCCTTTGACGTTGAGAAAATTACTAAAAGTAGTGCCGCCAGCAGCAATACTGGTTTCTAATACCTTAATTATAGCAGTATATAAACTTTCAATCTGCGATCGCTGCAAATCTACACATTGGGTTTGTGGTGGAATTTTGCTGAGAAATAGGGCTTCGTCAGCATAAATATTGCCTAATCCTGCTACCATTGACTGGTCTAGTAGGGCAGTTTTGATGGGACGGCGACGATTGTGGAGTTTCTGCGCCAAGTATTCTGCCGTAAATTCACCTGAGAATGGATCTGCTGCTAGTTTTGCTAAACCAGTAATAATGCTTTCTATTGCCACTGTGGGAGCAACTAACCACATTTGCCCGAATGTACGCTGATCGACAAAACGTAATTCTTTATTGCCCTGAAAAAATAGCCTAACTCTTGTATGCTTGTGTAGTGGCTCGTTTTTATCTAACCACAAAAGTTGTCCTGTCATCCGCAGGTGAACCCCCAGCCAACCTGAGGCGGGTGAAAGTTGGGCTAACAGGTATTTACCACGACGATGCCAACTAGCGATGGTATTGTCTTTAATCCCATCGATGAATTTATCAATCGATGTGGGTTGAGCTACTGTACGTTCTAGCAGCACTTCTCCACCAATAATTTTTTGGTTCAGGGTTAAATTGTTCAACCCCCGACGCACCGTTTCTACTTCTGGCAATTCAGGCATTACAAGCGATCGAAGAATTTGTGATTAATTTAGGTACAGATCTCCTCAGATATCCTACCATCAAGACAAACTAGTGCGTCTAACCGATCCCCGACTTCTCAAAGAAGTCGGGGATCTGTCGCCCTTGGTGAACTAATGCGATGAAGCACTAGTATCCTTAAGTGGGGATTCTTTCCCATCAGTCCTCACAGAAAAATACCACCACCGAGAATGAAAATACCTCTGACACGCCAGTTTTTCTACTTAGGGAGAACCCAACTAGAGGAACTGGCTCAACTTTCCGCAAAATCCACAATCTAAAATCTAAAATCTAAAATCCAAAATCCAAAATCAAAAGACGATGGAAAAATCAAGAGTGAGAAAGGATGAATCAGCCAAAAAGGATGTAAAATCCATGCTTTCCCTATCTTTCCTCATTTTCCATCGCCTGTACAAATAATCCCTTAATGGCTAATTTGGGAAATTTTATGCTTTAGCCTTGGGTGCTTCTACTTCCACAACTTCATCAAGGGCAAAGTTATTGGTGTTGACACCTGAGGCACTTCCGCTAAAACCAGTGTAGTTAACTTTATCAAAACGGACAATTACGGGGTATTTGATACCGGATTTGTCTATGGATGCAACAGTACCAACATCTTGATACCAGTAGGATTCCTTACGGAGAATACGTACTTTAGAACCGCGTTGAACCATGGTTTTTTCCTTTTTTAGTGACGAATCGCCAGTATATAGGGCTATTTGATATTAACTCTACAACTTGAATGTCTCTTCTAGCTTCTTTGTTAAGTTATTTATCTTGACATTCCCATAATCATGGGGAATGACAACGGTAAATTACTTAATTACTCCGGACACTATAAATTTATGACTGAAATAGAAATTAGTAATCTTAAACAAAAAAGGTTAAAGGTTGCAATCAAAATACAGGTACAAATCACGCCTTTGCCATTTATGATTCGCCTCATGAATTCTGATGAAGGGAGTCACCACTCATACTAATCTCTGTGTGGGATATTAAATTTTTAAGAGTAACTGTATTATTCGTCACGGTTTTACCCCCTATTTTTTATATGGGGTAGTAATACCCTTGACAAAAAAGATTTGTTTGATTATTCTTGCGGTCGCTAACCTAAAATGCATATAAAAGAAATTCCTATGTTTTAGTTAATACAAATAAACTCCCCTCGTTACCCCTACTAATACGCAAATCATGATCTATATAGGTAATATCTAACCATCCTTGCTGTTCATTGCTATTGAGAGGGAAATCAATTGCCAGGAATTTTTTACCAGCCTCAATCTGTTGGATAAAATCATCTGGGGATTTGTAGCCAATTAAACGTTGTAAACCAATGATTGAACGCTCAAATTTGACATTTACACGCTTGTCACCAACGGGTTCAAATTTGGCCGCAACGCTAACCAATCCTTCAATGTAGGGTAATCCAAAAATTTCCGCCAGGTTGTAAATTATATTAGAATTGACACGTATGTACTGATAAATTTGACCAACTTTGCTCAAAGGTAGGCGATCTAGATTTAACAACGGCTTGCTAGTCGTATATATTAGTCGCCAATTACCATCAAGCAAATGAGTTGCTGTTAGAGGGCTGGGTGTGGGATTAATATTTTCCACATTGGCGATCGCAACTGAAATAGCTTGTTTTTTAGTTTCAGTTGCAAGAATGCCGCGATTTGTACCAGCGATCGCTTGTAAAAGATCGGCTTTTGCTGTCATTACCTAGATTACCTCAAGATATCAGAATTAATTATCAGTATCGCGAAAATATTCAGCAGTTGTGTTAGGCAAATGTATTAAACACCAAATTCCATGTCATCATTTACTTTATCCATGTTAAATAAAGATTTACTTGTCGGATTTTCTCTGGCACCTCTTGAATGAATAACTAAAATATGCTTTGTCAAGTGATAGACTCTAAATGTCTATTTGATAATCCCCCTTTTTTTATTCGTCGATATGTTGAATTCTCCATTACGTGAAGCACCCCGAAACCAAAGAGCCGATATTATCCCATTAAAGCAAGAGTCTTCCTTATTAGACTGGTTAAAATCCAGTAATCGCTTGATACCCCGTGATGTTCACGAAAAACGATCCTCAGAAGAGGAAGAAGACGTTGAATCTATGTTGGGTGTAGAAGACGGAATCGGCTATGATGACGATGATTTCGATGATGAGGAAGGGGACGACTAGTGGATTGTAGTTTGGGTGTAGGTTAAAATACCATCCCCAGCTACGTAATTTTTTAAAGTGTAAAGTGTGGAGTGAAGGGAAATTTCTGTGGACGCTAAATTATCTCCCCAGCAAGGTTTAAATAGTTCTGGCATCGCTTTAGCCTCTTCCCTTGGTGGAGGGCTAACCCTGGCGGCGCTGATTTTAGATGGCATGGCAAATAGATCGCCTTGGCAACCTATTTCGCTGACTCTGCCACTATTATTATGTGCACTGGTTGCAGCTGCCATGGGTTATGTAGTAGTGCCCTTATTACAAAATATTAAAGCTGGACAGATCATTCGTGAAGATGGACCCCAGGCTCATTTAAAGAAGGCTGGCACGCCAACGATGGGTGGTATTTTCTTTATACCCACAGCTGTGTTAATCGCCTGTGTTTGGTCTAATTTCGCTACTGATGTGGTGGCTGTTTCCGTATTAACCCTGAGTTTTGGCCTGATTGGCTGGATCGATGATTGGCAAATTTTACGCCGTAAATCTAATAAGGGTATATCCCCACGGATGAAGTTGGGATTACAAATTGCTTCGGCAACCATCTTTTGTATATGGTTGATGTTTACCCAACCTGCTAATATTACCAATATTGCTTTACCATTGGGTTTTTCCCTACCCTTGGGCTTGTTATTCTGGCCCTTTGCTGGCTTTGTGTTGTTAGCAGAGAGTAACGCCACTAACTTAACCGATGGAATTGATGGTTTAGCAGCTGGTACAGTGGCAATTGCATTATTGGTCTTGGGTGCTATGGTTGCTCCCACTTCCCCCGGGTTAATGGTTTTCTGCGCTTCCTTGAGTGGTGGTTGCTTGGGATTTCTAGCCCACAATCGCAACCCAGCCAGGGTGTTTATGGGAGATACTGGTTCCCTGGCTTTGGGAGGAGCTTTAGCTGCGGTAGCACTGCTAACCAATAGCTTAGTGGGATTATTCATTCTCAGTGGTATCTTCTTTGTGGAAACCTTATCTGTAATGGCACAAGTAAGTTATTACAAAGCGACAAAGGGACCCGATGGTAAAGGTAAGAGATTATTAAAAATGGCACCTTTACACCACCATTTGGAATTATCTGGTTGGTCTGAACTGCAATTAGTGGCTGTATTTTATCTTGTCGCGGCAATTTTGGCTGTGAGTAGTTTGATGATTGGTTAACATGTAGCAGTTTTGAAATAACAAGTAACAAGTAACAAGTAATAACACTTGTTTAATAGCTTTTTACATGTTAGAATGACAGCTTTATTTTTGCCAAAATGTACTAGACAATTAAATATACCAAAAATTACTTAACCGTTCCTCCTTGCTAGGGACGGTTTTCAATTTGTCCTCTTACTTTTTGTAAACTTATACCAAGTTGCTTTCAAAGATAGTCTGCATGTCGTCATTGCGACGGGAGCGGAGTACAAGGAAGCAATCTCACTAACTCGAACTACTACAACTTCAACGCAACTTAGTATTATTTACTGTATAATCAACAAAAATTAGCAACAAAGTTGCAGAGTAAGCGTTACATTGAAAAGGAATATATGTCGCTCTCTAATCTTGGAGAGTAGTGTGGCTATGAACACATCTGCATTGATCACTGATAGCAGAAATTCCTGGGATTTTTTCAACTTTGACTTGACAACACCCCAACCCTCCTTAGATGGTGATTTGCTTAAGCAGTTAGGGTTTATTCCAGGGTTAAAAGAGATTCTGATGTTACGACAGGTTCATGCCTTAGAACACGCGACAATTTGGGTTCTTAGCGAATCAGCAACCGTAGAAACTCAGGCTGATAACCAACTTTTGGGGGGTTTATCTACGGAACAGGGTTTTTACTTGTATGGCGATGTGAATATTAGCAATTTGCGACGTGCTGTCAATCTGGCTCTCCATCGTCTCAATAGTGGTGAATGGAACTTAGCAGTACATCCCCGTTGTGGAACTAATGTATCGGTGGAAACAATTTTAACTGCTGGTTTAGCTGTGGGCATGCATTTACTTTTACCAAGGGGTCCCATAGAGCAATTGATTGGTTTAGGAGTAGCAGCAACAACAGCAGCAGAAATATCCCCAGATGTGGGTTCCGCGGTGCAAAAGTATTTGACAACTGCAATTCCTTTCAATTTAGCGATCGCAAATATTACACTTACTCAAGATAATGAGGGTCAAGATGCCTATTTTATCAGAGTTAATTGGCGAGATTGTTAAATCAGTTGATAGTTGACAGTTGAGAGTTAATTGTTGGGTTATCAACTTCTATCCGTGTCATCAGTGTCATCCATTTAATCAGTGATCCCAAGTTAATTGTTGGGTTATCAAATATCCGATTTATCTAACTCCTCACACAATCGCCCCCTAACCCCCAAATTTGGGGGAACAGGAATTGTCAAAGTCCCCCAGAATTGGGGGATTTAGGGGGCTATAACCTTATTAATGAGAGGGAAAGATTAACCACCCAAAGCCTTATCCCACTCTAATTGATAGGCCAAACCATACTTAATAAAATCTTCCTCCTTGGCTCTATCGCTTTTACCAAATACACCTAAACTATAAGGGTTATCCTGCATACGTTGGTTTACCAGCTCTTGTTCAAATTGTATGACTTCCTCCCAAGGGTGTTCTGGTTTAAAGAAGTCTACAACTAATACAGTTCGGTCATAATTGGTGTAATTATGGGGACAGTGGGGATAACTGTGATCTAACACCATAAATTCACCTTCATGCCAATGGAGTTTTTCATGGCATATCTTCATTGCCACATCCCCCTCTGGGACGATTAAACCCAAGTAACCGCGATTCATATGGGGGTTGTAGTTGGTATGTAGTTTAATATCTAATCCGGGGTGAAATGTTCCAAAGTATACATTCCTAATAATGTTTTGTTTAATGGAGTTCGTTGTAGTAATTGTCTGGGATAAAATTGGGAAATATTTTTCTCTAATTTTCAGTACTTCTTTGAATACATCACATGATTGATAATCAGGGTATTGGATTTGATGGGTTTGGATATATTCTTCAATAAACATACCTTGAAATAACACACCAAAGGCACTGTATTTAGAACTACCTTTGGTTTTAATTGTGTTACTTTTTGGTCCCATAATATCGTAGGTAAATTTTAATTCTGATTGGGACGCACTCTGAATGTAGTGTGTAAATTCATCTCTGATTTTTTGCCAATTTTCTTGCAAGCTGTTGAGAAAAGGAAATTGTTGTGGATTCAGATGATATTCACTAAAAATTGTCATGGTTTTATTTTTATTCATGGATTAAATCTTTATTTATAGATAATTATTTCCTAGGGATTTCCTAGGGTGAGCATCAACCATAATTCCCGTGTCATTTTGAAAAAACAATGGGACAGATGGGTAGGGGCACGGCACCAGTAAGATAATTGTATATATTGAAAGATTAACCGATGCCGTGCCCTTGCGAAAAATTGGCGTTGCTCTCATTGGGGGATGATGTTGCCAGGTGAGCATCAACCATAATCCCCGTGTCATTTCAGTTATCAGTTTTCCCCCAGTGTTCAGCAATGCCTTGTTTGAATTGGTATACAAAGGGCATGGCGTGGGTGAGATTATTCGATAGCCAAAAGAGATTGTTGATGCCGTGCCCCTACGGATAATTTGTTTTTTGGTATGTTGAAAAAATGCAGAGGCTCAGAGCCCCGACTTTTACAAAAAAGTCGGGGCTCTAAACCCCCGCGACTCTTCGAAATTGATGTGGTGGAGTAGTAGTAATAATTTTGACTTAGTATTTGTCTTGTAAGAATAGCAAGAAACCTTAGATTTTGAAAAACAAATAATCCGCTAATCCGTTGCCAAATCCGTTGCCAAATTCTTTACCGTGAGGTCTATAATAATGTCGGAAAATATATTATGCGATCGCATTATCAAAAATGTAAGGGTTGTTCGTCCCCATCAAGATACTGTTGAATTACTGGACTTGGGGATTAAGGATGGCAAGTTTACCGAAATTGCCCCTAATATAAGTCCAGAGCGGGGTAAAGAAGTATTTGATGCCGAAAATCTCCTGGGTTTCCCTGGATTAGTTGATGCCCATATGCACATTGGCATTTATCAACCCCTGGACCAAGATGCTGTGACTGAAAGCAAAGCAGCAGCCATGGGAGGTGTCACCACTAGTATTACTTACATTCGTACTGGTCAATATTACTTAAATAAAGGCGGTCCTTACAAGGATTTTTTCCCAGAGGTTTTGGCCCTATCGGCGGGTAATTTTTTCGTTGATTACAGTTACCATATTGCTCCCATTAGCGGCTCCCATATTGATGAAATGCAGATGTTGTTTGAGGAGTATGGTGTTACCTCCTTCAAAATCTTTATGTTCTATGGTGGCTATGGTTTACACGGACTTTCCGAGAAACAAAACCTGTTTTTAATGATTAATAAAGAGGAAAGATACGACTTTGCTCACTTTGAGTTTATTATGCGCGGTTTGACCAAACTAAGAGAATTATATCCCCAACAGAGCGATCGCATTAGCTTAAGTCTCCATTGCGAGGTGGCGGAAATCCTCAATGCTTATACGAAAATTGTCCAAGCAGATTCTAGCCTAACTGGTTTAACGGCTTACAGTGCAGCCCGTCCCCCCCATTCTGAAGGTTTAGCTATTTGTATCGCCTCTTACTTGGCTCACGAAACCAATTGTGTGAATATTAATCTCCTACACCTTAGTTCCCGCAAAGCAGTGGAAGCAGCTTTGACTATGCAAGCAGCCTTCCCCCATATCAATTTTCGCCGGGAAGTCACCGTGGGACATTTACTATTAGATACAGATGCACCTACGGGTAAATGGGCAAAGGTCAACCCTCCCATTCGTCCCCGCGCAGATGTAGAATACCTATGGCAAGCCGTACTCGATGGTCACATTGACTGGATTGTCAGCGACCATGCCTGCTGCTCCATGGAGAAAAAAGCTAGTTTGCAAAATCCCGATAATATCTGGTTAGCTAAGTCCGGTTTTGGTGGCACAGAATACCTCCTATCTGGTGTATTTAGTGAGGGTGGCAAGCGGGGTCTGTCCTACAATCGCATGGCTGAGTTATTAAGCTGGAATCCCGCCCGGCGGTTTGGGGTAGACACAAAAGGTGATATTGCCGTGGGTTATGATGCAGACTTGGTACTCCTAGACCCCAATGAATCCTTTGTTGTCCGTGCGGCTGAGTCAGAGTCCCAGCAAGGTTATACGCCGTTTGAGGGCATGGAGTTGACGGGACGGGTGAAAACAACCTTTTTGCGGGGGAATATAATTTATCACCAAGGACAGGTATTGGGTACCCCTAATGGACGTTATTTACAACGCAAATGAAAGTAGCACGTATCCATCAACACATTGGTCCAGCTGCCATACAGGTAGATGACATCGAAGATTTGCAACCCGGTTCCGGGGAAGTCAGAATTCGGGTAGGTGCTGCGGGAATGAATAATTCCGACCTCCAGACAACCTATGGAAACTATCGGGGGTATGGTTATCAAGGATTGCCCCATATCCTCGGCCAAGAAGCTGCTGGAGAGGTGGATGCCGTGGGATTGGGGGTAAAAGGATTCGTGCCGGGAATGCGGGTTGTGGGGTGCGTGAGGGGCGCTTTTGGCTCCATGGCAATTGGCCGTGCCCAGGAGTTATTACCACTGGCTGATGAAGTACCATTTACGGTAGCAGCAAGTTTGCCTATTGCCTATATGACTGCGGCAATGGCACTAATCCACAAAGCCAAGGTACAACATGGGGAATGGGTACTGGTACATCCTGGTACTGGTGGTGTGGGTACAGCCGCCGTTCAACTGGCTCAGTTGTTGGGAGGGCGAGTGATTGCCACTGGGGGTAATGGGGTTAAGGTACGGCGATTACTGGAATTAGGTGCGGTACAGGGGATTGATTATAGCAGTCAAGATGTAATTGCCCAAGTGATGAAAATTACAGGTAATTCAGGGGTACAGGTGGCACTGGATGGAGGGGGGAAAGTAACCTTTGGCCACTGTTTAGATGCGATCGCTCCTAATGGTCGTATAGTTTCCTATGGTACCACTACTGGTATGGATGCTGGGCTGCCCATAGGGAAACTACTGGGACGTAATGTGACAATTTACGGCATTGCTCTCTGGTATAACTGCGACTATCAGGCGACTTTGGCAACTTTGGGTAATCTGGTAATTCCTGCGGTGGCTGAGGGTAAGTTACAGCCAATCATTGATGAAGTAGTTGATTTGCAAGGGGTTTCTGGGGCGTTGGTAAAAATGGAAAATCGGGGTTTGATGGGGAAAATTATTGTGGTTCCGTGAGCAAGCTGTCACACCTTTAGGAGCTAAAAAAGTGCAAAAAAACAATTAATAATATTAATTTATAACAATATTAATAATAGTATTACCAATAACAAAAAATATTAATTTTAAGGATTGGTAATATATTGTGTAAGATTGCCTGTAGCATATTAGCCAATAGTCTCACCAGTAAAGATTTATGTAAAAAAAAATCACTATTTCTGCAAGTTATTTAAAATTTTTCTCAAAAATTTTACGGTTCTCTTTCATTGTTTCTAAGACTCGCTATATTTTAATTCTCCAGAATATGATGATAATTAAGATAACAGATAATGACTGTAAGATTCCCAAAAAGCTGTAAAAAATTCAACTTAGGGGAGAGTTGGGAGATAAACAATGAGTCAACGTATTAAAAGAGCATTTTTAGACACAGAAGATGGGCAGATTCTTTACCGCATTGGTGGTGAAGGAGAGCCTCTACTTTTACTGCATATGAATCCCCGCAGTAGTGATGAATTTCGGGAATTGATGCCCATTTTTGCTGAGAATAGACTGGTTATAGCAATGGATTTAATGGGCTTTGGTGATTCTGACAAACCACCGAGAATGTATACCATTGCCGACTACGCCAAAAATGCGATCGCTCTTTTCGACGAATTAGGTATAAAAAAGGCAAGTATTTTCGGTAATCATACAGGTGCTTTTGTGGCGGGAGAGGTGGCAGCTGCCTATCCTGAGCGGGTCGAAAAACTTGTATTGGGTAATGTACCTGGCTTTGGAGAAGAAGGCAAAGCAAAATTATCCCAGTTACTTGATGCAGGTTTCAAAATCAAAGAAGATGGTTCCCACTTGATGGAAAGATGGTTAGCTCGTTCCAGATACGTTGGTTCTGCGGAATTAAACCATCGCTGGGTTTTAGATGACTTGAAATGTTTTGGTCATCCTTTATACGCAATTTCGGCCGTGGGAAACTACTGTTTGGATGCTAAAGCAAGGTTGGGTCTGATTAAGTGCCCCACACTTATATTATGGGGATTAGATGATGTGCGAGAATTTGAGCGACTGGGTTTGGCTAAACCTGAAAATCGGCATTTTGTTTCCCAAGCCATTCCCCACGGAAAGGTAGTTGAATTTGAAGAGGGAACAATTTGTATGATGAATCAAATGCCTGAAGAAGTATCGAAGGTGGTAACTGACTTTCTCAACAATTGAGAATAGATTGGCCTCTAATTCTCTAGGATTGCTGTACATTTAATCTCTACAATTAGTCCCGGTGTAGATAAAGCAGTTACACCAACCCCTGTCCAAGTAGGGAATTGGTTGATGAAATAGCGATCTTTAACTTGCATAAATAATGGTAGGTGGGGAATTTTCCGCTGTTCTGGTTCAGAAGTATGAGAAAACTCTGTTACATGGTAAGTAATCATCTCTACCACATTGTCAAAAGTAGCTCCTGCTGCTGAAAGTACTTTTTGCACATTCTCAAAAGCCTGGATAAATTGGGCTTCCGTGCCCTCAATTATTTGAAAATTTTCATCCCTTCCTACTTGTCCGGAAATGTATAATGTATTCCCTACCTTAATACCAGGGCAGTAATGAAATTTTTCGTATAATATTTCCATTCCTTGGGGGATGATAACTTCGCGAGTATTACTCATGGCGATATTTAAATCTCTTGTCTAAATTTATTAGGCGTTGGGTTGAGATCCCCGACTTCTATACCAATTATCTCTAGTAACTGCAAATCTCGATCAAGAAGTCGGGGATCTTTGGCCACCAAGCAATATTCCTCTCCACACTTTTACAATAATTAAAGCATCACTAATTGTTGAGCAAGTTGTGCTCAATTGTGCAAGATACCCTTTTATGGCTATACAATATCAGCCTAACCCTATAAGCAATATGAGCTTACCCATTTGTTTAACCAACTTCCACCCCAGTTAGAGAACTATGGCTTTTTCTTCCATTGTGCGTACTTTGGGACGCTCCTCCCTCTCTAAGGAATTTCTTACCAAACTAGAGAAACAAACAGATTTACATTTAAATGGGATTCCCCGTTTACCCAAAGGGTTGGTAGTTTCCGCATTAGCCACTGCTGGGGACAAAAATTTGTTTGTCGTCTGCGCCACTTTGGAAGAAGCCAGTCGCTGGACTTCTCAGTTAGAAGCCATGGGATGGAAAACTGTACACTTTTACCCCACTTCTGAGACTTCCCCCTACGAACCATTCGATCCAGAATTGGAAATGACTTGGGGACAAATGCAAGTTCTCGCTGATTTGGTGCAGGGGAATGAAGCAAAGCAGTTACCAAATTTAGCAGTGGTGGCTACCCATGGGGCGCTACAACCACATTTACCCCCAAAAGATGCATTTACTCCCTTGTGTATGACTCTCAAGCGGGGAATGGAATGGGGTTTGGAACTATTTAGCCAACAGGTGACTCGCCTTGGTTACGAGCGGGTACCAATGGTGGAAATGGAAGGACAGTGGAGTCGCCGGGGGGATATTGTGGATGTGTTTCCCGTGTCTTCGGAGTTACCTGTGAGGTTGGAGTGGTTTGGCGATGAAATCGAACAAATTCGCGAATTTGACCCTTCTACCCAGCGTTCTGCCCTGGATAAAATTGAGCACTTAACACTCACCCCTACTAGTTTTTCCCCAATTCTCCTGGCTCAGATGGGGGATTCATCTGTGATAGAACCCTATCTGTCAGATGAAGAACAGGAAGCTTTAGATACACAACAAATTCTGGAAGGAAGTCGCCGCTTTTTAGGTTTAGCCTTTGACAAACCAGCCTCTTTAATAGATTATTTACCAGAAAACACCTTAGTTGCCATTGATGAGCCAGAACAATGTCATGCCCATAGTGATCGCTGGGTGGAAAATGCCCAAGAACAGTGGGAAGTTATTGACAATGAAGGTAATACTTTACCGGAAATTCACCGCAGTTTGGATGATGCTCTAGAAGATTTATCCAGGTTTAAAACTATACATTTGTCGGAATTGGCAGAAGAGAATAATGGTATAAATTTAGCCAGCCGCTCCGTACCCGTTACCCCCCATGCTTTCGCCAAAATAGCCGAAACATTACGACAAGAACGCGATCGCAATTTTGCTGTGTGGATTATGTCTGCACAACCGAGTCGTTCTGTCTCCCTGCTCCAGGAACATGATTGTCCCGCTCAGTTTATCCCCAATCCCCGGGACTACCAAGCAATTGATAAGTTACAACTCAACCATACCCCCGTTGCTCTTAAATATTCTGGGTTAGCGGAATTAGAAGGGTTTATTTTACCTACCTTCCGCTTGGTTGTAATTACAGATAGGGAGTTCTATGGGCAACATTCCCTAGCGACTCCCAGCTACGTCCGTAAACGCCGCCAAGCTGCTTCCAAACAAGTAGACCCCAATAAGTTGCGCCCGGGGGATTATGTTGTGCACCGCAACCACGGCGTAGGCAAATTTGTCAAACTCGAAAGTCTCACCCTCAACGATGAAACCAGGGATTATTTAGTCGTCCAGTATGCCGATGGCTTGTTGCGGGTAGCGGCCGATCAGGTGGGTGCATTATCCCGGTTGCGTACCAGCACATCCAAACCACCCCAACTCAACAAAATGACGGGTAAGGTATGGGAAAACACTAAGAACAAAGTCCGCAAAGCCATTAAAAAGTTGGCAGTGGATTTACTGAAATTATATGCAGCCCGTTCCAAGCGAGAAGGATTTACCTACCCCGCAGATATGCCTTGGCAAGAGGAAATGGAAGAATCCTTCCCCTACCAACCTACCACGGATCAATTAAAAGCAACCCAGGATGTGAAACGGGATATGGAAAGCGATCGCCCCATGGATCGGTTAGTATGTGGGGATGTAGGCTTTGGTAAAACTGAGGTGGCAATTCGAGCAATCTTCAAAGCCGTGACTGCTAATAAACAAGTCGCACTCCTTGCACCCACCACCATCCTCACCCAGCAGCATTACCACACCCTCAAAGAACGTTTTGCTCCCTACCCCATCAACGTCGGCTTACTCAAC
>JAAUYD010137141.1_pt1 | contig 14349 bp, 11 predicted proteins | sample 7278101 | NCBI WGS metagenome assembly JAAUYD01 (sample SAMN14350128, study PRJNA611818) | marine sediment metagenome | isolation source: surface marine sediment (0.6m) | place: French Polynesia: Moorea | collected 2018-08
AAGCAATCCCAAAGACCTTGTGTTCGCGGAGCGTGCCCGTTAGGGCTTATGCGTCGTTTCACTTCGTTCCACTCGCAATGACATACTATGGGTATGCCCCGGACATGATATCAGTCCATTTCAATGGACTTAAGCTATTAGCCCGGAACTTAAGTTCCGGGTGGAATATCGGGCTTATTGAGAATGGTGCAAGATGTCAGCTAACCAATATGTCCATTGCTATACCTCCTTGAGAGGAGAGATGAGAATGGGGTATTGAATATTTATAGTCCTTTTTTATACTCAAAGTACGTATTTATACGTACTTTGAGCTGCAATAATTTTGTCACTCGCTCCACCCCATTTGATTTCCTTAACAACTAGCAGAAAGTCGAATAGGGATTGACATTCTTCAGATTCAATGGGAGAAAATATAAATGGGCTGTTTAAGCATTTCCCTGCTTCTGCTTCATGAATAATGGGAAAAAGTAAGTAAGAGCTTTTTCTTTGGTGGTTGCTAGTGTTTTTATACTCGGCATGGCAGTGAACCTATAGTAGTTCTAGAGTTTAAAGCATAGGGTCAATCAAACCAATTCCCAGCAGCCGATAAACCTATTCGTATCACCCAATTCATCCATAATAACTGTATTCGACTATGGATGGATGTTAAAGGCACGGGCAAGATTGATTTGCGTACCCCAGCCGTGCTAGCACCCAATTTTGATAAATAGCTAACCCTAGCTAGATGATTTATGGTATTACAATTCTAGGGATTACCAGTTTGATTCTGATAAATATTAGTGGAATTGCTAAGTTAGAAATGGGAGGGAATGTTGAAAATTAACCAGAAACATAAATGTTATGGTTCGGGTATCAGCTGTTATATGGATAACGAGAACATAATTCTCCACGGATTAGTTGATTTTTGCAGAAGCGGCCAACAGCACTCAATGGAGTAACATTTCCCATGTAGACTAACAAATACTAATATGGTGGTATACCATATGTACCACTAACCGCAAGCTGTGGATAAGGCTCAGTATTACATTAAATTATGCCTACCTTAGGTAAGGTATAGCCTGAAATGGGAATCTTTTTGTGCTTAAATTCTACCCTCCAAGTAGACTAACGAGTATTTTATGGGTGAAAATGCGATGAAAACATTTGCCAATCTAATCACATCCATAATTTTAGCCCTATGGGTAGTGGCGATCGCGATCATTTCAGTACAAAATTATACTCTTGTATCACTGAAGTTTTTTACTTTACAGTCAATTCAGATTTCTGTTGGGATTATACTGGCTTTAAGTGCTGGTATAGGAATGATTGGCATGGCAGTCATACAACCCCTGTGGAATATTGGCAGTTCCAAACAGGGGAATGAAATGTTAGATGATGCCGAATTTTTCGTTGATGATGAAGACTTTTAATGCCTGATTAGGGGTAAACCACAGTGACAAGCATTTCCATTAACTTACCAGAAAATGTATTTTCTGACATACACAAACAACCAAATGAATTTGTTCAGGAAATGCGAATCGCCGCTGCTATTAAATGGTATGAATTGGGTGCTGTATCACGTGTACAAGCAGCAGAAATTGCCGGCTTAAGTTGTTCGGAGTTTAGTGATGCTGTCTCCCGTTACCAAGTTGCTCCATTAGCAGATGAATCACTCAAGGAAATAGAAGCGGTTAATAGACGTGAACTAGAGTGCAATACCCACACCAAATTATCTCTCCAGGAGATTGCTGCTTTACCAATAGAAGAACGTCATAAACTGCTGGTTCCTTTTATTGCTGCCACAGCAGAAGACTTCTGTAACGATCCTGAATTGACGGAGTTTTAGATTTTGGTTGTGGAAATTAACTAAATTAAGAAATTAGAGTAAATATATCCGTAAAATTACTTATATATTTGCTACTCAATTGTCTTAATTACTTACACAAAATGTTAACTTAATTTCCCACAGGTACTTATTTACAGATATTCAATATATTGTCTAGTATCTAAGCCCAAACCCATGTGGGGAAAGGATAAGCGGACTAACCAAAGTGACTTTTCCGCTATATTTCAGGGTAAAGACAGCTAAACATGGGCGATGGATGAGACAGATATGAGATGATCAATCCCAAGCGTGGGGAAATTTGGCTGGTACAACTCGACCCCACTGTAGGGCAAGAACTCCGGAAAACTCGACCAGCTGTGGTGATTAATTCAGAATTGTTTGCCATGATTCCTATGCGGATTATTGTTCCTTTAACCAGTTGGCAAGAACAATTTCAGGAGCGTCCTTTCATGGTATCTATTCATAAAAGTGAAGAAAATGGTTTAGCCCAGGATTCTGCGGGTAATCTTTTACAAGTCCGCAGCATTTCTGTGGAGCGTTTTGTAGCGCGTTTGGGGTATGTTTCTCAAACGGTTTTACAGGAATTATTAGCAGGTTTAGTTATTTGTGTAGATTATGAGTCGAAGTGAATAATTATCAATCCCATAAATCTTATCTCCTATCCTGTCCAAGGATTAATGATTAAAAAACCACTCCAGGCACAGAGAACGCAGAGTCAAGAGAAGAGAAAGGAAATCACTTTTAACTCCTAACAGTGATTAAATGGATGACACGGATAGACGTTGATAACCCAAACAATAACTCTTAACTCTTAACTCCTACCGTTCGGCTGAGCTCACGGCCGAAGCCTGTCAACTGTCAACTGTCAACTATCAACTCTTAACTCCTAACCTAAACATTTGTTTGTTGCCGTTGATACAATGACCAATACAAACCTTTTTCAGATAACAACTCTGAATGGGTGCCCTTTTCAGCCAGAATGCCCTTTTCTAACACTAAAATTTGATCGGCACGTTTTAGGGGAGCAAAGCGGTGTGCAATCAGAAATACGGTACGTCCCCTAGAAATGGCTTGGAGATTTTGCAATACCTGTTGTTCGGTTTCACTATCTAGGGCACTGGTGGCTTCATCCAAAATTAAAATGGGTGCGGATGATAGAAATAACCTAGCTAGGGCAATACGTTGCCGTTGTCCACCGGATAGGGCTGTACCTCGCTCTCCCACATTGGTTTCATAGCCATGGGGTAATTCACTCACAAAATCATGGGCTACGGCAAGTCTGGCGGCTTCTACTACTTGTTCGGCAGTAATATCAGGATTACTTAGGGTGATGTTGTCTAAAATCGAACCATTAAATAAAAAGTCTTCCTGTAAAACCACTGCAATTTGTTGACGCAGGGAGGCTAAATCTGCACTTTTAATATCAAACCCATCAATCAAAATTCTTCCTGATTCTATTTGATATAAGCGTTGCAGGAGTTTTGACAAGGTACTCTTTCCAGAACCACTACGGCCGACTATGCCGATAAATTGCCCTTGGGTAGCCTGAAAGGAGATACCTCTTAATACGGGTTCAGCATGGCTGCGGTAGCGGAAAAATACCCGGTCAAACACAACGTCTCCCTTGAGGCGGGGTAGGACTAAACCCGTACCTGGCTCGGCTTCTGGCGCAACGTTGAGAATATCCCCAATCCGGTCTACTGAAAGTAACACTTGTTGCAAATTTTGCCACAATTGGACTAGACGTAATAAAGGACTGGTGACTCTTCCTGAAAGCATTTGAAAGGCAATTAGTTGCCCTACCGTTAGTTGTTTCTCTATGACTAATTTTGCCCCGAACCAGAGAATTAATAAGGCGGAAAAATTGGTTAAGAAATCACCGATATTACTACTGATGTTAGAAGTAGTAGATGCTTTAAAGCCAGTACGGATAAATCTGGCAAATAAACCTTCCCAGCGATCGCGTGCTGCTGGTTCGGCGGCGTGTGCTTTGACTGAGCGGATGCCGGTAACTGTTTCTACCAGGAATGATTGGCTGTCAGCACTGCGATTAAAGGTTTCGTTCAGCCAGCCCCGTAAAATGGGTGTGGCGGTTAAGGTTAATGCGGCAAACAGTGGTAACACTGCCAAAGCCACAAAGGTGAGGGGAATGTTGTAATAAAACATCAATGCCAGATACACCACGGCAAAGATGCTATCTAAAATAACTGTTAATGCTGTGCCGGTGAGAAACTGGCGGATTTTTTCTAATTCCTGCACCCTAGCCACCGTATCCCCTACCCGTCGCGCTTCAAAATAAGCCAGGGGTAAACGCATTAAGTGGCGAAATAGCTGTGCTGATAAACTTAAATCCAGACGACGGGCAGTATGGGTAAAAATAAATAACCGCAGAATACCCAAAACCGCTTCAAAAACGGCCACAAATAAAAGAGCGATCGCCATGACATCCAAAGTCGGCAAGCTCTCTTGTACCATGACTTTATCAATTACCACTTGGGTAATCAGTGGGGTGGTTAAACCCAAAAGCTGCAAGGTAAAGGAGGCTAACAAAACTTCCCCTAGTAACTTGCGATACTGCCAAATTGCGGGTAAAAACCAACTGAGGTTAAACTTTTCTTGCTTTTGTAGGAGTTCTACTTGCCAAATTTTCCCATCCCAGGCTGGTTGTAGCACAGATCGGGGCAAACTTTCACAACAATTATCAGGGTTGAGGGGATTAGCAATAATTAAGCGATCATTCCTAAATCCATAGGCCACAACCCAAGTACTACCTTGCTCTGGTGTACCTGACAATTGCAACAATGCGGGAAATCCCACCTGGCGCAATTCACCCCAACTCAGTTGTAATCGTCGCAACACAAAGCCTAGGTTTTCCGCCATTTCCACTACCTGTTTGGGGCTTTGTCCCCGGATTTGGCGTTGTACCCACTCTAGCTTGACGGGATTGTCTAGGTGCTGAGTCACCATGGTTAAACAAGCCGCAGCAGTGTTCCAACTGGAAACAAAGGGATAACTAAATAGATTCCCAGGGTTGGAATAATCTTGATGGTGCTCCTGTGGGGGAATGGAGCTGGGGATTGCATCTGTGTTTGGCCTCTGGGGAAGTGTAACGGTAGGAGAATCTGTAGATATCTCCATCTCTCCATGTCCTTCCATTCCCCGATTTTCTTCCTTTTCCTGTGGCGATTGCCAAAAATCCTCTATTTGGGGTGTAGAGAATTCTGCCCATATTGCTGTATCCCAACCAACAACTAAAACTTCCGTACTAGCCGCGATCGCTTTACAATCTGTAGGATAATTGATTAAGTCACCAAACCAATCACCCGGTTGTAATCTTGCTAAAGGTTTACCCAGTGCTTCTTCCCTCAAGCGAACCGATCCAGATACAATTAATAACTGGTACTCTGTTGCTGTTGTGGGCCATATTTTTGCCCCCAAACTATATTTAAATATTTGTAAATTGTCTTTTAACAGAGATTTTTGTTCGACAGTTAACCAACATAGTGGTGGTTGATTCCAAGGTAGAGATGCTAGCACCCTTATATGTAGAGATTCTTCATCAGCTGCATTTATTCCATTTGCAGTTTGACCGTCAGCTTTTGAGTTTTTTCTGCTAGCCATTTCTCAAACAATTCATTTTGTAGTGCTTGCTTTAATTGAGTATTTTCTAAGGACGCTGGCAGATATTGTTCTATACGAAATAAACCATACTTATTATCAAGTTCTATTGGTCCGATTGTATTTCCTGGACTAGTAATATCAACTGCTGCTCTGAGGGTATCTGGCATCTTTCCTCGGCTAATTGCTCCCATCATCCCATTCACCATCCGGTCATCGGTTAATGAGTATTCCCGAGCTAAATATTCAAAGCTTGCCCCTTCTTCTATTTGAGTTTGCAGCTCTTGCGCTAATTCATGATTATCAACAATAATCCGTGACATTACTACTTTATCCAAAAATATTTTACGCTCAATAAAATATTCTTGTACCTTAGGCTCAGTAATTAGAGATTTTAATTTTTCTAACTGAAAACCAAAAGCAACTGATTTATGAAAGTTATCATAATCTGTACCATTTTTTTGTAACCATTCATTAAATTTATGTGGATCTGTTAATTTATTTTGCAGACGAAAATCAATAATTGCCTGCTCTGTCACTACTTGTTTAATATTAATATCACTTCTTTTTTTTATTTCCTGCTCAATTATATATTGGCGGATAATATCACCAATGAATTGACCTAATTTCCCAGAAGTTCGCAAGTATTCTACTGCTGATTCCACAGAAATACTATGGCGATTAACTGTTAGTATTGTCAATTCCGATGAAGTTTTCATAAAGCAAGTAGTTCACATAAGGTTCAAAAAGTATATGACTACAAATCAAAAAAAATCGTATTTTAATTGACAGTATTTGTTTATCACTCCCAGAACTATTTGCCATATATAGGAATCCAGTTTGATTTGTGAATTGACTTGTAGGGGGAAGGGACAGGGGACAGCGCAGCCTACGCCAACAAAAATCAAATAGTAATCCTAATATGACATTTAAAAATTATCTAGCTATACAACCTATTAACCATGTAGTTATGCGATAATTATCATCCATAAACCAGATAATAGAATAGCGACGATGGCACCAATCAAGGTATTAAAAATATTGACTACTTCATTAGTTAGCCATTCATACTTAGATTGTAGGGTTGCCCCAATGACACTTTCTAAATTGGTTGCGACAAATGCCGCTAAGATGCACCAAATTACTCCTAACAGATTAATTACCCCTATTCCCCAGGCTAGTAAGGAGATGATGGTTGACGCAACAATTCCCGCTAAGGTTCCCTCTAGGCTTACGGCTCCTTCTGTACCTCTTACCACTGGTTGTAAGGTAGTAATCAAAAAAGTCTGCTTACCATAGGCTTTGCCGACTTCACTGGCACAGGTATCGGCTAGTTTCGTAGCGAAACTGGCCACATATGCCAATAACAACAAGGAACGGAGGGATGGAGTTGTGGAAATTATTCCCCAATCAATCATCCCTATACCCAAAGCACACAAGGCAGCTGTTAAAGCAGAACCCCAAACATTTTCTGGGCCCCTAGTTCCAGAACGATTTTCGGCAATGCCAGCAGCTTCTTTTTCTTGCATGCCAATGCGCGTTACCGTGGAACCAACTAGAAAGTAAAACATAACTACTACATAACCTTGCCAACCAAGGGTAGTCCAAATTAGTACACCCAAAAACCAGGCGTGGAGTAATCCAGTGGGGGTAAGCAGTTTTTTGGGAGCAATTACTGCTACACCAAGGAGGATGGTGTTGATGGCGATGCCCTCTAAAAGAGTTCCCCAAGGAGCGATCGCTATTTGCCAGGATTTTAAATCAGATAAAAAAGCTAACATCACTTAATTGAGTTAAGTATAAATAGGATAACTAGTTCGGGGATTTGCACTTATATAGCTCTCACCCCTCATAGGATTTTACTTAATTTATTATTGATGATACTTGGTTCTTCATAATTGCTATCACTTAACAATCTAATTGTGCTTAAAAATACAATTAAATTGTTCTTTTTTTAAAACTCAATGTATTTCTATGTTTTTACTATGAAGTTGCTGTTAAAAATTCATGTTTTTTAGATAGAATCTTGTAAATGTAAATATTCTTGTAGAACTAAAAAGCACAATGTATGTCAATACAATTATGTGCTTTCACTAAAATTATAAACAGATGCCAGAACAGGATTCAGACAGTAGTATTGGAGAATTAAGATTCATTCTCTTGCAAATGAGCCGTGAAATAATTCCGGGTAGCTTTTGGGAAGAAAGTAATATCAATCACCAGTACTACGATCCATTGCAATATTACAGAAATTTCGGCAGGGATACCAACCTTGAATCTTTAGAGCGAATTTATGAAATAGTTAAAGATTGGTTAGGGGATATTACGTATTGGCAGAATGAATCTGCGGATAGAGGGGGAGAAAATTCGCTTCTAATTGGGCAAAACCATTTAACTTTAGATATTAATAATTTAGGGGAGTCCATAACTAAGAAAATAGCTGGACAAAACAATGAATTTATAGACAATCAAATTATTCTTGCTTCTGGGGATACACAGATTAATAGTAATGACAACAATGTATCTGTTGCTTCTGCTAGTCAATCGGTAAATACTGATAATAATATCCGTACCATCAACGGAACCCTTTCAGCAGATACTTTTACTTTTGAGTCTGGTTTTAGCACAACAGTCATCTTTGGTAATGGCAATGTTGATTTTGGCCAAGGAAGCCGAGATGTTATCGATCTAAGTCATATTTCATCAACTACGGTCAGTTTTAGTTATGCAAATACCCCAGGTGGCGGGGTTATTTATGATGCAGGTGGAGGTAATAGTCTATATGATGTGATTACCTTGGATGACGGCAGTAAAATTTACTTCCAAGGTGTGGACGCAATTCAATTTGCAGATACCACAATTGAGTTATCAGTAGTACCCAACGATCCTCTATTTGGGGAACAATGGAACTTACATATGATGGGGGTTCATAATGCTTGGCGGTTTACCACTGGTTCCGAGCAGGTAATTATAGGAGTTGAAGATACGGGTTTAGCAGTGGATGCTAATGGTAATTCCCATCCAGATTTACAAAATTCAATTGTTGATACAAATAACTACGTTGCGGAACCATCGCATGTTTCCCATGGCACATCTGTACAGAGTATTAGTTCTGCTCAAACTAATAATGAATTAGGAATCAGTGGGATTAACTGGGTATCTCCTAATTATCAAGTAGATGTAGTTGGTGGGGATGAAGGAGATTTTAGTTTAGCCGATGCTACCCAGCTATTAATCGATCAGGCACAAGGAAAACCTTTAATTATTAACCTGAGTTTAACTGGTGGCGATTCAATCGAGGAATTGGTTCAAAACAATCCAGATAATGTTTTGTTTGTCATTGCTGCGGGTAATGACAATCAAGATAGCCTTGCTAGTCCCGCCAATTTAGCCCGAAAGTACGATAATGTCATTGCTGTGGGTGCTGTTTGGGGAGATCGTGATTGGTTTGGCAATCCCCAAACCCCAGGACAACGGACATCCTATGACGATGGATGGGGTTCTAATTATGGAGATGGTTTAACTGGTGTGGCTGGTGCAGAAGTACCCGCAGCTGATGCTAGTACTAATGAATCTGGCAGTGCTGATTTTGACTACGGTTATTATTCTGACGAGCCTGATACCGATCCTTTCTTTGGAACTTCTGCAGCTGCTTCCCAGACATCAGGTATTGCTTCTTTGGTATGGAGTGCAAATCCTGACTTGACTGCTGGTCAGGTCAAAGATATTTTATCTAGTACTGCCTATGATTTGGGCGAACCGGGCTATGATACGGAGTATGGTCATGGTTTGTTTAATGCTGATGCAGCTGTTAGGGCTGCGATTGCTACCTCTGGAAGTTAAATTATGGTGGTAAAGAAATTAAAACTCCACTCCCAACTGGCGATCACTGATTAAATGGATGACACTGATGACACGGATACACGTTGATAACCCAACCGTCAACTATCAACTAACTCTCAACTCCTAACTCCTAACTCCTAACTCTTAACTGTCAACTGTCAACTGTCAACTATCAACTGTCAACTACTAATCGTCCATTTCTAAATCTTCATCTGTCAATATTTGTTGGGGGATAGCAGCAATAATTGCGTCAATTACTTTTGCCACTGGCAAAATTTCAATATCCAATTCGGGAAATTTTTGCCCCTTGGGTACAATTGCTCGTTTAAATCCTAATTTTGCTGCTTCTTTTAAACGCAATTCCATTTGGGATACGGAACGCACTTGTCCTCCCAATCCCACTTCCCCAATCAATACTGTACTGGGATCGACAATGCGATCGCGGAAACTGGCCACCACAGCGATGGCAACTCCCAAATCTACTGCTGGTTCTTCTACGTGTAATCCCCCAGCAGAAGCGACGTAGGAGTCCAATTTGGACATGGGTATACCCACCCGTTTTTCCAAGACTGCCAAAATTTGCACTAGGCGACTGTAATCTACCCCTGTGGTGGAGCGTCGGGGGGAAGTGTAACTAGTGGGACTAACCAAGGCCTGTAATTCTACCACAATGGGACGGGTACCCTCACAAGCTACCACAATTGCCGTCCCCGGTGCTGGATCGTCACGGTTGCCTAAAAATAATTCACTGGGGTTGGGTACTTCCCGCAATCCATGTTGCACCATTTCAAAGATGCCGATTTCATGGGTAGCTCCAAAACGATTTTTTACCGTCCGTAATAACCGATGGGAGGCAAAGCGATCGCCTTCAAAATATAACACCGTATCAACTAAGTGTTCCAAAACCTTGGGGCCTGCGATCGCTCCCTCTTTGGTCACGTGACCGACAATTAACATGGTAATGTTTTCATGTTTTGCTACTTTCATTAAAGCAGCAGTACATTCCCTCACCTGGGCGACTGAACCAGGGGCAGATGTCAAATTAGGAAAGAAAATTGTTTGAATACTATCAATTACGGTCAAATTTGGTCGCAGAGATTCAATTTCTTTTAAAATTTCTTCTAAATTGGTTTCTGGTAGGACATACAAATCCGTCGAATTGACATCTATAGTTTCTGATTTTGCTAATGGTTGAGTATTTTCTGATACTTGGTTGTCCTCTGTATCATTGCTGTCTTCGTTAGTTAATTTTGTTACCCCTAACCGGGATGCCCTTAACTTTATCTGCTGCCCAGATTCTTCCCCAGAAACGTAAAGAATACGATAAGTTTGTGCTAGTTGATTTGATACTTGTAGCAATAAGGTAGATTTACCAATACCAGGGTCCCCACCAATTAATACCATGGACCCAGGGACTACCCCACCCCCCAATACCCGGTCCAATTCCCCATAGCCAGAATTCCAACGCAGTAATTGGCGATCACTAATTTGGTCGAATCGCACTGCTGACCGAGGTTTAGCTGGTTTTTGATGGGATTTGCCATTTCCCTGGTTTAACTGCCAACCACTCACCATACCACTGGGCAAATCTGTGGCAGAGTGGATGGCAACTTGTTCCTCTAAGGTATTATAAGTACCACATGATGGGCACTTCCCGAACCATTGGGGAGATTCTGCACCACATTCATTACAAACGTAATATGTTTTTGGCTTTGCCATTCTTAAATCTTATTAAATATTCTTAATTTTTCCTTTAATTTTTGCGATAAGCAAAAGTCTAGTAATAGTAATAGTTGTGGCGTTTTCCTAATGTATTAATGGAATGATATCTTCATATTATGATATTAAAAATTTATCATGAAAAATTTTAGTTAAGGAGCATCAAGAAATTTGGAAAGTCATAAAGAAAAAATTCTGGTGGTAGATGACGAAGCCAGTATCCGCCGTATTTTAGAAACACGTCTATCCATGATTGGTTACGATGTAGTTACGGCCGGGGATGGTGAGGAAGCTTTGGCGATATTCCAAAAAGCTGAACCCAATCTAGTGGTTTTGGACGTGATGATGCCGAAGCTAGATGGCTACGGGGTTTGTCAAGAATTACGGAAGGAATCGGATGTCCCCATTATTATGCTTACGGCTTTGGGAGATGTGGCAGATCGGATTACAGGGTTAGAATTGGGCGCTGATGACTATGTAGTCAAGCCATTTTCTCCCAAGGAGCTAGAGGCTCGTATCCGTTCAGTGTTACGACGAGTGGATAAAGTTGGAGCTTCTGGCATTCCCAGTTCCGGTGTTATTCACATTGCTAATATCAAAATTGATACCAATAAGCGTCAAGTTTACAAAGGTGATGAGCGGATTCGCTTAACTGGTATGGAATTTAGTTTACTAGAATTACTCGTCAGTCGCTCGGGGGAAGCTTTTTCCCGTTCGGAAATTTTACAGGAGGTATGGGGATATACTCCAGAGCGCCACGTAGATACCCGTGTAGTTGATGTACATATATCTCGTTTGCGAGCAAAATTAGAAGACGATCCTAGTAACCCAGAACTAATTCTCACAGCTAGGGGTACGGGCTATCTTTTTCAACGGATTATTGAACCAGGGGAGGAGTAAGGAGTGAAGGAACGTACTCCACCAGAAAAACCTACGGAATATGAGTTTAGACACCACAGGAAAACCTCTCCATCCGATGGGGTGAGAATTGGAAGTGAAACTTAATTGTCTATTTATAATCTACGTCTGGTGTGAATTAAAAATGTCTCTTCTGCCATGAGATAAGGGTTTTGGAATTACAGCATATTTCATTTTAGTGAAGTACATTCATACGGGCACCGGATGCTAATCCCGCAATAAATGTTGTATGTAGTCTTGTATTTCATTCAACTGCAAAGTGCTGTATCAAGACAATTGCAATGGTTGGAGCACTTAATTCACATTCAACGTATATTTGTAACTCTTAACACTGATTAAACGGATGACACTGATGACGGATATTTGATAACCCAATAATTAACTCTTAACACTGATTAAATGGATGACACTGATGACACGGATATTTGATCGCGCAACACATAACTTGTAACTCCTATCTGTCAACTGTCAACTGTCAACTGTCAACTCATAACTCTTAACTCTTAACTCAAAGTATGGCTCAACCAGATCCCAATCAAGTTCTACGTCGTTTACCTTTGGTGGTTGGTGGCTTAGGTGCTGTTCTTTTATTAGTTAACCGCTTGTCTACAGCAGAAATCACTAATTCCCAAGCCCGAGGGGATGTGTTGGGTGTGGTGTTAAGTGCAGTATTAATCTTGACAGGCTTAATTTGGCAACAGGTACAACCAAAAACCCCTGATACCGTAGAACTAATTGGGGAAGAAGGTTTTGAAATGTCCCCAGATTTACCCCAGGCGGTAAAAACAGAATTAGCTTGGGCATCTCATTTACTACTAACAAATACAGTAACGCGATCGCTATTGGTAATGTTCAAAGATGAAGTTTTGTTACGTCGCGGCATTCTGGGGGCTAAATCTGAGGTTAAACCAGGAAAAATATTAAAACGAGTACTAGAAACTCAAAAGCCAGTTTATTTAGTAGATTTAAAGGTTTATCCTGGTAAAGTTGAATTTGATTATTTACCAGAAAATACCCAAGGGGTTATTTGTCAACCAATTGGGGATACAGGTATATTGATTTTAGGGGCAAATGCTCCCCGCAGTTATACAAAGCAAGATGAAAGATGGATTGCAGGGATTGCGGATAAATTAGCTGTTACCCTTAATGTAAATGTCATAGGTAGTAGTTAGAAAAATTGATCGCTACAAGTGTATGCAAATTATCTATTTTCTGCTCCTTGCTTTAATGGTTGCAGGTGTCATTGGTTCTTTTATTCCTGCACTTCCTGGTGCCAGTTTAATTTTGATTGCAATTATTATTTGGGGATTTGTTAAAGGTTCCTTTGCTGCAATCACCATTCCTTTAGTTGTTACATCAATAGTTTTGCTTTTGAGTATAGGAGTTGATTTTTTAGCTGGTTACTTGGGTGCGAAAAAAGCTGGTGCTAGCAAATGGGGACAAATCGGTGCTTTTGTGGGTTTAATTGTGGGTTTTCTCGGACTTTTGCCAACTTTACCATTTGGCGGCCCCCTGTTAGGAATGTTGCTAGGGCCATTGTTGGGAGCAATTATTGCTGAATATATTTACCGTCGTCAATTGAAGGTGGCATTTAAGGCTGGTATTGGGATTCTTGTGGGTACGGTTGTTGGCAATATTATTCAAGGATTATTAGCGATCGCATCTGTGATTGTATTTTTAGTCACTACGTGGTCACAAGTTAAGTAATGAGTAATGAGTAATGAGTAATGAGTAATGAGTAGGGCTTGCTGAATAACTTTAAAACTCTTATTTCCCTGTTCCCTACCCCCACCAAAAAACTTTTATGCCTAACGGCACGCTCCGCGAACAGCAAACCCTAAGTAATAAGTTACTGTTCATAGGTTTGGGCATTCAATAATATCCGCGCCCTAATTGCGTAGTGCGATATTTGCAGTTTAGCTACAACGAAACCCATCTCATCATCTACCCATAGGCAAGTTATGGGATGAGTTTTTGGGTTGAGTTTTTAATTTAATTTTCACCCCTATCATCCCTATTAATGTAATTACCATACCCAAAATCACATTTTTCCATTGCCAATTATCACCACTTTGATTTGAGAGCAAAGTTTCTAATAAAATTGGTGGCAATGAGATAAATACTGGTATGAGTACAATATAAGATATGATTTTTGGGCGAACAAGATTTGTCAGTAATCCTAGGATGATTCCTAAAGGTATAAACGTTAAAATATAATATAATCCATTATAAATTAATTGGTAGGAGCTATTTACATATATATCCCAAGGGTTACCAAGAAAAGCTAAAAGGTTGAAAAAAGCAAACCCGGGATGTAAATTAAATGTATATATATTACTAATATCGTCGATATAGAATTTGAGAATCGAGCTATTATAAGTAATAATCAGATGATGGCTTTTATTATTAGTTAATACATTTGGCAG
>JAAUYD010070723.1_pt1 | contig 14348 bp, 14 predicted proteins | sample 7278101 | NCBI WGS metagenome assembly JAAUYD01 (sample SAMN14350128, study PRJNA611818) | marine sediment metagenome | isolation source: surface marine sediment (0.6m) | place: French Polynesia: Moorea | collected 2018-08
CACACAAGTAATCAAATTTAGCCAAGTCTCCATCGAACCTCCCCCTAACCCCCAAAATTGGTGGAACAAGAATTTTTAAATTCACACAGAATTGGGGGATGTAGGGGGCATTCATAGGCTTAAACGAAAACAAGTAGGACTTGTGTGTACACTGTAGCCTTATTAAGGAGAGGGGTAACCTCAGGCGAGGTGAGGTTTTATGTTTAATTTTACCTAGTAACTTACAATTGGACATATTGACAAAAATCACTTCGTTCCAATCATCTGTCCTATTAGTTCAATTCGATTGGTCACAATGCCATCAAGTGGTAAATCTTTTACTTGTTGCCAATCTGACTTTGTATCAACCTCAATTACATAGACTTTCAAGCCAGCTTGCCTGGATTTGTTCAGAAACAGATGAGGCCAACCTGGAACATATTTGAGGTAACTTACTGGTATACCAAATGCATATTTTCGACAAGATTTATCGATATAACCAGAAAATAGCATTGCTAAATATTGAGGAATACAATCTTTTATTTTTTTGCGAGTTAAAAAGAGTTTCTCTATCTCAGGTGCTTGCTCTTTTAGAAATTTATATTGTTCATCTCCTGAAAACAAATAGATATTTTTTCGTTGCTGTGCAGGATATTTTTTTAAAGAATTTGCTAATAATTTTACTGTTTTATCAAACCGATCTTTTTGGTCAACAAGAAATTTTTTATTAGGAAATTCTTCCATAACTTCATCAAAGGTCGGCATCAATCCTACAGCTTGACCACGAAATGGGAAAGTTTTACCATTATCTGCGGTATAACCATATCCAATATCGAGTTTTTTCAAGTCTTTCATACTTTGCTCGTGGGTGATTCCCTTGCCATTAGTTCTGCAATCAATAGTCCAATCGTGGAATACAGCCAGTTGATTATCAGTAGTTGGATGAATATCAATTTCTACTATATCCGCACCATATTTAAAAGCTGCTCGAATTGAAGGAATAGTATTTTCGAGAAAATTATGGATAGGTGGGTAAATAATTGTTGCCGTACAGGTATCATTATTGATATTCTCAGAAGAAAATGTTTGATGAACCCCTCGATGGGCAATTATAGTAAATGATGATGGTTTGGTTGGCAAAGAACGGGGAAAATAAAGATATGCAAGAAGACCTAAAATTAAAGTTGTTACCCCTCCCAGTGGTAGCAATATATATTTACACTTTTTACTTATAAATAGATGTTTGATTTGAGTCATGATACCTGTTTATAGTAAATTCAAATCGTGTTGAAAATAGTAATTTATATTTGACCATTCACAATTATAAGATTCATGACACTTGATAATATTATGCTCCAATTAGGAAATTTAGCTCCCGAGTTTTCTGCTATTGATGCAGATGGGAATACAAAGAACCTGCAAGATTTTACGGGTAAGTGGTTAGTATTCTATTTTTATCCCAAGGATAATACCCCTGGCTGTACCACTGAAGCTAAAGATTTTACTGAACTAAAAAGTGATTTTACTGAGTCGGGAGCGATGATTGTAGGGGTAAGCCCAGATTCCACTAAATCCCATTGTAAATTTATTGACAAGCATGGATTGTCAATTACTTTACTCAGCGATCCCGAACACCAGATAGCAGAAACCTATGGTGTTTGGCAATTAAAGAAATTTATGGGTAAAGAATATATGGGGGTAGTGCGATCGACTTTTTTAATTAATCCCCAGGGAGCGATCGCTCATATTTGGACTAAAGTAAGAGTGAAGGGTCATGCTGAGAATGTTTTGGCTAAGTTGCGAGAATTATCGGTGTAGAAATATTTCTGAATATCTTTGATTTTCAGTTGTAGGGTGCGTGATAGCGCGAAAATATTTGAACGTAGCAATAAGACTCATAACATCACGCACCAACCACCGATTGTGACAATTGCGTAAGTCCCATTGAAATTCAATTTTTGGTAAGTAATCGCTAATATAATACGGAAATATTTAAATTTCCCAGTTAGAGTTTTATCTACCACGCCCTAGAATGACCACCCTCTTTATAAAATTGATACCAAGCATTTGCAATATCCAAACATTGATTATGAAGCAAACTATCCATAGCACAGATAATTAAAAAAGATGCTTTACAAAGGTGATGACTCATCACATTTTACATGCATATGCTCGGCTCCCCAATCTCTCATAGAAATCATAATTGGCTCCAGAGTCAGACCATAATCTGTGAGAGAATATTCTACACGGGGCGGTACTTCAGCATAAACTTTGCGCGCCACAATTTTATCTTTTTCCAATTCCCGTAATTGATTAGTAAGCATGCGCTGGGTGATACCTGGGATTTTTTTCCTCAATTCACCAAAGCGCAGGACATCATTCTCCAAGAGATTAAAAATAATTACGGGTTTCCACCGTCCACCAATTACAGATAAAGTGGCTTCCACAGAGCATCCATAGGGGCGATCGCAATTATTTTTCTGCGTCATTCAATTTTGGATTTTGGATTTTGGATTTTGGATTGACCTCATGTCTAAAGCCAGGGGCTTGGAATAATGATAAAATCTTTTGTCTGTTTCCACAGATAAATCCGGGGGCTTGTATCCTTTTCTTTTTCGGTCATAATTATCTGAATTTTTCAATAGTTACTTTTAAGTAACTACATAACAAAATTGTGCGTACTTGTTATTATTTGCATTTTTATCATATTTTTAGGCATAGAACTGGTGAAATATGGTGATTGGGTAGTCTTGCGCTCTTGAAAAAATTAAAATCATCAAAATGAAGAACATAAGAACGTTTCTATTACTCGCACTTACACTCTTCGTAACCGTCTTGGGTAGCATGCAGCAGGTTGCATCCCAAAGCATAGACCTAAAACCCGAAGTCGAATCAACCTCCCAGGTTATGTTGATGTCCGAAGTCAAGTGGGAGCAGCTTAACCCCGCCCGTGGCGACAAAAGTCCACAGGCTGGTACTCTTTGGGGCAATCGTACTGGCCCTGGACCAGCAGGCTTTCTTCTTAAACCAGCGGATGGCTTCAAGTCTCCACCTCATATTCACAATACTGCCTACCGTGGAGTGGTTATTAGTGGTCTCATTCACAATGATGATCCTAATGCCGAAGAGATGTGGATGCCGACGAGTTCTTTCTGGACACAGCCAGCCGGAGGCGTACACATTACCGCGGCCAAAGGTAATAACAGCCTGGCGTACATAGAGGTTGAAGATGCATTTAGAGTCCTTCCTCCACAGAAGGCGTTTTCTAGCGATGACAAGCCGATTAACGTGGACGTATCGAACATCGTTTGGATCGATCAGCCCGGAATGCCCGCCTCTACCAATGGAGCAAAGGTAGCGTTTCTTTGGGGTAACCCACAGAAAAATCAGTTGTACGGGACTCTTATCAAGCTACCAGCTGGATTTACTGGAAAGATACGTAGCCGCTCGACATTCCGCGCTGTAGTAATCCAGGGTCAACCACAGTACAAAGTGCCCAATGATACCGGAGTCAAGACCTTAATGCCGGGTAGTTATTTCAGTTCTCAGGGGAATTCTGTGCATCAAGTCTCTTCTAAAGCAAGAGAGGAGAGCATCATTTATATACGCACAGATGGCAAATTCCAGGTCATTCCGGTGCAAACCAAAAAGTAACCGCCCCGGCCCTAAAGCCTACGGTGTACACACAAGTAATCAAATTTAGCCAATCCCTCACAAAACGCCCCCTAACCCCCAATTTTGGGGGAACAAGAATTTTCATGCGTCCCCCAGGTACCCCCAGGTACCCCCAGGATTGGGGGTCACGGGGGCAGGGGATTCAGGGGGCTACATAAGCCCAAATGAAAATAAGTAGGACTTGTGTGTACACATGAGGACCCTAAAGCTAAGGGAATGACAATTTTTCAAGTATCCCATTTTTGATTGTGGGATGGGCTTCTAGCCCGTCCATATCAGTAGGCTCCGAATGCCTACCCCACTTCGGGGATAATTTATTTTTTTATGCTCTCTAATAATATTTCAAATTTACAGGTAAAATCCATGAAAGCAGTAGGTTTAACTCAATATTTACCCATCAACAACGAAAATAGCCTGTTAGATGTGGAAATCCCTCAACCCATAGCCAAAGGCAAAGATTTACTAGTACAGGTGAAAGCAATTTCCGTTAACCCAGTGGATACTAAAGTCCGTGCGCCGAAAGATAAGGTGGAATCCGCACCCCGCATTCTTGGTTGGGATGCAGCAGGTGTGGTGGTAGAAATTGGAGAAGAGGTAACAGAATTTCAACCTGGGGACGAGGTTTACTACGCAGGGGATATTACCCGTCCTGGTAGTAACAGTGAATTTCAGTTGGTGGATGCCAGAATTGTCGGTCGTAAACCCAAGAATTTAGATTTTGCTCATGCAGCAGCTTTTCCTTTGACTGCTATCACCGCTTGGGAAGCTCTGTTTACCAGACTGAATATTGACAAACAAGGAGCAGATGCAGGTAAATCAATTTTAATTGTTAACGGTGCAGGGGGAGTTGGTTCTATTGCCATTCAACTAGCAAAAAAGCTAGCCAAACTGAATGTCATTGCTACTGCTTCTCGCCCACAAACTATTGCTTGGTGTCAAAAACTTGGTGCCGATTTAGTGGTTAATCATCGCCATAACCTGGCGGACGAAATTAATAAAATTGGTTATCCCTATGTTGATTATATTCTTTGCTTGAACGACACCGATGGTCACTGGGAAGCTATGACTCAAGCAATCAAACCCCAAGGCACGATTTGTTCTATTGTGGAAAATAAACAACCCCTGAATATGAGTACTTTAAAGAGTAAAAGTGCTGGTATGGTGTGGGAATTTATGTTTACTCGCTCGATGTATCAAACAGAAGATATGGCAGAGCAAAGTAATTTACTTAATCAGTTGAGTCAATTGATTGAAGATGGTGTAATTGTGACAACTTGCAATGATATAGTCAAACCTATTAATGCTCAGAATCTACGGGATGTTCATCAACGTCTTGAAAGGGGTAAAACTATTGGTAAAATTGTACTCGCCGAATGGAATTAATTTCGCTCGATCTATTTGGTTAAGATAGTATTGTTCGACTCAAGGACTGTCACCGAAGAGGCAGGGGCAGGGGGAGTAATGAGTAATGAGTAATGAGTAAGTTTCCCTAATACTGTCAACTGTCAACTGTCAACTATCAACTATCAACTGAATTTAACGATGAGCTATGCACCCGTTGAACGGACTTACACCTTTGAAGAATACTTGGTCTACAATGACGGCACATCGAAGCATTATGAGCTCGAAGATGGAGCACTCCTAGAAATGCCCCCAGCCTCGGATTTACATGAAGCCATCATCACCTTTTTACTGATTCATTTTTACCAGGAAATACAAAGATTAGAACTAAACTGGGAAGTCCGTCCCAGTGGTACTGGAGTTCGCACAACTCCACATCAATCACGTCTGCCAGATCTCATTGTCATGACACCAGAGCACAGACAATCAATCCAAGGTAAATCTGCTGTACTGGAAATTCCCCCGCTCATGATTGTAGAAGTGGTGAACAAAGAATCGGTACAGCGAGACTATGAACAAAAATCCCTTGAATATGCTGCTTTTGGAGTTCCCGAATACTGGATTATTGACCCACTTCTAAACAAAGTAACCGTTTCATTACTCGATATAAGAGAATATAAACAAACAGTTTTTACCAAAAAACAGCAAATACTTTCTCAAATCTTTCCTGAATTAACCTTAACCGTACAGCGCATTTTGTCGGCTTGAAACAGTAAATTAACGGCGTTGCTGATTGAAAAAAAGTGGGATGCTCCCTTCCGAAAGTTTGCTGAAAAAGCTACTCGTTATCGCTTGTTCCAAATGAGCGATCACTTCACAAACATTTTCCATTACAGCAAAAAGCGGACTGTTATAGTCCGCTTTTTCAATTAATTCGATTTAACCCAATCGGTAGGGAATGGGCGTGATTACCAAACGGCGAAGGAGATTTAGTTTCCAACTAATTCGATTTAACCCAATCGGTAGGGAGTTCGCTCATAAGTCTTGGCACAGTCAGGTTTTCAGCGCCTAAATCGTCACTACTCTGAGAAATATCATAAATGCTCCGGGGTAAGTTCAGTTTAAGTTCCTATTTCCTACCCCCAAACCAAAAATCACTCCTACTACAAGGAACAGCTCAGTAGTGGGTTTTATGGGGCGTATAAGGTACGGATGGTGCTGCTATTGGACTTCTGCAATCACAAGCACGTCCACACGACCATCGTAAGCATCGTCAATGTTGCCTGACTTGTCTCGAAGCAGATAGTTGACTCGCACAAATACAGTTTGGTCTCTTATACTGTCGATGCGAGCATCGATCATCTCTCTATACACATGATGATCGTCATCGGTAAACTTGATATCGAAGCCGTTCAGCGCGACATCTGCGCGCATCACTCTTCTGCTAAACACAACAGCTCCTACCTCGCTTTGTGTTCTACCACGCGTAGGATCGAAATTAATCGTTGTTCTTCGGAAATCAATTGCCATATGATGTTCCTCTTTTTTGAATGCGGGTTATAAAATCAGGAACAACGTTATTTTGTGACATCGGGTTCTTATTCTCAATAATATAAATTTATTGAGAATCAAATTCTATTTCTTGCGATCGCAGCATGAAATAGGTGATTTATTAGCAAGCACTCAAGAATGTGGGGTAAACTGCTCAGTGACAAGTCTCAAATGGGATAAAACTGTTCCTCAACAGGTAGTCCGCCGATTTATTAAGCGGATATAATTTATTACCCTAATTTTAAGCACTTCACAAAAGTCTGTGTTCCCTCTGCTAAGTTCTTATGTTACTGATTGGAAGCTTGTATGTTAGCGATTTGTGTCGCAAATTTCACATTTATTTGATTTTATTAAAGTTAGCACCAGACGCAATCGTGCTTAAGTATTTTTACGATTCTATTTCAGCTTAATATTCAATCACACAAAAGGGCACAGCATCTTGACAATTCCTCTATGAGAATAAAAGATTGACCGATGCCGTGCCCCTACGGGATGATTAATTTTTTAGCTTTTTCTATAAATTAAATACCGTGCTTTTTTCCACCGTTACATTGTTAGAGATTGGGGATTAGTTTCAATCAACTTCGCTAAATCTTGTAAGAATGCCGCAGCCGGAGCACCATAAATAATTCGGTGATCGCAAGTCATATTCACCTGCATTTGTCGCCGCACGCCGAACATACCATCCTCTGTAGCCACAACTTGGGGACGGGATGCACCAATAGCAATAATGGAACCTTGTCCGGGGGGTAAAATTGCATCAAATCTATCCACACCAAACATTCCTAAGTTGGATAAGGTAAATGTACCAGTGCTATACTCCTCTGGTTGTAGCTTTTTCCCCCTTGCCTTATTTACCAAAGATTTCCAATTGCGAGATAGGGAATAAATATCCAATTGGTCAGCATTTTGTAACACTGGGGTAATTAATCCACCATCATCCATAGCCACGGCTACGGCAATATTAATTGCAGAAGGATAGACAATTGCCTGGTTGGCATAAGCAGCGTTGATAATGGGATGCTTTTGTAAGGTGACTGCTACTGCTTTTGCTAGTAGAGCCGTCATAGTTACACCCTTAGATTTAATTTGCTTATATAAACTGTCCAAGGCATCAGTAGTAATTGTGTAACCGACATGAATAATTGGTACGGATAGGCTAGCAACCATATTCCGTGCCACAGCATTTTGTAAAGTATTTAAAGGTACAGTTTGACCAGCTACGGCAGGGACTACGGGTGTTGGCGCTGGTGCTGGTGCTGGTGCTGCTGTGGGTATTGCTGCTGGTGCCACGGGTAGAGTTGGCTGTGTAGTTTTACCAACAGATGCTTCCACATCCCCAGCAACAATGCGACCGTAAGGACCGCTACCAGTAAGATTAGTTAAATCAACCTTCAACTCCTTAGCTAACTTCCGGGCACGGGGAGAAGCTACAATTCTTCCGGAACGATGGGAACCATTAGAGCCATTTTCAGCCACTGCAACTGGTGACGCAGTGGGTTCTGGAGCTGCTGGGGAACTGCTAGTACTAGCAACAGGTGGGGGTGTGGAACTTGCCAAAGTTTTTGCTTGAGCGATCGCTGTTTCCATTTCAGCTTCAGTTTCTGCCAAAAGTGCGATCGCCGCTCCCACTGCTGCACTTTCACCTGCTGGGACTACAATGTGTGCCAGATATCCTTCATAGAAAGATTCCACATCCATGTCTGCCTTGTCTGACTCCACAACCACAACTGTTTGGCCCTTCTCTACCTTATCTCCAGGGGATTTTTCCCAGGAAACAATTTTACCTTCGGTCATGGTGGAACTGAGTGCGGGCATGAATATTTCGTGAATGCTCATAGGAAGGTTTGACGAATCGACAATTGATAGAATTTAACGGCTAGTGCCAGATTGAATTGTATCTTGACTACCAAGTTTATGGTTGACAATTGGCAGTTAATAGTTATTTCTTCCCTCCTTCACTCCGGGCAGGGAAACCCCGCCCACACTCCCCAGCGACGGGCGGAACTATCTTCAATCTTCATGGTCTATTTATTTGTATTTCTTATCAACGATCCCATAGTGCAAAAGATTGAGCCCAAAGCAAGAAGAAAAAATGTGACTCCTCAATCTAAAATACGACCAGATAATTAAACCGTTTGCAATAACTTTTTAAGTGTTATGTCGGCAAAGTCAAAAATATTGATTCTCGTGATACTGAGTATCTTTGCCACAGTTGCCGCTGGCCTACGTTTTATTAATCATCAGCCATCGACACCAATAGATACTTCAAAATCCGCCCAACAACCAAACCTACCTGCTGCGATGCCAATCAGAAGTGTTGTGGCACGCACTAAGGAAGAACAGTATACAAACATACCTCTAGAAAATATCAAATATTCACGGCAAGGGACAAACCCGAAAGTACTCGCCATGAATGCCTTTTACAATATCAAATTAAAAAACAAAACCCATCAAATAGAGGTAATTTATCCGCAACCAAACCGAGCTTTAGTCACAATTACACAAATCAGACCTATAGGGGATACTGATACTATAGAAGTGATGAAATATCGGGCTAGATTGTCAACTTTCGGGCGATCGCTTTTGGTAAGTTCACCACCCCTATGGCAAATTGTCTGGGCTGGCTACCAAAAGCAATGTTGGTATAATCCCGGACAAAAAGATGTAAAAACAATTTCTGTTAGTTCAACCAGATGTGACAATAATCTCCGTGGTTTTAAACCCGAGAGTGTCAGGAAGAGGCAGGGGGCAGGGGGCAGGGAGCAGAGGAGAAAGAAGATTTAATGTTTTGTAATCAAACACACATATACAACTTAAATGCGTGACAATTTAATAATCAGATCAACCCAATATTTATGTACTAGTAGACAGGCGATCGCAAACGATCTAAAAGTATATTATTGATCTGTTTTTTTCACATATCTTCCCCTATTTGTGCTCCTGTAGCTCCTGCTGTCAAGGGAATTTAGATCCCCGACTTCTTTGAGAAGTCGGGGATCTGTTGCACCTCAAAACTGATGCGATGAACCACTAGTTTGGCTATGCACACCAACCAATTCATCCACAGTCCTGTAAAAGAAATTTCTTCCCAAAACTATCAAAAAAAGTTAACTTTTGTTAAGGAGCTATATAATTCATCTTTATGAGACAGCAATTAACCGAAGGCAATGTTGGTAGTCACCTGATAAAACTGACATTACCAATGATGGGGGGAATCTTTGCCATGGTTGCCTTTAACTTAGCTGATACTTACTTTGTGGGGCAATTAGGAGCAAAATACTTGGCAGCCATGAGCTTTACTTTCCCTGTGGTAATGACTCTAGGAAGTTTGGCTATGGGTTTGGGAGTGGGAGCATCATCCATTATAGCCCGTGCCATTGGAGAAGGGGACCGCAGTCGGGTGCAACGTTTTACCACTAATAGTCTAACTCTCTCGCTATTTTCTGTAGGCATATTTGTCACCTTGGGTTTATTCACCATCGATCCCCTATTTACAGCCTTAGGAGCCGATGCAGAGATACTCCCCTTAGTCAGGGATTATATGCAGATTTGGTACTTTGGCATGATATTTCTAGTAGTGCCTATGGTTGGTAATAGTGCCATTCGCTCTGCTGGTAATACGGCCACTCCTAGCATCATTATGACCATTGCTGCTGGTATTAATATAGTTCTAGATCCTTTGTTAATTTTGGGATGGGCAGGATTTCCCCAACTGGGAATCCAAGGGGCGGCTTTAGCAACCTTGATTTCCCGCGCTACTACCTTAGTTGCATCTTTGCTCGTGCTACATTTCCAAGAAAAGATGCTTTATCTCAAACTACCCAACTTGCAAGAAACTTTGCAGTGTTGGAAAGATATTTTATATGTGGGATTACCTGCTGCTGGTACTAGTATGATTAATCCCATTTCTATTGGTATAATTACCAGTCTGCTAGCCAGTTTCGGAGCTGAAAGTGTTGCCGCTTTTGGTATCGCTTCCCGATTAGAATCATTTTGTCTGATTACTTTAATGGCTCTTTCTGTCAGTATTGCTCCCTTCGTCGGACAAAATTGGGGGGCAAAAAAGTATACACGGGTAGGTGTCGCTTTAAAATCGAGCTTTCTTTTCAGTATATTTTGGGGTATAGCAGTAGCATTAATGTTAGTTCCAATGGCTCCATGGTTAGTAACTCAATTTAACTCTGACAATAATGTAGTTACTATTGCTACTCTATACCTGTGGATAGTACCTGTCAGTTATGGTGCTGCGGGGATAATTTTAGTTGCGAATTCTGCATTCAATGCCCTTGGTAAACCAATCCCCTCTGTGGTAATGACAGTTATGCGGACCTTTGTACTTTATATTCCCCTAGCGTACCTGGGAGGGAAATTAGTTGGGGTTCAAGGTATTTTCATCGCAGCTAGTATTGCCAATCTAGTGGTAGGAATTGGAGCTTATGTATGGAATCAGCAAACCTGTAGTGTCAGGGCCGCATTGGCAGCAGAACAAGCTTCATCTTAGCTAGAGCCCAGCACAGTTACCAGTGGAATGCTCACAACTGATAACTGAGAAAGACTGACTTGAGGTCACAAAAGATACTGCAAATGAATATCAATATTAGTATGGGGCCCAACAACAAAAACTGCTGATTCCCCAAACTTTGGTGGACCAGTCAAAATTCTGGGGTTTCGGGAAAACCCAAACCCCTCTTTGGGAATACCAATGATATTACTATTAAGAGTACCATCTGCATTGGCATCGTGAATGGCTGCAACAGCATAGCTTCCAGGCTTCAATTGACCAAAATTAGCTTTCACAGATTTGTTGGCAACTTTAACGCACTGGGATTTAAGTGCCTTCTTTTCATTAGCTGGAAAACCCTGGCTACTGGAGAAAAGACTAAAACACACTTGCCCTTTTTGACTCTTGATTCCATCAATTTTAATACTCAAATTACTATTTTCATAGGCTTGTGTAGTTGATGAAAATGCCAAAATGCCCAAAGTCGCTATCGGTAAAATGGCAACTAAAAATCGTTGCATGAATAACTTCTCCAATATGGAATGGAATAAACAACCTTTTATTTACCAGCGATTTCTTCGCTGTGTCATTATATAGACATTCCTGGAACTACTGAGTTCCAAAAAAGACAAATATAATTTAATTCTCTATAATTTTTGATGTGTCATTAGTTACTATTATTGGAGCATTTTCTCATATAGATGCGATGGCGGCGGACACAGAGTGGATTGGCACACAATCGAGCTGAGGATTTACGCCCATAGGGTATTATATGGCAGAGTATAACTGTTTGTGTGTTGAAAATAGGGAACAAAAAATAACTCGCTATGAAGTAATCGTCAGCCAAGGGTAGAATATATTTATTTAGCCAGAGTGCTGAAAGCTTTCATTTGTTCAAACTCCTGGGCTCTTTTTTGAATCTGTGCGCTAATGCGATCGCAGACTAATTCACAAACTGCAAATACTGTAGGATCGCAGATGGAGTAATAGACACTCACTCCCTGGGGTTGGCGAGATACAAGACCAACTTGAGTTAATACCTTTAAATGTTTGGAAAGATTTGCTTGACCTAAACCAGTTGCTTCGCCAATTTCTGTGACATTCAATGGTCCAGTTTGCAAACAGCGTAAAATCTGAAGCCTACTGACTTCTGAAAGTACTTTGAAATACTCGGCAACTGGTGCTAAAACCTCTGGAGATGCAATCTGAGAAAAAGTATTTGACATACTATCAACTAAATTATTTTGCTAAACTCAATCGCTATGATGATAGATTGAAAATAGTGGGCGTTCCGCATCAGAATATCATAAGACACAAATATTTCCATGCTTCTTTAGTATCAAATCAGTAATACTCAGTGCTTAAAACTACTATCTGGGGTATTTAAGGTCAAATAATTGCGATCCCCTCCACTGAAAATTTCACTGCGTTATTGTGCAAGATCTTGATGTATCCCTTTCTTCCCATAGATAATATTCCCAAAGACCCACATTTTGAAAGTATAGCTGTTGACAGTTGAAAGTTGACGGTTGACAGTCCTTGAGTCGAAGAATACTGTTCAGAATAAGGTGTATTACGTAGAATCCGATGATACGCAATCACAAGAATAGAATGGGCAACAGCAACAGCAGCCCTTTTATATGAAATCCGGATGATTAGTTACCGCAAAAACCTCACCCCCTTCCCCTCTAGTTAGTAACCAGAGGGGTGTCCACCACCGACGGGGTGAGGTGACGACAATATGGTAAGTCCCACAAGCGGATTTGATATTAATTGTTCTTGCTGTGAGCGCAACTGAAACAGGTGTAGTCCCGCTTAGACTACACCTTTTTGAAATAAGACCTGAATTCATTGCACTTCACATTACTGGACGGAGTTTTCCCCGAATATCTCCATAAAAAGTTTGAGCTTTAGTGTGTAAATTGAAGTAAAGTTCACCTTTTTGAGCAATGTATTGCATCCCTGCGATTGTTTTGACTTTATCAACTGTACCCGGAACAATTGGGCATCCCGCAGTATAAGCACCTACAATCCCATGTCCAAAATTAATTACTTTTTCAATATCTTCATTTCTAAGTTCTACTTGAAAAACATCGTCCGTAAAATTTTTCTGGATATTAGAAGAATTACCAAAGTCAATTAGTATCGGACCAAGTTGATCTGGTCTACCGCAATGAATATGAAACATATTAATATCTTCAATATTGACATTTTCTGTCTTTACATCCACATAGGCTTTACTTAGGTCATTGGTAATTCTCAGCATTCCCTGTCCCCGAGATTTACGTTGATTTCTTGGTACAGATGGTTCTGTAGATAAAAATTCTTTGGGAGCAAAGCGGGGTGTATCTTCCTCTTCAGCCGGTTCCTGGTTTGGATTTAAAAATGTTTCGTAAACAAAGCCGATTTCTTGTCCTTTGCTTGGTAAGAGTGTAACTGGTTTGGTTTGAGTTGCTGCAAGTGTCTTTCCGGGTGCAATAAACAACAACAAAACCATAAAAATAACTATGATGATAGGTAAGTTTTTAGTATTCATTTAGTCCTTTGGAGTAAATAATTTGTTTAGTAAATCGACAGGGGATGTTCATCCCCTGAGTCGAAAATTGAAGTAAAATAATCAAAACCCAAACACTAAACATCCCAGTTTGGCTGTTCAAGTTGACTCCAAGTTTGAGAACCGACAATACCATCAACTGTAAGAGAACGCTGTTGTTGAAATTGTTTCACTAAATTTTTGATTTTATCACTAAAAATACCATCAACAGCGAGTTGAGAACTGTAGTAACCATTGAGCCAAACTTGGAGATATTTAACATAATCTCCTTTATCACCTTCCCGTTGAGTGGGATGGGATTTTCCTATATGAGACTTAATTTGGTCTAGACAAAGCCAAGTTTCTTGTCCAGCAATCCCATCAACTGTAATATTGCAAGCAAATTGGAATTTTTTGACAAATTCCTCAGTTCTATCTCCAAAAACACCATCAATTTTAAGTAAGCTACCAAAGAAAATATTTAGTGATTCTTGTAATGTTTGTACTTCTACTCCAGTATCACCTTTTCTTAAGTTAGAGTGTCCTGCACGAGTACCTTCACTTTCTTGAAAAATTGCCATTGTTTTTCTCCTCAAATTCATTTGTTTTGTTCGATGTTTTTAGTATCGAATAAATAAATGGATAAATCATTGACAGTTACAGACAATAACTGTTGTAAGTTTTAACCATTACTCATTGCCATTTTCGGTAATGTAGTTAAAGGCATGATTGCATACCCAGATAACTACAAATCTATTTTTGTCA
>JAAUYD010205658.1_pt1 | contig 14347 bp, 13 predicted proteins | sample 7278101 | NCBI WGS metagenome assembly JAAUYD01 (sample SAMN14350128, study PRJNA611818) | marine sediment metagenome | isolation source: surface marine sediment (0.6m) | place: French Polynesia: Moorea | collected 2018-08
CTCCTTCGCTGTAGTCTGTTTTCCCTATTCGTACTGTTCGCTAAATCCATTGATTCGACTGTTTTTATCAGTGTGACGATGCTATGTCAATGAAAAATAGCATTCATTTTTTAGATAGATTCAATAAATGTCTAATAATTACTGAACTATAGATGACTTCCTAATCTTACTTTTTACAATCTGCTGAAAAATTCAGGTAGGTTACAGCTGAAATTTTTATTATGTTGTACTTTCTTCAATATTTTTTTTATCGGATGACTTTTTACCGAAAATCTTGGCGCCGATGATACTGATTTCATACAATACCATAAGCGGCATTGCCATCAGGACCTGGGTGATCACATCCGGCGGCGTTAGAATGGCGGCCCCGGCAAAAAATAAGAGCAGGGCATATTTTCGGTTTTTCTTTAAAAAATCAATAGAAACTATGCCCAATTTAGCCATGAAGGTTATTACCAGCGGAAGCTCGAATACCAGCCCGAAGGCCAGTAAAAGCTTGGCTGAAAAACCAAAATATTCTTTCATCGAGGGGAGCGGTCGGATGGTATCGGAGGCGAAACCCATAAAAAATTTAAAACCCCAGGGAAAAACAACAAAATATCCGAACAGTGCGCCGCCGACAAAAAAGAATGAAGAAAGGATAACGATGGGAACCATCAAACGACGTTCTTTTTGATATAAGCCCGGAGCCACAAACATCCAGAATTGATATAACAATATCGGACTTGCCACCATCAGCCCGGTGAGAAACGATACTTTTAAATAGGTGAAAAACGCTTCGGGAAGTCCGGTATAGATGAGGGTTTCGCCATCTTTCATGACATTTATCAGGGGCTGGACCAGGATACCAAATAAGCGTTCTTTGAATCCAAAAGCTACTACGAAGCCGACGCCGATGGCGATAAAACTGGTAATCAGGCGCTTGCGGAGCTCTTCGAGATGAGAGGTAAAGGGAAGTTTTTCGTCCTCACGCATCGTCAACCGGTCCTTTTGTTTTTTTATTTTTATCATCCGTGTCCGACGATGCATCCTGCATCATTGTTTCACCCTTTGGTGATTGATCGGATTGGTCATCCTGATCAAGAATTTTCTCATCCGGGGACTTTGTATTGCCAAACTCATCTGATCCGGGTTCGTCTGCCTTATCCTTTTCCTCGTTATTTTGATCTTCGGATTCGGCTTTTTCCGCCTTTTGTTTCTCTGCATTGAGGTTCAGATCAACCGCATCTTTAACTTCATCACTAATGTTGTTAAATGTTTCTTTTACCTCGGATAGTTCACCTTCGAGCTGAATAGACTCTTTGAATTCATTGGTGGCCTTTTTAAATTCTCGCATTGCACGACCCAGCGATTTGGCCAGATCGGGCAATTTTTTAGGGCCGATGACGATCAGAGCGAGGGCCAGGATAACGAGCATTTCAGGCATGCCGATGCCAAACATATGTATCTCCTAATTCTGAATAGTTTTCAAAAGAAATGTTTAAGTACTTGTTTAGAAACGATATGTCAAGAACAACCGGTATTGATCTCTGGACGAACGTATCCAGAAAGGAATGATTAAGAAGTCGTCTTCAGGACCAAAAAATAGAGTTTTCCGGTATGTTTGAGGTGGCCCGCGGCAATTTCCGCGTAGGACCCATTCCCCCAGAACAGATCGGCCCGGCCCGGCCCTTTGATAGCTCCACCGGTGTCCTGGTTTAACACAAAGCGGGAAAAGCGCAGCCAGCTTTGAATTCGACCGGTATCGTCGATCAATGGTTTTTCCGTTTCAATAAAAGCCAGGGCAGCCGGAGGAAATATATGGCGATCCAGCGCAATAGACCGGCCCGGCGTTAACTTAACATTTATATTTCCCAGCGGTCCATTGGGTTCTATTTTAAAAAATACATAGCTAGGATTGTAGTTTAAAACCGCGTCTATCTCCTCGGGATTATTTTGCAAATATTGTCGAATTTTTTGCATGGACATGTCTGCAACAGTTATTTTTTTTTCGTCAATCAACAATTTTCCGATGCTGCGATACGGCCTCCCATTGGAGGCTTGATAGTGAACATTAACTACTTCGCCATTGTCCAATTGCACCTTTCCTGAGCCCTGTATTTGCAGAAAAAAGACGTCAACCGGATCCTTAGCCCAGGCCAGTACATCGGCCTTGTCTTCCAGCACACCCTTGGATTCAATTTCACGGCGGTCATAATAAGGTACCACCGATTTGTCCGCAAAACGTCCAATGATTCTTTCACCCCGAAATTTTTCATGAAACAGCGACAAATCGATGGTAATCAAATCCCTGGGACGGGTGTAAATCGGAAATCGATATTGTTCACTTTTAACGAGACTGCCCTGCAATAGTGGCTCATAATAACCGGTATATAGAACCTCTCCCTCACCATCGCGTCCGACCGAACGGTAGATTTGGTAATTGGAATAAATAAAATCCATCAAGTCCTTCTGCGGTGGTCGAGTTTGGATGTAACCCAAAAAATGCTGCATAGACGCGACCATATGCTCGGTATTATAAGTGTCTTTTCCGAAAATAAACTGACGATCGGCAGGAATTTTTTTAAGGTAAGACAGGCTCATCAAAATGCTTTGTTCCAGGCCCTCGTAAGTCATGTCATCGATAAAATCCGGGTAAGACCACGAGGAAATCTGCTGCATGGCATTTTCTCTAGTAGGCGGTTTCACCATAGGCTTAGGTTTGCAGCTAGAAAACATTAATGCGAAGAATGGGGCGCAGATTATGAGAACGATACAGAAGACGCTATTTTTTTTTGTCACTTGATTTACTCTATTTGTCGATTTATTCATTGGAAGATCTCTTATATGTGCCGCTTTTTCCACCTGATTTTTCTAGAAGCTGAATATCAGAAATCGTCATCTCACGGTCATAGGATTTGCACATATCATACACGGTCAAGGCCGCCACCGACACAGCGGTAAGTGCCTCCATCTCGACCCCGGTCTGATCAATGGTTCGAACCGAAGCTTTGATTCCGATGTGATTTTCTGTTTCGTCCGGTTCAAAGTCAACCTGAACATGGGTAAGACTTAAGGGATGACACATGGGAATCAGCTCCGAAGTCCTTTTAGCAGCCATAATACCGGCAATTCGAGCGGTTTCCAGGACATTTCCTTTGCGTACTTTTTGGTCTCTGATCATACTGAAGGTTTCGGGTTTCATCCAAACAAAACAGCCTGCCACAGCTGCACGTACAGTGCTTTTTTTCTCAGTCACATCCACCATTCTGACGTGCCCTTGTTCATCAATATGTGTAAATGACGACATAGCATTCCTCACTCAAAATACTCTGTTTTTTGGGTTACCGTAGCTTTTATTTGATTCAAGGTGTCCGTTAAAACGGCGATGACATTTTCCCGGATATCACCCGCTACCAAAATACACATCACATCGTCTCCGATTGTAAGATCCACCTCCTCGGCGATCTTCACCCGGATGTCCAGGATTCCGGGCCGCTTCTTCTGCTCCATGAGGATTCGATCCAGTTTTGGATGGTCTACCGACACCTTGAGCCCTTTTACCCGGCGCCCATCACGAGAGGTCCCTCGCACAATGCCATTATGACACAATATCATTCCGACCTTGTCAAAATCCGGATGTTGCTTGATTTCTTCCATTAAACTAGAAATATTCATTGAAACTCCCATTTTTGTAGACAGATGTCGGAGGACAGAAGGCAGAGGTCAGAAGACCGGTCCCTTTAACGAGTTATTCACGATAAAACTGGAGTTCCCTACGCTTCAACAAGCATTCAGTATCAAACCTCAAGATTTGAGCAAAAGCATCCGATGGACAGTAGCTGGAAACCAGCGACCAACCGACTTCAATGCCTCAGGCCTTTAGCCTTATCAACTCTATGCTCCATGCGCTGTGCTCTTTGCCAGTATTTCCTCCGCTTGTATCAAATCTTCCGGTGTATTTATGTTGAAAAATGATATCAGGTCCGGGTCTTTTCTGAGTAAAACCTTTTCCGGGATATATTTAATCCGATGGCCTTGGAAAGCCCACTGAATTTTAAATTTATTTTCTTTAAGATGCTGCTCAGCCTGCTTAAGACAGCGTTTCGAATATATTGAACACAGCGGCTCAAAACCTGCAGCGGTCTGAGGCATGATTATATCCGTGTTGCTCTCGATCTGTTCGATTAGGGATACGACCAGCTCTTTTCTTAAAAATGGTGTATCGCAGGCAGTAAAAAAAGCATAGGGGTTGTTCGCAAAAAAAAGCCCGGCATGGATGCCGGTCAGCGAGCTCCGAATCGAGAAAATGTCGGTAACTATTGTTAGATCCCAATCCAGAAATTCCAAAGGATGATTGGTCACCAATATGATGTCATCGAACAGATCAGCAAAAACATCATATAGCCGATCCAAAATTCGTTTTTGGCCCACTTGAATTAACGCTTTATTTTGACCATTGAAACGAGTATTCAATCCACCGGATAATATTACACCGGAGCAGGGTAATGTCATATAATTTAGTGTCCTGTGATCAATCCCACCGGCTCTCAAGGAGGTATTACCAACATGGCAACCATATCATATTATTAATAAATGTAACCGGTACAACTGTCATTGAATGCGATTTTAAAGATAAAACCATAGGAAAATTAGCGTCTAAAATCAAGGTAAAAACAAACTGTCACGCCAAGCTAGCATAGCAGATAACAATGATGTTGATCTTACCTCTTAAAATGGTATACAGGGACAGAAAACGGATGATTTCGGAAGTGTGAATGCGGAATTCGGAAAATATAAAAAACCTCAGCTGGATCGTAGGCGGACAACAACTTTAGTTCACTTCTCATTTTTCCGGCTTATCCGGGTTGGGTATTGTATGCCAATCAGAGATTGGTTGTGGTGAAAGGATATAGACGAGGGTTATTTGGATGGGGACTCACGAACACAAGCAGCATGCTCCCAAGCAAGTTACTATCGGAATTATAACGGTTTCAACTACGCGAGCCTTGGTGGATGACAGCAGCGGAAAATGGATCAGCAGTAAGGCCATGGATGAGGGCCACACTATTGTCTATCATCAGGTTATCCCCGACGACCGTGAAATTATTGAGTCCACCGTGCGAAATGTTATTGGCCATCAACGACCCCAGGTAATTCTTATGACCGGGGGAACGGGTATCACGAAAAAAGATGTTACCATTGAAGCGGTAACTCCCATGTTCGCAAAAATTTTGACCGCGTTTGGGTCATTGTTTGCGAATTTAAGCTATGAAGAAATCGGATCGGCCGCTTTTTTGTCACGGGCCACCGCCGGCGTGATCGCCAATACCATTGTATTTTGTATGCCGGGAAGCATTCATGCGTGTAAGCTGGCCTGTCGGAAGTTGATTTTCCCCGAGCTGGGGCATTTGGTGAAACATGTAAAGGAAGGATAGGTTTAGAAATAGTTTCTTACCCCGGCTCGACAGGAAAAAGTTTACAACTATTTTGTTAGCAAAGGGAGAAGCATGAGAGATTTTTTTCCTATTATTGATCTTAAAGGAAAGCCCTATGAAATGGGCAAAACCCACGGCCGGATCCTCGCCAAAGAGATCAAAGCCAATTTAAAACTTTACTTCATGATGTTTCGAGGGCTTTGCGGACTTGAACCTCAACAGTGCTTAATCTATGCAGATCAGTTTCTTGCTATTATGCAAAACGATGCTTGCTTTCTTCTGGAAGAGATGGAGGGCATTGCGCACGGAGCGGAAGTGTCGTTGACTGAAATCCTGTTTTTAAATGCCCGCAGCGAAATCATGTCCGCTGGACTGGCGCCTGATAAAGTAATACAAGAATGCACCGCCATAGGTTTAGCGGGTGAGCGCACTTTTTCAAGCAAACCGATTCTGGTGCAGAATTGGGATTGGCATGAACGTGTACGCCAAACGACTGCTATTTTCAGGATTGAACCTGAGCAGTGGCCAAACGCCATATATTTGGCGGAAGCCGGCCAGGTGGGTAAAATTGGAGTTAACGAAGACGGGTTGGGGGTGTTGCTTAATATCCTTATTATCAATGGGATGGCGCATGGGTTGCCGGTCCATGTACTATTACGCTTGGTTCTGGGAACCAAAAACACGGCCGAGTCCTTGGCGCTGGTTAAAAACGCGCAGCGGGCTGGCGCCAGTCATTTTCTGATCGGAGACAAGAGTGGTGATATCAAAGGATTAGAGTTAACACCACAGGAGGTCAAAGTAATAGCCCCATCCAGAGGAGTCGTCGTCCATACGAACCACTACTGTGATGAAGACCTGGTAGAAAAGGACGTTGGACGTCATCTTATGATCGATACATTTGCTCGATTTGAACGTGCTAGCGAATTAATTTCAGGCCGTCAACAATGGGATGATCAAAGCCTTGCTAAAATATTTACAAATCATGATGACGCTCCCGGCTCCATTTGCAGGCACGCTAGGACCGAAGATGAGGAATATTTACGAAATGACACCGTGGCATCATGCATCATAGATCTGGTTAAAAGTAAAATGAGGGTGTCCTACGGGCAGCCCTGTAAATCTCCTTATCAGGAAGTGGCGTTGCCTTAATCTCTATCCTCTGTATCGTCCTAATCATTTACCGTTTTTAGCTTGACATGCCTGGTATATTTCTTTATGAAATTTTACTGAAGATTAAAATTCTTATCACCATTTACCTTATTTTTACTTCCTGACGCTGATAGATTGGCCGAGGTATTGTTCTGGGGGATGCCTTTCCGTTGGCTGCCTTGACCCAATCGCGCTGAACTATTCTGACTAATGATCGCTGAGTGATGGATGTTCCGGACCTGGAGAACCGATCGTTGTACTTCATCGGTCAGTGCGCCCGTGATGGCATGAATGATTTTCATTCGGAGCGAGACTCGGCGGTCGAGCGCAATCTTAAGGCAAGGACCTGGCTGGACCCATTTGCTATTACTTCTCTGAAAATGAAAACCAGGTTGGCCAGCTATTCCTGCCACTCATTGATTTCATCAATGCTTCCAACCAATTACCCGGCAAAAATTTTGCCGATACGAGACAGAAAGGAGGATTCAAATGACTTTTAGACGAACTGCCAAATGTGTTGGGGTGCTGGCACTCATATGGGTGCTTGCCGTGAGCCTAAACCCGGTCGTATACGCTGAAACGACCTTACGTGTTGTGATGCATTCCGATCTGAAAATAGTTGATCCGATCTGGACCACAGCCTACATGTCGCGTAACTATGGATACATGGTTTACGATACGTTGTTTGCGATGGATGAGAAACTTGCCATCAAACCCCAGATGGTTGAAAGCTATTCTGTCAGCGAAAACAATCTTACCTATACCTTTATCCTGCGTGAGGGGCTGCTCTGGCACGACGGTGCACCGGTTAAGGCGGAAGATGCTGTGGCCTCGATCAAACGCTGGGGCCAGAAAGACAGCTTGGGTCAAAAGCTCATGGATTTCACTCAGGAGCTAAAAGTGGTCGACGACAAGACCTTCGAGTTGATCCTGAAAGAACCATTTGGTTTGGTTCTGATGGCGCTGGCCAAACCTAGCTCCAACGTGCCTTTTATCATGCCCAAACGCATTGCAGACACTCCGGCCAACGAGCAGATTTCGGAGTATGTCGGCTCGGGACCATTCATTTTTAAAGCCGAAGAATGGAAGCCGGGTGACAAAGCGGTATTTGTCAAGAATCCGACCTACAAACCGCGCAGCGAGCCGTCGAGCTGGGCTGCCGGAGCCAAGGTCGTCAAAGTGGATCGAGTTGAGTGGATTTCGATGCCCGATCACCAGACGGCCGTCAACGCCTTGATTGCGGGTGAAATCGATTTCATCGAGCAACCGCCCCATGACCTCTTGCCGCTTCTGGAACCCGAAAGTGACACAATTGCCCTGGTCAACGTCAACCCGCTGGGTAACCAGTACATGTTTCGGCTGAACCATCTACATCCGCCTTTCAACAATCAGAAGTTACGGCGGGCGGCCCTGGCGGCGATCCAGCAGGAGGATTTTCTGAAGGCCGTGATCGGTGATCCGGACTGGTACAAGGTCTGCCCGGCGATGTTTATTTGTGGCACGCCGCTGGCCACCAACGCCGGCACCGAGATCGTCATGAAGTCGGATTTCGATCTGGCTAAAAAACTCTTGAAGGAAGGCGGCTATGACGGTACCCCGGTGGTCGTTATGCAATCGACAGATTTGGCCGTGCTGACCAACCTGGCACCGGTTGCCGCTCAGGCCCTGAAGCGGGCCGGTTTCAAGGTCGATCTCCAGTCTATGGACTGGCAGACCTTGGTGTCGCGGCGGGCCAAAAAAGAATCACCGTCCGAAGGCGGCTGGAACGTATTTTTAACCGCCTGGGTTGCGGCCGATATCCTCAACCCGATCATGGCCGCCGGCTTCATTGCCAATTGTGACAAAGCCTGGTTCGGATGGCCCTGCGATGAGAAAATGGAACAATTGCGGGATGAATTTGTGCGTGCGACCGATCCGGATAAGCAGAAGCAATTGGCCGAGCAGATCCAAGTGCGCGCCATGGAGGTCGTTACCCATGCCCATGCCGGCCAGTATTACGTACCATCCGCCTGGCGCAAGGATCGTGTCGATGGCGTTCTCAACGGGCCGGTACCGTATTTTTGGAACATCACCAAGAAGTGAGTCGAATAAATGCTGGGCTTTATACTCAGACGCCTTCTCGCCACCATTCCGGTACTTGGAATGGTGGCGCTCTTTGTTTTCTTTATGCTGCGGATGACACCGGGCGATCCGGCAGCGGTGCTGGCCGGCGACAACGGCACGCCGCAGCAGATCGAGGAGATTCGCGAGCAGCTCGGACTGAACCGGCCGATTCCGACACAACTAGTTATCTGGTTTGGCAAATTATTGCAGGGCGATCTGGGCGAGTCCTTTTACTTCAAGAAGCCGGTGACCCAGCTGATCCTATTTCGTATAGAACCGACCTTGGCCCTGGCCACAGTTACCTTGATTATTACCATCCTCATCGCCGTCCCGCTGGGGGTTATTGCTGCTTATCGACACGGCAGTTGGATAGACCGGCTCGTCATGGGATTTTCCGTACTCGGCTTTTCCGTGCCGGTTTTCGTTTTGGGGTACCTGCTAATCTACATATTTGCCGTCGAATTTAAGCTGTTTCCGGTGCAGGGGTACAAAAGCATCGCCGACGGCTTCTGGCCGTTTCTGCACCGCTTGCTCTTACCTGGCGCAACCCTGAGCGTCATCTATATCGCGCTGATCGCCCGCATCACCCGCGCCAGCATGCTTGAAGTCTTGGACGAAGAATACATCAGGACTGCCCGTTCCAAGGGTGTCAAGGAACGGGTCGTGTTGCTGAGTCACGCCTTGCGAAATGCTGCCGTTCCCATCGTCACGGTCATCGGTATTGGCATTGCCCTGTTGATTGGCGGTGTGGTGGTCACCGAAAGTGTTTACAATATCCCCGGCCTTGGACGATTGACTGTCGACGCGGTGCTCGGACGCGATTATCCCACGATCCAGGCTGTAATTCTGCTGTTTTCCTTTGTTTATGTGATCATTAACCTGGTGGTCGACCTGATCTACTGCCTGCTCGATCCAAGGATTCGCTATTGACCAATAATACTGAAATACTAATTGATTCTGCTGCCGCTGCTGCGGCGTCCGCCCGCTCGGCCAGCACCTGGTACATGCTCATTCGGAATCCCAGCGTCATCATCGGCGGCATCATTATGTCTGCCATGGTATTAATCGCTTTGGGAGCCCCCTGGCTTGGCACCATGGATCCAACTTTTATCGATCCAACCTACCGCAATAAAAAGCCCGGCGCGGAAAGGATCGTCATAGATGATTCCGGTAATGAAAGCCCTTGGGTTTACCGGATGGGAACCGACACTCTCGGACGGGATGTTTACAGCCGTGTCATCTACGGCGCTCAGGTATCCCTCCTCGTTGGCGTATCGGTGGCTGCACTTAGCGTGTTGGTGGGTCTGGCGATTGGTCTGGTGGCCGGCTACCTTTACTGGGTCGATCGCATTGTGATGCGCGTTATGGACGGATTGATGGCCATCCCCGGCATTCTGCTGGCCATCGCCCTGGTGTCCTTGTGGGGCGCCGGGCTGATGACCGTTATTTTAGCGATCTTGATTCCCGAAATTCCCCGTGTGGTTCGCTTGGTGAGGTCGGTCGTTTTGTCCATTCGCGAAGAACCTTATGTGGAATCGGCTATTTCCGTTGGCACACCCCTGCCAAAGATTCTGGCACGTCATCTGCTGCCGAATACGATCGCACCGCTGATCGTACAGGGTACCTATGTATGTGCCTCGGCCATTCTCGTAGAAGCCATCCTTAGCTTCCTCGGTGTCGGAATACCACCGGAGACACCCACCTGGGGAAATATCATGGCAGAAGGCCGTGTCCTGTTCCGGGTCTATCCCCACAACATTTTTTTCCCAGGTATTTTCCTGGCGCTGACGGTGCTGGCAGTCAACATGCTCGGCGATGGTCTGCGCGACACCCTGGACCCGCGCCTCGCCAAACGACTGAGAGCCTGAAATGAGCGATCCCGTCTTGCAAATCAACGGTCTCACCGTACGGCTGCCGGCCGGCGCCGATCGGGAAAATGCGATCGAGGACGTCTGTCTGCAAGTGCAGCCGGGTGAAACCCTCTGCCTTGTGGGCGAGTCTGGCTCCGGCAAGTCGGTGACAGCACACGCTGTCATGGGGCTGCTGCCCAAGAAGCAACTGGTAGCCGTGGCTGGCGATGTACTACTTCAAGGAGAGGACTTGCTTATGGCAACGCCGGAGCGGCTACGCAACCTGCGTGGCGTCGGCATGGCCATGATTTTTCAAGAACCCATGACCGCCCTCAATCCCGTGGTACCGGTTGGTAAGCAAATCGAGGAGATGGTGCGCACCCATACCAAACTGTCCGCGCGTGATCGGGTAGGCAAAGTGATTGACTTGATGGCTTCGGTGCATTTGCCCGAGCCCAAACGATTGCGGCGCTCCTTTCCACATCAGATTTCCGGCGGCCAACGTCAGCGTGTCATGATTGCCATGGCCTTGGCGCTGGATCCCCCGCTGCTAATTGCTGATGAACCCACGACGGCCCTGGATGTCACCACCCAGGCCCAAATTTTGAGGTTGATCAAAGAACTCCAAGCTCAACACGGTACCGGAGTATTGTTTATCACCCACGATTTTGGTGTGGTCGCCGAGGTCGCAGACCGCGTAGCGGTCATGCAGTGGGGCCGTATTGTCGAGACCGGTGCCACCCGGCAGATTCTCAGCGATCCGAAACATCCTTACTCGCGTATGCTCGTATCTACGGTACCCAGCCTGAAGCCGAAGGCTCGCAAGATTGATGACAGCGCCCCTATTGTTTTGTCTACCAAGGGTATGCACAAGGTCTACCAAACCAAAAGCTGGCTGCAGCGCGGCCGTTCGGTTAAGGCGGCCCAGGATGTCACCATCCAGGTTCGACGCGGCCAAACCCTGGGAATCGTGGGTGAATCAGGTTCCGGTAAATCCACCGTCGCACGCTGCATTGTGCGCCTGGTAGATCCCACGGACGGCCAAGTATATCTTGACGAAACCGAGGTCGCCAGATTGCCGATAAGGGAGCTTCGACCGCACCGCCGGCGCATCCAGATCATATTTCAGGACCCCTATCGCTCACTCAACCCACGTATGACCGTGGTTGAATCTATCGTGGAAGGTCCCATAAATTTCGGCCTTTCCAAGTCAGACGCCTTGCAGCGAGCAAGTGAACTTATGGAGGTGGTAGGACTCGATCCCTATTCCATAAACCGTTTTCCACACCAGTTTTCAGGCGGTCAGCGTCAGCGTATTTGTATTGCCCGCGCTTTGGCCATGCAGCCGGAGGTGCTCATAGCAGACGAACCGGTGTCGGCCCTCGACGTATCCGTGCAGGCCCAGGTGCTTGAACTGCTGGATAATGTGCGCCAACGTTTTAATCTGGCTATGCTGTTCATCACTCACGATCTAAGGGTAGCCGCCCAGATCTGCGACCATGTCGCCGTCATGTGCGACGGCGAGGTGGTGGAGTACGGCGCTGCCCGAGACATTTTCAATAATCCACAACAAGATTACACCAAGGCGCTGTTCGACGCAGCTCCGGGCAAGAATTGGGATTTTGGGTTGCTGCGGGCGACTGCAAATAACAAATTACAAGCACCATATTACAAATAAATTCCAATATCAGAATCTCAAACAAGATCAGAAGCCAATTGTTTGGTATTTTTTTTGTAATTTAAAATTTTTTACTACTGAAACCCGAAAGGTGATCCGTTTGTGGCGGAAAACTTTCAGAATTTTACTTGCTCTTGATAGGAACACCCAGAAAAGCGCCTAAAGCGCCATATCTGAATTGAGGGGAAAAATCGGTCGGCGAATTTTTTCGAAGTTAAACTGGCTGTAATCCGAACCGGTCACCCCAACACCGCTGCACTCCACAATTTGTTTGGCGATGGGTTTAAAGCCGGCACGGTAGTGAATGCGGGATTTTAGCAGTAGATAGCGTTTTGTCGTTGGCTCAATACCGAGGCTGCGAAACATTTCCAGGTCAAACGGTTCATGATTGTTTTCAATGACAACCAATTGGATGGATCCCGTGTCCAATACAACGGTTTTTCCCATGTGCATTGTCACTCCGGTATACATAGGACCCTGGACAACAAACTCCCCGTCGGAAATAAGTTTGACTTTGCCGCTCACTTCCATAGGTTCGCCTTTGCGACCAATGCTGGGCATATCCATTTTCCCGCCCAGCAGTAAAGTAACATGAGACCCCACACCCGATTCAATGAGCTTCGCGACCGATTGCGGGTCCCGTATGGCGCCCACAGCAACATCTTTCAATTCCTGGCGCATCACCTCGGCTACGACTGCCATCGTATCTTGGGTTCCGCCGGAAGCGCAATTGTCGGCATGGTCAATCAGCAGGGTGGGGCCTTGGGACAGTTTACCGGCCCGGGCAACCGATTCCGCGAGAGGTTCTGCCTGGTAGACAAACTCTCGGCGGCGCTGCCAGGCTTCATCGGCAAGATCGTTGCTGATGTCCCGGGCCGATTGCTGATTGTTGTCGGTTACCACCACTACGCTGAGTCCAGCATCACTGAAATCAGCCAACGGGAAACCACCAAATACGGTGACCGCCAATGCTTCCTTGCCTTCAATGGTTTTGGCTCTGGCAACTAAATCTCCCATGGGGGCTTCATCGGTGCCCATGCGCAGCGTGTGGGGCAGCATGGGACGGTTGGCCCAGCCCATGGTCGGCCTTGCTTTACCCTTGAGACTATCGATCAGGATTTTGCCTGATCGAAGACCGGCTTCGTACATATCGACATGGGGATAGGTGGTGTACCCAGCAATGGCCGTGCAATTTGCAATCATTTTAGCAGTTATGTTGGCATGCAGATCAAGGGCGACCGCCACCGGTATATCCGGAGAAATAGATTGTATCCGCTCCAGAAGGGTTCCCTCTCCATCATCCGTGTTCTGAGTTACCATCGCCCCATGCAAGTCCAGGAAAACAGCATCGCAGCCATTCGCAATTGCATCACAAATGGGATCAGTAATTCGCTGATAGGCCTCAGCATGAACTTTTCCGCTTGGCCAGGCTTCAGCGGCTATCGGGGTGATGATTTCTGCTCCTTCCTTCTCTGCCAGATCCAGAAAAGCTGCCATGGGCGTATTTGTGTTTTTAAATGCATGATAAGCATCGGCCCCAAACAAAGCGGCATGGCTAGCAAAGCTCTCAAAAGGTGTCGGCACCGGTGAAAACGTGTTGGTCTCGTGTTTCATCATGGCAATTATAAATTTCATCGTTCTTCTCCTGTTTTAATTAATTGAGGGGCGGGGAGTTTTGCAAATTATGATAGGCCTCCGCGGGGAATAGCCCGTGCCAGCCGTAACAATATAATTGGGGAATGAACGTACGGCAGCTATCCCGCTGAATATAGATCTGAACCAGCCCCGGAAGACAGATTCTCCCGGCAGCACTGGTCGTCTCTGCCTGTACGATCTTTACGCAAAGGACCGGTGGCGTGTCCAGGGTACGGTACTCATTTGTTACGGCTGGCACGGGCTATTCCCCGCAAACACCCTTAGTTTTAGAACCAACACAAAGAAGTCAGCCTAAAAACGTTTGGAGAGAAACTCCCCGATCCCTCAATTCATTGAGATTTTGCGGACCACTGAAAGTGATTATCCCCATCGGAGAACTTGTCCCGAGGTTGCGCCGGTTACTTGGCCGTGTTCCACCGCGACCTCACCATTAACGATGACCCAATCGATACCTACGGGAGATTGTGCTGGATTGTCAAATGTGGACTTGTCGA
>JAAUYD010136186.1_pt1 | contig 14346 bp, 18 predicted proteins | sample 7278101 | NCBI WGS metagenome assembly JAAUYD01 (sample SAMN14350128, study PRJNA611818) | marine sediment metagenome | isolation source: surface marine sediment (0.6m) | place: French Polynesia: Moorea | collected 2018-08
AATTCGGCGTACAAGTTTGGCTCATCTATCGGGACAGGCATCTGCAAAGTGAGTTACATACGGGGTTGAAGTAGAGCCATGCCCCGGCCATGGCTGATGTCGCAGTGCCCGCTGATCTGGTGCTCGATAAAGTGAATCGGGATCAAACCCGTCCGGCCCAGAGCCGGTAAGCCCGACCACCCCAGAAGCGCACACAGGGCCAGTTGCCCGCGGACCTCCAGGTCGCCTCCGTCGTTCAGAGCGCGGTCAAGGTATTCCATTGTGGTGAGAATGAGCCCTTCGGCGATACGCTCGGCAATTTCGGATTCGATCGCACTGCTCATATAATGCTCGGTGAGATGGTAAAATATATCCACACCCCCATCGGCTGTATTTTTTTTGGCACCGTCACAAAAACTTCAAGGTCGACAATGGCCACCTTGGGTATTCGGTACGGTGAGCGGCTGAAGCTTTTTTCCTTTGTCTTCTAGTTGATTATGACACCGCCGGCATTGGCTTCCGAACCAGCCGCGGATACCGTCGGCACAGAGGCAATAGGGTGGGCGCCGTTGTATTCTTTGGCGGCGCGTTCTGCCAGAATGACGTAGTCCCATGCCTCCCCACCGCTAAAGGCGGTTGCCGGGATCTATTTGGCAGCGTCGATAACACTGCCGCCGCCCAGGGCTACCACGAAATCGGAGCCGGATTCATGAAATTTCCGAACACCCTGATCGCCCGTTTCCACCCGAGGATTTGGTTCAATGCAGTCGAAAATCGTAACCTCGATACCGGCTTCTTCAGGTGATGACACTGCTTTCTCTAAAATCCAGGCTCGCTCTTTGCTCGGCTGATAGGTAGCCAGGAAAGCTTTGCTGCCGAATTCTTTGCTGATGCTTCCGAGCCGGGCAAGTTCTCCCGGCCCGTAATCTATATTTGTCGGTAAATTCCATTCAAAATTATGCATGACTTCAACTCGGCATTTAATCTAATACATCTGCCGCTGCGGCATTTTCTTTTTCTCTTGCCGCTGATTTTTTAATTCTAAAATAAGATGAAATAATGACCACAACGGCCAAAATAATAAAGGTAGCGCTGATCGGGCGTGTAAAAAAGATGCTCGGATCCCCATGAGATATGATCAGCGAGCGTCGCAGGTTCTGTTCGGCCATCGGTCCCAGAATCAATGCCAGCAAAATCGGTGACACCGGATAGTCATAGTATTCCATGAAATAGGCGATAACGCCGACGACCAGGGACAGGCCGACATCAAAAAAACTGAACCGCATGGCATAGGATCCGACGACACAGAGAAAGAATATAACCGGGGTGAGAATTCTACGGTCGACCGTAATCAATTTGGCAAACACCCTGGCACCGGATAGACCGACAATTAATAGGGCAAATTGAGCCATGATCATTCCGGCAAATATCGGGTAGACTACGTCCAGGTGGTCTTTGAACAGCATCGGGCCGGGCTGAAAACCGTGAATGGTGAGCGCACCGAGAAGAACCGCCGTTACCGCATCACCGGGAACGCCCAGTGTCAGCATCGGAATCATCGCACCGCCGGTCGCCGCGTTGTTTCCGGCTTCGGGAGCGGCCACCCCTTCCAGAATTCCGGTCCCGAATTTTTCAGGATGTTTGGAGGAGCGTTTGGCCTCTCCGTATGTGATAAAGGCGGCGACATCACAACCGGTGCCGGGAATACTGCCGATAAATGTCCCCATAATAGCTGATTTGAACATGGTTTTTAGATTTGAGAAAATTTCGCTAATCCTGGGCAGAACCTTTTCAACCTTGGATTCAATTGGCGGCAGGGTCGTTATCTTTTCAATATTGCGAAATACCTGGGCATACCCGAATAATCCGATAAGGGCCGGGATGAATGTTACGCCTCCCAGAAGGTTTTGTGATCCGAACGTAAAGCGAGGTACGCCGGACAGCGGATCGAACCCGATGACTGTAATCAACAGTCCGAAAAGCGCTGCAATAATTCCCTTCAACAGCGAGCGGCCGGAAATGGTAATGATCATACCGAGACCAAACACGGCCAGAGCACAAAATTCCGGGGGGCCGAATTTCAACCCGATCCTGGCGATTTGGGGTGAAAGAAATGTCATGACAATTGCGCCGGTCGTCCCCCCGACAAAAGAAGCGACCGTGCCGATGCCGATTGCCTTGCCTGCGAGTCCTTTCTGGGAGAGTGGATAGCCATCCAATAAGGTGGCGGCAGCGGCGGGCGTGCCGGGAGTGCGGATTAATACCCCGGAGATAGATCCTCCGTAAATACCTCCGCTGAAAATGCCGATCAGCATCAATAATCCCCGGATTGGCGGCAGACCGAACGTAAAGGGGATGAGTAGTGCGCACCCCATGGTCGCAGTTAAACCCGGCAAGGCGCCAACAATAATCCCCGCCGTGATTCCGATTAAAACAAAAATAAAATTTATCGGCGTCAGCATGACAGTCGAAAAGGCATGAATTAGTTGAGTAAAATCCATTTAACTACCTTTGGCGGAAAGAAATTAAAACGTGAATGCAAAAATTCCCGTTGGCAGCGGGATGACCAGAAAATAGCGAAATATCGCCCACACAATCAGAGCCACCGCAATGGAACTGGATATTCTTTTTACATGTCCTTTCTGTCCGATAAATACCATCAGGACATAAAGAAATACGCAGGTACCCATGGCAAAGCCGATATATTGCATCAAAAACAGGTAACCGATGCAGATAGCAATGGCGATTACCATCCGAACAAAACCTTTTAAATTAATCCGATCTGATTTTTCTTGGCTTTTGCCCCGGAGTGCATTCAGGATTAGAATGATCGCGCAGATAATCATCGCAACGGCAAGGACCTGCGGAAAGAAATTCGGTCCATAGTAGTAGATCGTCGCTTTACTGTACTCACCTGCATACCAGATAATCCAGGCGCTGATGATGATCAGGCCGCTGCCTACAGCGATATCAGCTTTTTTCATGTTGCAATACTCCGGATGCTGATGCCGGAAGCAGCCACACAGCCGCTTCCGGCAATGCAAATGTGTTACATGGGTTTATACAGATTGACGGATTCGAGGGCCGGAACCAGGGTTTCTTCCATGCCCTTCAGGAATTTTCCGAATCCCTGGGGATCCTCGTAAACTAGCGGCAAACCGAGCTTTTTCGCCAGCGCCTGAAATTCCGGATCATTAAAGCATCCCTTAAAACCCTTTACCAGCACGTCCATTTTATCCTGGGGAACTCCCTTGGGGGCGGCCAGTCCACGCCAGTCTAAAATAGGACTCGCGTTTGGAAATCCGGCTTCCTCCATGGTGGGGACATCCGGAAACAGGGAATGCCGGGTCGTATTGTTGACGGCAAGAATCCGCACCTTACCGGCCTGGTGTAATTGCAGCATCTCATCAATTCCCGTGGTGGCGCAGTCAATGTGTCCCCCGATAAGGGCCGTGCGGGTGGGCGCGGCACCGTCAAACGGGACGTAATTGAATTTGATTTCATTCTGGACAGAAACCGAAGCAATGGCCAGGTGCCAGCCGCCGCCGGCGCCGCTGTGTCCAACGGTAACAATGCCGGGATTCTTTTTAGCGTAATCCATCAGCTGCTTCAGGTCTTTCCATTTAGAGTCAGCAGCCACAGATATGGCGGCCGGGCTCTGGTTGACGAGCTGAATCAGATTGTAGTCCCGGTAAGACAGCTTGGCCAAACCCATGGATTTGTAAGTGCTCAGTTGAAAGGTGATCATGCCGACCGTATATCCGTCGGGCCGCGCAGTTGACGCAGCGCCCATTCCGATCGCTCCCATACCACCGGTTTTGTTGACGACATTAACATTGACGCCAAAATACTTTTTAGCATTTTTTACCAGGGCGCGGGCAATCGTGTCAGTGCCGCCGCCGGCGGACCAGGGACAAATCAGGGTGATGTCTTTGGCCGGAAAATCAGCGGCCACGGCGATATTACCGACGGCAATAATGGCACTCAGGACTGCGACAGCAAATAGTAAACTAAATTTTTTCGAATTCATACAATTACCTCCTTCCTTTTGTTGGTTAACGGCCTGTTCCATCGACGTCATAACACTTGCCCGATGGTTACACCCAAAAGCGATAAAAATCGCTTATAATTTTGTTTGTGCATTTTAGCCAATTTTTTTCCGTTTAATCAGCTTTAGGTAGTAATTTCGGGTTTAACATCGATTTTCGATTAGAGTATGTTTTACCTTGCCCATATTTTCTCTGACATCTTCGAATTTTTTCATCGCGCCGGATACAAATAGTACATCCAGCAGAGCCAGCTGTGCGATCAGGGTGGACATGGGTGCCAGCAAGATAGCAGTTTCCTGGGAATAGACCTGCAGGTTGCAATCGCAAATTCGACCCAGAGGTGATTTTTCCCGACCGGTGATTCCGATTGTTCGGACTCCTGATTTTATAACCACCTGAGTGCTTACGATGACATCCTTGGTAGAACCGGTTGCAAATATTGCTACTACTACACAGTCTGAATCGAGCAAGGCAGCCGACATCACCTGCATGTGGGAATCCTGATAGGCGATGCATGGCACACCGAGACCCAAAAATTTGTGATGGGCATCCAGGACCACCATTCCCAATCCGCCAAAACCATAGAACTCAATCCGACGGGCTTTCACGGGAAGATCCACCGCCTGACCGAATACATTCATATCGATTTTGTTCAGTGTGGTGTCGAAGGATTCCTGGCCGGCGGTAAAGATTTTCTCTATTACCTGGACCGGAGAATCATGTTTGTTGACAGTTTCATGAATGTAATGGGCCGATGGCAGTTCCCGTGCAAGGTTCAACCTTAGATCCATGTATCCCTGCAGTCCCATATTGCGGCAAAAGCGGACAACAGTCGGTTCGCTCGTATCGGCTTTTTCAGCCGGCTCTGTGATGGTGCCGGACCACCTGGTGAGGCTCTTTTATAACTCACTCCGCAACTCTTTTTTCAGCTTTTTTAGCTGATTGAGCGAATTCCTTATGGTTGACAAAATGCCACTCATAGAAATAATTTTCTTTTTTTGAGGATTTTGACCCTTTTCATACTTTAGATGAAAATTATATACCTACGATTAACTACGAAAATTGATCAATTTAATAAGGAAAGACTTGAAAAAAGAGAATAACTGCGCTTTTTAAGTTATCTAGGTAATTAATAACCGTAATGTGGAATACAATTTCGTAAAACGAAATATTTATATGGCAGATAATCAACAAATGTCAAGAAGTATATTAGCCGGATCATTAAAATTATGCGGAAGAATAAAGCCCCCTTCGCCATTTTTACAATGCATTTCCCCGGTCCTTAAATCATCATTACCACCATAAATAATTGATAATAATATTAAATAATTTTTATGTTTTTTGAAATCAGCGTTCTTTGTTGATTCATGCCATTTAATCAATTACTTTTGTCGAAACCTTCTAAGGTTGTCCAGATCGTTTCTCGATTCTTATAAAAATACTTGACAACCTCAAAATTGAAACGTAATAAGATATATCATTTCGCATTACGAAATAAACTAATAGCTGAATATTATAATGATGGAATCAAAAATTCAAAATCGGTCAAAACCCGTTAATCTTGTTCAAACGATTGAACGGACATCTTTGATTCTCGATATTTTGGGCCAGAGCCCTCAGGGCATGAGCATTGGGGAACTTTCAGAAAAAGCCAGCCTCCCGAAGGGTACCACGCACCGCCTTCTGACATCGCTGGCCTATTTCGATTACGTGCGCCAGGATGCGAAGACAAAGAATTATCATCTGGGCTTTAAACTCTTCGAACTGGGTAATCGACTCCTCAGCCAACTCGATCTACGAACCGAAGGACACCCTTTTCTGATCGAACTTGCCGAACGGACAAATGAGACGGTCCACATGGTGATCCTTGATCGCGGTGAGGTTCTTTATGTGGACAAGGTCGATGCCGGTCAGAATGCCGGTGGACTGCGCATGGCTTCTATGTTGGGAGCGCGCATACCCACACATTGCAGTGCTGTGGGAAAGGTTATGCTGGCTTTTTTGTCCGAGGAGAAACTTATCAAGATTATCAGCGACAAGGGGCTGCCCCGGAGAACGGAAAATACCATAACCGATTTTGAGGAGCTTAAAAAGCATCTTCAACTCATCCGAAAACAGGGTTATGCTCTCGATGATGAGGAAAATGAGAGGGGTGTAAAGTGCGTCGCTGCTCCGATTCGGGATCAAAGTGGTGAGGTCATCGCTGCCATCAGTATATCGGTGCCCGGCATCCGCGTCCGAACCGATACACTGCTGGGGACATTCAAAGATCAGGTTGTCGAAACGGCAATGAAAATATCAAACAAATTAGGCTACTACTAATTATTCTGCTTATAACTCGTTGGATTGCACACGTATTAAAATTAAAAAGGAGAGATTAGACAATGGATATCAGAGAAGCCAGCCACCCGAATGAATTTAAATCATATTCGACGGATCGTATGCGGCAGGAATTTCTAATTCAGGATTTGTTTAAGCCCGGGGAAATCAAACTGGTGTACTCACTATATGATCGCATGATAGCCGGGGGTGTCTGCCCTGACAGGACACTAACCCTTGAGCCGCACAAGGATCTGGGAACCGACTACTTTCTTGAACGCCGCGAGATGGGAATCATCAACGTGGGATCTCCAGGAACGGTATCCGCCGACGGCCAGGAATATGTTCTGAATCGCACTGATGGGTTATACATCGGCAAAGAGGTAAAGGATGTCGTATTTGCAAGTGCTGACAATTCCCAACCGGCCCATTTTTATGTACTGAGCGCCCCTGCCCACAAGGAGTACCCGACAGCCAAGATAGAAATCGGACAGACTGAAAAGGTGGAATTGGGCAGTTCTGAGGAAGCGAATGTCAGGACGCTTCACAAATACATACACCCTGACGGTGCGCATAGCTGTCAGCTCTGCATGGGAATGACCAAGATTGCTCCCCACAGCGTCTGGAACAGCATGCCCTGCCATACCCATGGTCGGCGGATGGAGGTTTATTTCTATTTTGACCTGCCTGAAAATTCGGTGATGTTTCATTTGATGGGTCAACCGGATGAGACGCGTCATATCGTCATCCGCAACGAAGAGGCCGTGATATCCCCCAACTGGTCCATCCATGCCGGGGCCGGTACCTCCAACTACACTTTCATCTGGGGCATGATCGGAGAAAATCAGATCTTTACCGACATGGATGCAGTCGATATGACCGAACTTCGCTAACATTCACCCGGCAATTCTCTCTTAACACATTTGCTGGTATTTATTGCCGTTGGCTTTCATAAAGCGGTTAGCGTAATTACAGGAGGTAAATATGATCCTTGAAAAATTTAATCTCAAAGGCAAAAGTGGAATCGTAACCGGTGCCGGATCGGGGATCGGTCTTGGTTTAGCAACCGGGCTCGTACAGGCTGGAGCTGAAATCGCTGTTGCAGGCCGCAACCTCGAAAAATTAGAAAAAGCGGCTGAAGCGCTCCAGCAATACGGCGGTCCGGTAATACCTTTGCAAACAGATATGGGTAAGATGGAAGACATAGAAAGTCTGGTTGAAAATACTGTGCAAGAATTCGGGAAGATTGATTTTTTGTTTAACAATGCAGGCATTATCCGTCGTAATCCTTGCGAGGACTTCCTGGAATCCGATTGGGATGACATGCTCAATATCAATCTCAAAGGACCTTTCTTCCTGGCTCAGGCGGTCGCCAAAGAGATGATTTCCCGGAAGAAAAAGGGCAAAATCATTAATACAACGTCTCTGATCGCAGAGCAGGGCGGCAAACGTGTGCCGGCTTACGCGGCCAGCAAAGGCGGTCTTGCCCAGGTGACCAAGACCATGGCCAACGATTGGGCGCAATACAACATCCAGGTCAATGCGATCGGACCGGGTTGGGTGAAGACAGAACTAACCCAGGCCCTGCGTGAAGATAGTCAACGCAACCAGGAAATAACTGGCCGCATACCCATGGGCCGGTGGGCAGATCCGCTGGATCTGGCCGGTGCCGCTGTATTTCTGGCTTCTGATGCTTCTGACTATATCACCGGCCAAACGATATTTGTCGACGGCGGGTGGTTAAGCGCCTGATTTTTCAGTTCACAAAAGATTTTTTTGTCCGGAGGATTACCAGCAGACAAGCGCACCTTATAGAAACACAAAGGCTCGGCTTGTTCGTTTCAGCTGCTCCGACTCCCGAATCCAACGGAGGTGGGGCTAAACCTTAATTCTATTCGAAAGGAGAAAGTAGACATGAAATTGACGAAAATTGCTGTCGGTATTATGGTGATTTCCATTGTTTGTTTGGCCGTTGGCTCGGCAATGGCAATTGAATTGAAATTGGGGCACTATGCCCCAGAATCCCATCCAGCGCATCAAGCCGCTTTGATGATGGCCAAGGGCGTTGAAGAACGCACCAAGGGCGAAGTCAAAATCAAAATCTATCCCGCCAACCAACTCGGCGACGGCAACGAAGTTCTTGAACAGCAAATGAACGGCGTGGTGGACCTCAGCCTGCCAACCCAACCGATGCTCGACAAGTACGGCAAAAAAGGCAACAAGCCCTTCGCCGTCGTCATGCTTCCATTTGTTTACAAAGACACCAAACACGCCTGGCGCGTTCTCGACGGGCCGTTCGCCGAATGGATTGCGCCGAAGTTTGACGAGCTGAACCTCGTGCACCTCGCCAATTGGGAATGGGGTTTCCGCAACTTGACCAACAACAAGCGCCCGGTGAATTCTCCCGCCGACGTCAAGGGCTTGAAAATCCGCACCCCCGGCGAAATCCAACTTCAAAAAACGATGGAGGCGGCCGGCGCCCAGGTTCAAGCCATAAACTTTAAAGAACTTCCAATGGCTCTCAAACAAGGCGTCGTCGACGGCCAGGAAAACCCGCTTGCCGTCATTTACCACTACAAACTTTATGAAGTTCAACCCCACCTCGCGCTGACCTACCACGTCTACAACTCCATGATGGCTGTTGCTTCCAAGAAAACCTGGTCCAAGCTTTCCGCCGACCAGCAAAACATCCTCAAGGAAGAAGCCCAAAAAGCCGGCCAATGGTTCCGTGACGAACAGCTTGCCGAAAATGACAATCTCATCGAAAAGCTCAAAGGAAAAGGTATGAAAGTGACCCTACCCGACCGCGCCGCGTTCAAGGCTCAAATGCAATATGCCTATGACGCCATTGGCGAATATGCCGGTAAAGAAAACGTCGCCAAGTTCCTGAAGATGGTTGAAGAAACCCAATAAGGATCACGCACGTTACAACTGATTTGGGGCCGATGTCATCGAAGACGGCATCGGCTCCAGTACGCCAACCGGCTCGGAATGGGGATTGGAACATGTTAACTTTAGTTATTTTCGTTGTACTTGTGGGCATGGTGATGCTCGGTGTACCGATTTTTGCGGCCATGGGTTTGACTGCGGCGGGAACCTTCATTCTTTTGGGCGAAGCGTTCGTGTTGCCGATGATGGCGCAACGCATGTACGTGGCTACTACAGGATTCACCCTCCTGGCAATCCCCTTCTTTATCCTGGCCGGTAATTTGATGAATTTCGGCGGCATTACGCAGCGGGTCTTTGATTTCGCCCGTGCGCTGGTCGGTCATATCCGTGGTGGCCTCGGCCACGTCAACGTGGTCGCCAGTATGATTTTCTCCGGCATGTCGGGCGCGGCTGTCGCCGATGCCGCAGGTCTCGGAGTCGTCGAAATGAAGGCAATGACCGAAAACGGTTACGACAAGGAATTTTCGGCCGCCATTACTGCTGCCTCGTCAACCATCGGTCCTGTTGTGCCCCCTTCGATTGCTTTTGTCATTTACGGTTCCATCACCGGCGTTTCCATCGTCAAATTGTTCATGGCTGGATTTGTTCCGGGATTGCTCATGGGCCTGGCGCTCATGATCGCCGTTTTTTTTGTCGCTAAAAAGCGCGGTTATCCCAAGGACCCGACACCGTTGATCGGACGTATCTGGAAAACGTTCATTGAATCGTTCCTTGCGCTGCTCATGCCGATCATCATCATTGGCGGCATTTTGGGCGGTATTTTCACACCGACCGAAGCGGCCGTTGTCGCATCGGTCTATGCCTTATTCATCGGCTGCTTCATCTATAAGGAAATTAAACTTAAGGACATTCCCGTAATCGTTTGGGAATCCATCAAACAAAGTGTACGCGTACTGTTCATCATCGCCACCGCCGGATTCTTCGGCTGGTTGATGATCCACCAAAGCATTCCAGAACAGGTGATTTCAGGCCTGACCACGGTTACTGAAAACAGATACGTGTTGTTGATCATCGTTGTCCTAGTTCTGATCATTCTCGGTTGTTTCCTGGAAGGCATTGCGGTGATGGTCATTACCATCCCGATCTTCATGAAGATCATCGACCAGTTCCAGATCGATCCTATCCAGTTCGGCGTGATCATGGTGCTATGCTCAATGATTGGCCTGCTGACGCCGCCGGTGGGGATGAGCCTCTATGCCGTCGCGACGATCTCCGATGTTTCGATTGGACGCCTCACCCGCGAGTTGTTCCCTTACCTGCTGGGCATTTTTATCGTCACGTTGATGATTACCTACATTCCAATGGTGTCCTTGTGGCTTCCCAATATCTTGATGCCTGAGTGATTGGAGGATTGATCATGACACTTCTAAAATTCATCGATGACGTACTCGGCAAGGTTATGCGTTGGTTCTGTATCGCCAACTTTCTGATCTTGATGGTAATGCTGGCCCTGGTCGTGTTTGTCCGTTTTGTCCGCATCGACTGGTTCACGTCATCGACCGCCGTTATCGAGTGGTTCAAGCTGAGTTGGTCCGACGAGATAATCGAATGGCTGATGGCATCGCTCATTTTTATCGCCGCCGCGGACCTGTGGCGCCAACGCGATCACTTCCGAATCGAGGCCGTCGCCGATATGTTGGCGGGCACGATGTTCGGCAAGATCTTCACCTTCATCATTGAGATCTTCGCCGCGTCGTTTATTGCCGCTTTTGCATATTATTCCTTCGATTTGACCATGTCGGTCGGCCGTCATTCACAGATCTTGGCGTGGCCCATGACCTGGTGGTATGCACCCATGCCGGTTGCCGGGTCGATCATGTTCGTCTACTCCATCCGCAACATCATACCACAAATCGACGAACTTTTCAGCTTCGGCTGGTTCCAAGCGAAGAAAGAGGCGTGATGTAATCGTTGAATAAGAGATTTGAGGGGTTTAAATGAGTTCGCTTTAAAAGGATTTACTGTGGAGGAATTTGTCAGCAGGGTTGGCCTGCCGGCAGAGATATATACCAATATTAATCCTTGAAACCATAGATAGAAAGCACTATTTAAAATTTCAGAGTAATTAACAGATGCAATCTGCTGTTTTAAAAAATGGTTGATTACCAACATGCCTTAAAATATTAATTCACTTGAACCTATGGACTTAACACACTTAAAAGGGTAACAAATAACCCGCAGAGTTAATTTGAAAGCGCGAGTTATCCTGAATAATTGTAGTAAAATAAAAAATAATTTACAAAGGAGAAAAAAATGGCCGAAAACAAATCAAAGTACTTGCACAAAATTGAGGATCTTCCCAGAGTAAACCTTACCGGCGATGAAAAACTGCCTTCCATGGCAAATTTACTTCTGAGTGATAGATTGCTCATCAGCTTCATTGAAAATCCTCCCGGATGCGTGTTCCCTGTGCATAGTCATGAATCCGAGCAGATTTTGATAATACTTGAAGGTGAAGAAGAGCACATATGCGGTGATGAAAAATTTCTTATGAAAGCCGGGGACATATGTGTTCACCCCTCCAATATTCCCCATGGTGGTGAAACTAAAACCGGATTCAAAGGCATTGATATCTTTTGCCCGCCGCGGGAAGATCACGTCGAAAAATTAAAAAAGGCATTGAAGGATTAGGAGGAAGAAGAATTCGTTTTACCTTCCCGGAATGCAATTGAGGAGGGGGAGTTTCTCCTTCTCCCAGAGGCATGCTGTTTGATTGAAGATATTTTAACCATTAATTGCGAATAATTCAAAAACATGTCGCATATCCCAAGGAGGCGTAATGTCTAAAAGGATACTGGTCACGGGTGCGAGTACCGGTCTTGGAGCTGAAACCGCGCGCTTGCTGGCAAGAGGGAATAAGATATTTGTTCATTACAATTCGTCCAAAGAATCGGCCGAGAAAGTGGCGGCTGATGTCAATGCAAACAGTGGGAAGGCGGTTGTCATAAAGGCAGATTTGTCAAAGGAGGAAGGCTGCCGGACTCTGGTTGAGGCTGTCGCGGCCGACGTCGATAGTTTGGATGTGCTCGTAAACAATGCCGGTGGCTTGATCAAACGGCAAGGCGTGCAGGAGTTTGAATGGCACCTGATGGAAGATATTTTTGCCTTGAACACCTTTTCGGCCATGATGGTTACTTCACTATGCATACCATTGTTAAAGAAGGGGAACGACCCCTGCATCATCAACGTTACTTCAGTGGCCATGCGGCACGGTGGCCCGACGGCATCCATTTATGGAGCATCGAAAGCGGCACTCGACTCCTTTACACGGGGAATTGCCAAGGAACTCGCTCCGACAATCCGGGTCAATGCCGTTGCTCCGGGCGTGATTATAACTCCTTTCCACGACAAGGTTTCAACGCCAGAACAATTGGAAACCTGGCGTGAAGGGAATCCACTCAAAAGAAATGGAGAACCTATTCACATCGCAGAAACCATAAAATTTCTCATCGACAACGATTTCGTTAACGGCGAAACTATTGATATTAATGGTGGGCTTTATATGCGATAAATTCAGTGATGGGGGAATCTATATTATTAATCAACTTAATTATGCCATGATCTGATAAAAAGGTTAAGTTGGGAGGCAACGATGCCGCGACGAGCCCGGTTGGATGCCCCTGGAACCCTGCATCATGTCATTGTGCGTGGAATCGAAAAGCGCGGGATTGTCAATGATGTTGCCGATCGCTAAAATTTTGTAAATCGTTTGGGAGAGCTATCCGCCGGTACCAAAACCAGCGTCTATGCCTGGGTCCTGATGACCAATCATCGGATATTGGGCAGTGGTGCGTTTGTCGAACGTATCATCAAAGAAGCTGAGGCCAACATTAAATATCAACTGCCGGTCAAAAAAGACGATCAAAAGCTTGATGTATATATTGCCCAAATATGTGAAAGTAAAAACGTATCGATTCAGGAATTAAAAACAGGCAGCCGATGCCGGGAGGTAAGCAGGGTTCAAGCCCAGGTTGCGACAGGACTGGTAAAGCGCCATGGGTTTTCGTTGGCCGAAGTTGCCAGCAGGCGGGTCGGTGTGTCCACTTCAGCCATAGCTTAGATCCTTAATCGGGTGAGTCAATGAGTCGATTTAATCAAGTATGTCCCCTATTTTTCCCGTTTCTAAACTTCTGATGATGAGAAATATTTAGTTGACATGGAAACTATTTTGACATAATAGTTGAAATGGAAACTAAATACCCTTTTTGATGTGTACCCGAAAAATGAAGAAAAGGTATCAAAAGTCAGTTCAGCGGAATATAAAAAGTCCGTCACCGCCTGAAAATGTGACCCAAATCGTTCAAGGGTTATTAAAATGTGGCCACTTTCTTCAAAGGGAAATGAACCAGGTTTGTCAACGATTTGGTCTGAAACAGCAACAGTTTAGCGTTTTGAACGAAATTGTCTGGCATGGGCCGCTCACTCAGAAAGAACTTGGCGAGAGGTTACTTTTTGAAAAATCAAACGTCTCGAAAATAGTAAAGATTCTATTTGAGAGGAAATGGATTAGAGTTGCAGTTGACACCCATGATCGTCGTTTGACGCTGCTTTCCGAAACGCCTGAAGGTTTTGCTACCTGGGAAAAAAGCATGCAAGCCTTTAGGGAATCAAGCTCTGAACTTATATCAATTTTATCCGAAAACGAGCAGCTCAACGCCATAAGATTTTTAAATACATTGCAGAATGCGTTCAAAAGAAAATGAGTCTTACAGGGGGAATTATGATACGCGAGAAAGTACGGTTTCTGGGTTGCGGGTTCAACAAGGCAAAGTATGCCGGTCAAATGAAATACTGCATTGAGCACGGACTTGACTTTGGCATATACAAATTGGGTCCCCGACGAATCAAGAAAATGGTCCAGCGCAAATTTGGCATCGAGTTGGAAATTGAGGGAAAAGACTTGCTTACCATTGCCAGGGAAGCACAAGAAATCGTTTACAATTAGAGTATTTTGGAGAGCCATAAGGGAACTAAAAAAAATGCTTCACGGGTTAGTATGTCCTGTGCAATGGAATGAGGAAACACAATGTTTGAAGAATTGGAAAATATC
>JAAUYD010232540.1_pt1 | contig 14343 bp, 12 predicted proteins | sample 7278101 | NCBI WGS metagenome assembly JAAUYD01 (sample SAMN14350128, study PRJNA611818) | marine sediment metagenome | isolation source: surface marine sediment (0.6m) | place: French Polynesia: Moorea | collected 2018-08
CCCCTCGCGCCCAGCTCTACACGGAGATGGTGGTGGCGGCGGCCATCGTGCACGGTGATCGTGATCGCTTCCTTGCCTACGACGAGAGCGAGCATCCGCTGGTTCTTCAACTGGGCGGCAGCGACCCGGCGCAGCTGGCCGAGGCGGCGCGTATCGCCCGAGGCGAGTACGGCTACGACGAGATCAATCTCAACGTAGGTTGCCCCAGTGATCGGGTGCAATCCGGCCGTTTCGGCGCCTGCCTGATGCGTGAGCCGGACCTGGTGGCGCGTTGCGTGAGTGCGATGGCGGCGGCGGTGGATGTGCCTGTCACGGTGAAGACACGACTGGGCGTGGATGATGATGACAGCTACGCATTCCTCACCCGCTTCGTCGACGCCGTGTCGGCGGTGGGCTGCGAGACGCTGATCCTGCATGCGCGCAAGGCGCTGTTGAGCGGCCTCAGTCCCAAGCAGAATCGTGAGATTCCGCCCCTGGACTACGCCCGGGTCCACCGGGTCAAGGGTGACTACCCGCAGCTCAAGGTGGTGGTCAACGGCGGCATTGCCACGCAGGAGCTGGCGCTGGAGCAGCTGGCGACGGGCCTCGATGGGGTGATGGTGGGGCGTATGGCGTACCACGATCCGTGGCGCTTCGCCTCCCTCGAGCAGGCGGTCTTCGCCGGTGAGCCGCCCGCCACTCGCGCCAGCGTGGCCCTGGCCTTCGAGCCTTACCTGCGCGACCAACATGCGCGCGGGGTGCCCTTGAAAGTGATGACTCGCCACCTCTGTGGATTGTTCAGTGGTTGCTACGGCGCCCGCCGCTGGCGCCGCGCGATGTCTGATCCGGCGCTGATCGCCGAGCATCAGCTGGATATTCTGCGCCATGGCCTGACGCTGGTCAGCGAATCGCCGGCCTCATCGATGCAGGCAACCGTTCCTGGGTAAACACGAATCATTGCCTGTCGATTGGACAGGAGCCTCCAGCAACCCGGACAATACGCCGCTGCACGGCGCGGTGCGCGTGGCGTCGCTTGCGCCGTGAGCGATGGCATCGGCTGGCGAGTCCCAACTGCTAAGGATCAAGATGGCGAAGAAAGACCGTAAGGTGGAGAAGTCGAAGAAGTCCAAAAAGCCTGGAAAGCCGCGCAAGGCAACGCTCGCCAGCCAGGCCGATCGCCACGTCCTGTACGAGAAGTCAGTGCAGAGCCCGGAGGACGAGATCGACCTCATCCGTCAGTTCTACGCCAACCATCGCAAGACCAAGCCCCGCGTGCTGCGTGAGGACTTCTGCGGTACGGCCACGCTGACCTGCGAGTGGGTGAAGGCCAGCCCGAAACACCGCGGAATCGGTGTGGACTTCGATAGCGAGGTGCTCGACTGGGGGCGTGAGAACAACCTCGGCAAACTCACGGCGAAGCAGGCGCAGCGGGTTGAGCTGATCGAGGCGGACGTGCTGAAGGTGCGTACGGATCCGGCGGATATCCTGGTGGCCTTCAATTTCAGCTACTGGACCTTCCAGACCCGAGCGCTGATGCTGGAGTACTTCCGCCGCTCGAGAGCGTCGCTGAGCGACGACGGTCTGATGCTGCTGGACTTCTACGGCGGCCCGGATGCCTTCACGGAGTGTGTGGAGAAGACCAAGCACGATGGCTTCACCTACGTCTGGGAGCAGGCCAACTACGATCCTCTCTCCGGCAGCGTCGATTGCTTCATTCACTTCCACTTTCCGGACCGATCGAAACTCGCGCCTGCCTTCACCTATCGCTGGCGCCTGTGGACCTTGCCCGAACTGCGCGATGTCATGCTCGAGGCCGGATTCAGCAACATCACCGTGTACTGGGAGCAGGCGGACGACGAGGGTGAGGGAACGGGTGAGTACGAAGCGGTGGAACGTGGCGAGGCCGATCCCGCCTGGATCGTGTACGTGGTTGCTGAGCCTTGATGATCGAAGGGCGCCTTGCTTGACTACGTGGCCGGCCACCCGCACCCTTACGCAGTTAGCCGTCAAGCGCCCCGGCTCCACGGTTTCCGGTCGGAAGTAGCATGTCCCAGCGGAGCGTCTCCCTCGCTGTCGTTTTTGCCGATGTCGTCGGCAGTACTCGCCTGTACGAGCAACTCGGTGATGCTCAGGCACGCGATACGGTAGCCCGTTGTATCGACGTCATGACCAAGGCCACGCAGCTGCACGGCGGGCGCGTGGTCAAGACCATGGGCGATGAGGTGCTGGCCACCTTTGCCACCTCTGCCGACGCTGTCGAAGCCTCCTGTCGCATGCAGATGATGATCAAGGAGGACATGCGCGGAGCGGGTGTGCCCGTGGACATCCGTATCGGTCTGCACTACGGACCGGTGATGGAGGAAGAGGACGACGTCTTCGGCACCACCGTGCACACGGCCAACCGCATGACCAGCCAGGCCAAGGCCCAGCAGATCATCACCACCGGTGCCACGGTCGAAACACTGCCCAGCGCTCTGCAGGGAGCTACCCGCCAGATCGACTTTGCCAAGGTGAAGGGCCGCACCGATGGCATCGCCCTCTTCGAGGTGCTGTGGCAGCGTGAAGACAATACGGCCATGCTGCCGACCATCGAAGACATGGTGGGTACGGCGGGTGCGAAACGCCTCGTGCTGCGCTACCAGGGTCAGGAGTTCACGGTGGGCGAGAGCGCTCCCCAGGCCACCCTGGGCCGCGCGGAAGACAGCGACCTGGTGGTGAAGGACACGCTGATCTCTCGCGCCCATGCGCGCATCGAATACGAGCGTGGCCGCTTCACGCTCTACGACGAGAGCACCAACGGCACCTGCGTCATCACCGAGGACGGTGAGGAGCTCTACATCCGCCGTGACCATGTGCAGATCAAGGGGCGCGGCATCATCGGTCTGGGACGCGTCGCGCGGCCCGACACGATACACACGCTCAGCTACGAATTGCTCGAGGACGGAGGCGCGGCGAGCTGAAGGACGCTCCGTCGGGCTGCCGTCGAACTCTCAGGGAACGGCCAGAAAAGATGAAGATCAAGTTGGAAGTGGACGTGGAAGCGTCCGAAATGCGCGAGCTCGTGGGGCTGCCGGACGTGTCCGAACTGCAGTCCGATGTGCTCAAGGCGGTGGGGACTCGGGTCAACGCCGCTGCAAAGAGCGCCGATCCCTTTGCCCTGCTCAAGGCGATGGTGCCGGCGCCCCTGCAGTCGGTCGTCGACTGGCCGCTGCTGCTGCAGCGAGCGATGCAGGAAGGCGCCGCGGAAGTCGAGATCGACCCCACACGAAAGAAGAGCGCCGATCCATCGGAAGGCTCGGCGCGCGACTAGGCAATCCCTGCACAAGTCCGCCCACCGGACTTCTTCAGAGCTTCCCTGGCGTGGCGGGCGGGCCGGCTGGCGTCAGCCGCCGACCCGCTCTGCGATCAGCTCTCGGCGGTTACTTCTTCCACCGTTTGCTGCGCAGCATCGACCACCTCGGACACGGTTTCTGCAGCAGCTTCCTTCAGCTCCTCAGCCACCTCTTCCACCGTCGACTTGTTCGCCAGCTCCTCGCGCACGACCGCGGTCAGCTTGGCGCGCGTGTCGTCGAGGATGGTGAAGGTGGTGCGCACGTCGCTGATCACGCGCGAGCGCGTCTGCGGCAGCATCGACACCTGCTCGTTCACGAGCGAGCGCAGGGAACCTGCCTGTGCAGCGACCTGCAGGCGCTGAGCGCTGTCGTCAAAGATGCCTTCGACCACGTGTACCTGATGGCGCACGAGCTGATCGATACCATCGTGAGCGACTTCATTGATGCGCAGGCCAGCGGTGCCGATGCGCTGCGTGGGGCCCTTGGCGCTGGCAACCAGGCCGGCCGTGCGGGACAGTGCGCCGCGCGCCCGAACCACGGAGTCGCGGGTGAGCTGCATCGGTGCAGCCATGGCCTTCTGCAGTGCCGTTTCGGTGTTCTCGGTCATGACTTCCTCTCCTCTTGTAGTGAAGTAGCGTTGCGGGAGCATCGTTTGGTGCACCGCAACAGTACTGGTAAGGTATGGGCTATGCTGCATTGTGTCAAGGGCGCGGGAGAGAAAATTTTGCCGCGGGTCGCAGGCGGCAGGACGTCTCATGGCCGATGAGGGTGACGGGCAGAATGCTGCACCCCCGCGGTCAGTTGACGGTCCGATGACTCATGTGGGAGTCGCGAGTGTGTTTTCGCCCGACGGCCTGCTGGCGCGCACCGTGGAGAACTACGCACCACGCCAGGAGCAGCTCGACATGGCACTCGCGGTCTCGGCCGCCATGGAGGCTGGCGAGAACCTGGTGGTAGAGGCGGGCACGGGCACCGGCAAGACCTTTGCCTATCTGGTGCCGGCCCTGCTCAGCGGCAAGCGCGTGGCGATCTCCACGGGGACGCGGGCGCTGCAGGATCAGTTGTTCTCCCGCGATCTGCCCACGCTGGCGCGCGCCATGGGGCTGCCGATGGAGGTGGCGATGCTCAAGGGGCGCGGCAACTACCTGTGTCGCCATCGGCTGGAGCAGGCGGACGATGGCGCGGGGGAAGGGTCGGCCCTCGGCCGAATTCGCGACTGGAGCTGGCGAACGCGTAGCGGCGACATCGCCGAGGTCGAGGATGTTGCCGAGGACTCCCCGGTCTGGGCCCAGGTCACCTCGACGGCCGACAACTGTCTCGGCAGTCGCTGCCCCCGCTTTACCGACTGTCATGTAGCCAACGCGCGGCGCGCGGCGGCCCGTGCCGGCCTGGTGATCGTCAATCATCATCTGCTGCTGGCGGACCTGGCCCTGCGCGACGGGGGATTCGGCGAGCTGCTGCCGGACATCGACGTGGTCATCGTGGACGAGGCGCACCAGCTGCCGCAGATCGCCGCGCAACAGTTCGGGCGCAGCTTCGGTTCGGCGCAGCTGGTGGCGTGGGTGGGCGACTTCGTCAACGCGATGACTCACACGGGCGCGGCCACACCGCGGGTGCTGAGTCTGTGTCGAGAGCTGGAAGGGCGGTCGGCGGGCGTGCGCAGTGCCCTCGGCGGTGAGGCCAGGCGCCTGGCCTGGGGGGAACTCAGCGAGAGGGCGCGCGCACCGCTGACAGCTGCCCTGGAGGAGATCGCCGAACATCTGTTGACCCTGGCTCTCGCCCTCGATGAGCTCGACCAGGGGGACGCGTCGATCGAGCAGTTGGGCCGGCGCGCCAGGACCCTGGGCACCTTCCTGCACGACTTCCTGCTCGCCCAGACCGAGGAAGAGCCGCCGGAGGAGGCGGTGCTGCGCTGGGTGGACGTGCACCGTCAGCACTTCTCCCTGCACCTGACGCCGCTGGAGGCAGCCACGGCCCTCGGGGCGAGCCTGTCTGAGCGGCGCTGTGCCTGGGTGATGACCTCTGCCACCCTGGCCGTTGAGCAGGACTTCCGTCATTACCTCGAGCGCATCGGACTCGACCCTGAAGCCACCCGCACCGTACAGCTGGCGAGCCCCTTCGACTACCAGCGCAACTGTCTGCTGTATCTGCCCGAAGGTCTGCCCGATCCCAGCGCACCGACCTACGTGCAGCAGGCCGCCGGTGCTGCCCTACCCCTGCTCGACGCGAATCCGGGCGGCGCCTTTTTGCTGTTCACCAGCCATCGCGCGCTGGAGGCCGCGCGACGATGGCTGGACGGGCGCCTGGAGCGCCTGCTGCTGGTGCAGGGCGATGCGCCGCGCTCTATCCTGCTCGAGCGTTTCCGCGCCGACGGTCGCGCCGTCTTGCTCGGTACCAGCAGTTTCTGGGAGGGGGTGGACGTGCGCGGTCCCGCCCTGTCCCTGGTAATGATCGACAAGCTGCCCTTCGCTTCGCCGGGTGAACCCTTGTTACGTGCCCGCCTGGATTGGCTGGAAGAGCAGGGGCGTTCAGGCTTCAGGGACCACCTGCTGCCCAGCGCCGTCATCGCGCTCAAGCAGGGGGTAGGGCGCTTGATCCGTGACCAGGACGATCGTGGGGTGCTTATGTTGTGTGACCCTCGTTTGCGTTCGCGTGGCTACGGCAAGCGTTTTCTGCGCAGCCTGCCCAGCATGACGTCAACGGGCGATGTTGAGCAGGCGCTGGCGTTTCTGAGCGCCACGGCCACGTTGGCCGATGATCCGCCGCCCGGGGAGCATCCCGAATGAAGCTGCTCGCCATCGACACGTCCACCGATGCGTGCAGCGTCGCCCTGGCCGTTGACGCAGGCGCATTGTGCGAAGAGACCGACACGCCGCGGGTGCATGCCCGGCAACTGCTCAGCATGATCGACGGGCTCCTGGCTCAGGCTTCCCTGCGCCCAGCGAACCTCGACGGCATCGTGGTCGGCGTCGGCCCGGGCAGCTTCACCGGCGTGCGGATCGGCTGCAGTGTGGCCCAGGGGCTGGCCCTCGCCGTGCAGCTGCCGGTGCTGCCGGTCTCCAGTCTGGCCACCGTGGCCGCGCGCTTCGTCCCCCATGCCTACGCTCGTCCTGACCCGCGGCCGCAGGTGGAACGGGTGATCGTCGCCCAGGATGCGCGTATGGGGGAGTTGTACTGGGGCGCCTTTGCTCCGGATGCGCAGTCGGTGACCCGCGTGCTGGTGGCGGATCGTGCGGATCCGCCGGCACAGATGCTGGCACAGGTGCAGGGACTTGGCGCCGCGTCGACGCTGCTGGCAGGCACCGGCGCGCAGGCCCACGCGCAGCTGCGTGAGCTCCTGCGCGAGCAGGATCATTGCCTCGAGGCCCTGCCGAGTGCTCGCGATGCCCTGGCTCTCGGCGCGCGCGATCTCGCGGCGGGCGGGGGAGTGCCCCCGGAGCGGGCGCTGCCGGTATACTTCCGCGCACCGGTGTGACGGGCCCCGCGGAGCGTCACCGCCGGGCTGCACACATCACTACCGGCGGGACGCAAAGGGAGAGCACCAGTGCGTGACCAGCACATCCTGATCGTCGAGGACGAGCAGGCGATTCGAGAGATGACGGCCTTCGGACTTCGCCGAGCAGGCTTCGAAGTGGCTCAGGCGGAGGACTGTCGCGGTGCACGGTCGATGATCGCCGACAGGCAGCCGGATCTGATTCTGCTCGATTGGATGTTGCCGGAGATGAGCGGCCTTAAGTTCGTTCGCAGCCTCAAGCGCGATTCGAAGACCAGCGACATCCCCGTGATCATGCTCACGGCCCGCAGCCAAGAGGAAGATAAGGTCAAGGGACTCGATAACGGTGCCGACGACTACATCACCAAGCCCTTTTCTGCCCGTGAGCTGCATGCCCGCGTGCGGGCCCTACTGCGTCGGGCCGCGCCGACCGGTGACTCGGAGGTATTGAAGGCCGAGGCGCTGGAGCTGGATCTGCCTGGCCACCGTGTCACCGCAGGTGGTACGCCGGTACAACTCGGGCCAACCGAGTTCAAGCTGCTGAAGTTCTTCATGAGCCACCAGGACCGGGTGTACAGCCGTACGCAGCTCCTCGATCGGGTCTGGGGCGGCAACGTGTACGTGGAAGAGCGCACGGTGGACGTGCACATCCGGCGCCTGCGCAAGGCGCTCACGGAGCACGAGTGCGAAGGGTTTATTCAGACCGTTCGCGGCGCCGGTTATCGCTTCTCGACCAAGACGGGCTGAGCCCACCAGGCGAACGGTAGCAAGTCATGGCGCCGATGCGTTTCTGGTTGCTTGCCGTCGTGCGCATCGCCGCGCTGCTTGGCATCCTTGCCGCTCTCGGATCCCTGATCGGCTATCCGCTCCGTTCGGTGATCGCTGGCCTCAGTCTCTATGCCGCCTGGCACCTGGTGCAGCTGCAGCGACTCACCCGCTGGATGCAACGCGAGCAGGGGGATCTGGGTGAGGTGCCGGACCCCCCGGGCATGTGGGGAGAGCTCGCCGCTCAGCTGCGCGGGCTGGTCTACCGCGACCGCAAGCGCGAACGGCGCTTTGCCACCATGCTGCGTGAGTACCAGGAGTCGACGGCAGCGATGCCGGATGCGGCCGTGGTACTCAATGACAGTCGCGAGATCCTCTGGATCAACGAAGCCGCCAGCCGTCTGCTGGGGCTCGACGGTCAGCGCGATATCGGTCAGCGTGTGGACAACCTCATCCGCCGCCCCGAGTTTGCCGACTACCTGGCCCACGACGATGCCCGTGAGCCGCTGGCGCTGGCATCGCCGATCAACAAGAAGATCAAGATGGCCGTGCACATCGTGCCCTTCGGCACGGGCCGCCGCTTGCTCATGTTCCGCGACAACACACGTCTGCACCAGTTGGAGAAGGTGCGGCGCAAGTTCGTGGCCAACGCGTCGCACGAGCTGCGCAGCCCGCTCACGGTGATCACCGGTTATCTCGAGCAGATGAGTGACGACCCGGCTCAGGCCAGCGAGTGGGAGGCGCCCCTTAACGAGATGCAACGCCAGGCCGGGCGTATGGCGGCGATCATCGACGACCTGATCGAGCTGTCACGCCTGGAATCGTCCACACGGCCGGCCAGCCAGGAGGCGGTGGACGTGGGTGCGATGCTGCGCGATGTGGTGTCCGAGGCCTCGTCGCATGCGGTGAATCCGCCCGAGATCGATCTCTTCGTGGACAGCGACCGGCAGCTGCTCGGCGAAGAACACGAACTTCATAGCGTATTCGGTAACCTGGTGATCAACGCCGTCAAGTACACACCCAGCGACGGCCATATCACCGTTCGATGGCGTGTGGTGGAGGGCGTTGGGGAAGTGATCGTGCAGGACACGGGCATCGGCATCGCGCCGGAGCATGTGGTGCGACTCACGGAGCGTTTCTACCGGGTCGACAAGGGGAGGGCCCGGGATGCTGGTGGTACGGGCCTCGGCCTCGCCATCGTCAAGTACGCCCTTCAGCGCCACGATGCGACGCTGGAGGTCGACAGCAAGCTCGGTAAGGGCTCGCGCTTCACCTGCCGCTTCCCGCCCGAGCGTGTCTCCCCGGCTGCCGTAAAGGGGCCGCAAGAGGCCGTAGCCGCCGCAACCGAATAAGGCCGCAGAAGCAATGGCGTTGCCATAAGCCCGTAACATCGTTCAACTTATTGTGACGCAGGACTTGAATTCTTCCTCCTGATCGTTTGCACTGCCAACATCATGGTGGTAAATCCGCAACCACATGCGTCGCAGCCGGTCCGTGGACGGGTAAAAGGGTGGAGCGTGGATCAGCAGGATCTTGGTCAGCACATCTCGCGCCAGTTCGATGAGGACCTGTCGGCCCTTCGTCATCGCGTCCTGCACATGGGCGGCATGGTCGAAGCTCAGGTCGAGCGGTCCCTGCGCGCCCTGTCCGATGGCGATCAGGCCCTCGCCGCACAGGTCTGCGCCGACGATCGCAAGATCAACCGAATGGAAGTGGTGCTTGACGAAGAGTGTCGGCGCATCCTGGCCCTGCGACAGCCGGCCGCCAGCGATCTGCGCCTGGTCGTCGCCACCCTGAAGACCGTGACCGATCTCGAGCGCATCGGTGACGAGGCGCAGAAGATCAGTGAGGCGGCAGCGCGCCTGAGTGAGATCGATCGCGTAGGGCCCGTGTTCGATCGCCTGCATGCACTCGGCCGCCAGGTCACGAGCATGGTGTCGGACGTGCTTGACGCGTTTGCCCGCCTTGATGCCCGCCATGCCATCTCCATCGCCCGCCTCGACAGTGGCGTTGATGCGCAACACCGAATGATTCACGACGATGCGACCGCATCGATGATGGAAGTCCCGGCCGCCGTTCCTTCCCTGCTCGATGCGATGTGGGCCTCGCGCTCGCTCGAGCGCATCGGCGACCATGTGCACAACGTTTGCGAGTACGTGGTGTTCATGGTGTACGGCAAGGACGTGCGCCACAGCCAGTTGGGCGATCTGGATGTCGCTCTCGCCACCGACCGGGACGACGATGACTCGGGGCTCGATGGCACCTTGTCGGATCCCCGTCCCAGCCCCCTGCCTACCGTCTGAAACACAACGGTCATCTCGCCACTGTAACCTTGGCGGGCTTTCGAACCGGCCAAGGCCGGAGTCGTCGTGCCTCAGAGGGAGCTGATGCTGCGAGCAACGCTGAAAACCCTGCCCGTCGCGCTCGCGACGCTCGCCCTCGCCAGCTGCGGCTCGGGCCAGGGCGTGCGTGACCATATCCATATCGTAGGTTCGTCGACCGTCTACCCCTTCTCCACCGTGGTGGCCGAGCAGTTCGGTCAGAAGACGCCGTTCCCCACGCCCTTGATCGAGGCAACCGGTTCCGGTGGGGGCATCAAGTTGTTCTGCGCCGGCAAGGGCTTCCAGCATCCGGACATCGCCAACTCTTCGCGACGGATCAAGGCGTCGGAACTCGCTGCCTGCGAGCGTCACTCCGTCGATGACATCATCGAGGTGAACATCGGCTTCGACGGTATCGTCATGGGCCTGTCGCGGGTCAGCACGCCGCCACCGCTCACTCGGGAACACATCTACCGGGCCCTGGCCAGGCAAGTGCCCGACGGTGACAGTGAGCGCCTGATCGATAACCCCTACGAGCGGTGGAGTGACATCGATGACGCGCTTCCGGACTGGGAGATTCGCGTCTTCGGGCCGCCGCCCACCTCGGGTACACGCGATGCGTTCGTCGAACTGGCCATGGAAGGCGGTTGCAGGGCCGTGCCCTGGATCGCCGTGCTCGCCACTGCGGACCGGAACCGATTCCGGGCCCTGTGCCACACGATGCGTGAGGACGGCCGCTTCGTGGAGGCGGGCGAGAACGACAATCTCATCGTGAAGAAGCTGAACGACAACCCTAGCGCTCTCGGTATTTTCGGCTACAGCTTCCTCGACCAGAACCTCGATCAGGTCCACGGCACGCCCATGGAAGGCGTGGCGCCCACCTTTGCCAACATCGCCAACGGCAGCTATCCAATCTCGCGCCCGCTTTACTTCTACGTCAAGAAAAGCCACGTCCGTCTGGTGCCGGGCCTGCCGGAGTTCCTAGCCGAATTCACCGGCGAGGATGCGAGTGGGGAGTTCGGTTATCTCTCCTATCGTGGCTTGATTCCCTTGCCCGCCCGGCGTCGCCTGGAGGTGGCCAGGCAGGCGGCCACCCTCACGCCCCTCGAGTTGCCCGAATCGTGACCCTGCTGTTCGTGCTGCTGGCGGGCGTCGGGATCGTCGCCTATCGATTCGGTTCGCGTCGCGCAATCGCCGTGGTCGGCGGCCTCGACAAGGCCAGTAAGCTGCATTCCCGGCCGGGGTACTACGGCACGCTCACCGCCATCTGGTGCGTGGTGCCGGCGCTGCTCGTGGCGAGCGTGTGGGTCGCGCTGCAGCCGCTGCTGCTCGATTCGATGCTCCTCGACAGCCTGCCGGACACCCTGTCGTCCCTCAGCGAAGCCGAGCGTGAGGCGCTGGCGACGGACGTGCGCCAGCTGGCAGCAGGACGCGACATCATCGCCGAGGTCACGCCGACCCTGCAGGCAGCGGCTGCGCGTTACGCGCGGTGGCAGAACCTGGGTCAGATCGCCCTGCTGGTCGTAGTGTTCGGCCTGGCCGCCCTGCTGGGTTGGCTGGTGATGCAACGGATCAATCCGCAACTGCGCGCCCGCAATCGCGTTGAGCAGTTGATACAGGGACTGCTGATTGCCTGCTCCACGGTGGCGATCTTCACCACCCTCGGCATCGTGTTGTCCGTGCTCCTCGAAGCCCTGCGTTTCTTTCAGGCCGTACCGCTTTCGGATTTTCTGTTCGGCCTGCAGTGGTCGCCGCAGACGGCCATCCGTGAGGATCAGGTCGGTGCGTCCGGTTCCTTCGGCGCGCTTCCACTGTTTGCCGGTACCTTGCTGATCTCGGTGATCGCCCTTACCGTCGCGGTGCCCGTGGGCCTCATGTCGGCGATTTATCTTGCCGAGTACGCCAGCCCGCGCGTACGCGCCATCGCCAAGCCCCTGCTGGAGATCCTGGCCGGAGTCCCCACGGTGGTGTACGGCTTCTTCGCCGCCCTGACCGTGGCGCCCTTCATTCGCGACGTCGGCCTGGACCTGGGCCTGAGCGTAGCCTCGGAGAGCGCGTTGGCGGCAGGGCTCGTCATGGGCATCATGATCATCCCCTTCGTTTCCTCCCTGTCGGACGATGTGATCTCAGCGGTGCCCCAGGGCATGCGTGACGGCTCCCTCGGCCTTGGTGCCACGAGTTCCGAGACCGTGATCCGGGTGGTGTTGCCCGCCGCCCTGCCGGGTGTGGTGGGCAGTATCCTGCTGGCCGCATCGCGCGCCATCGGCGAGACCATGATCGTGGTGATGGCGGCTGGCCTGGCGGCCAACCTCACAGCCAATCCGCTGGAGGCGGTCACCACGGTCACCGTGCAGATCGTGACCCTGCTGATCGGGGACCAGGAGTTCGACAGTCCGAAGACGCTCGCCGCTTTTGCCTTGGGCTTGGTGCTGTTCATCGTGACGCTGTTGCTGAACGTGGTGGCACTGCAGGTCGTGCGTCGTTACCGGGAACAGTATGAATAGCGCTTCTTCCGGTATCAGCCCGGCCTTGCGCACGGGGGCCATCGAGGGTCTGCTTGATCCGCAGGAAGCAGCCCGGCGGGTGCAGCTGCGCCTTGCCCGCCGCTATCGCGCGGAGAAGCTGTTCCGCCTTGCGGGTGTGGCATCGCTCACCGTGGGTCTGGGATTCCTTGTGGTTCTCCTGACCAGCGTTGTGCTGCAGGGCCTGCCCGCCTTCACGCAGACCCATGTGGCGCTGGACATCCGTTTCGACGCCGAGCTGATTGCGCCCGATGGCGATACCAGTCGCCAGGCCCTCGACCGTGCCTCCTACGGGCGTCTGGTGCGCGATGCGATGGATCGGCTCTTTCCCGGCGAGTCGCGCCGGGATCGGCGCAAGCTCTACCGGCTCGTTTCCACCGGAGCTGCCTACCTGCTGCGCGACTACGTGGTCGCCAATCCGCAGGTTATCGGCAGCGAGCGTCGCCTCTGGCTGCCGGCGGATGAGGAGATCGACATGCTCGCCAAGGGCTACGTCGATCGCGATGATGCGACCACGCCCAGCCGTCTCTCGGCGAAGGAACTTGCCTGGTACGACGAATTGCAGGCGCAGCAGCGCCTGCAGCGGCGCTTCAATACGGCCTTGTTCAGTCGTGGCGATTCGCGCGACCCCGAGCTCGCCGGCATCCTGGGTGCTGCCGTGGGCTCGGCCCTTACGCTCTTCGTCACCTTGATCGTCTCCTTCCCGATCGGCGTCGCCGCATCGATCTATCTGGAGGAGTTCGCGCCGAAGAACCGCCTCACGGACATCATCGAGGTGAACATCAACAACCTCGCCGCCGTGCCGTCGATCGTGTTCGGTCTCCTTGGCCTGGCCGTGTTCATCGATCTGTTCGGTCTGCCACGCTCTGCGCCCCTGGTGGGCGGCCTCGTGCTCTCGCTGATGACCCTGCCCACGATCATCATCTCCAGCCGTGCTGCGCTGAAGACAGTGCCGCCCTCGATTCGGGACGCAGCCCTGGGCCTGGGCGCTTCCAGGACCCAGGTGGTGACCCATCACGTGTTGCCCCTGGCGATGCCCGGCATGCTCACCGGCACCATCATCGGGATGGCCCAGGCTCTGGGTGAAACCGCACCGCTGCTGATGATCGGCATGGTGGCCTTCGTGGTGGACGTGCCGTCCAGCCTGACCGATCCAGCCACGGTCCTGCCGGTGCAGATCTACCTCTGGGCAGACAGCCCCGAGCGCGCCTTCGTCGAGCGTACCTCCGCCGCTATCATGGTGCTGTTGGCCTTCCTGATTTCCATGAATGGCCTGGCCGTGTATCTGCGCCGGCGCTTCGAGCGCGGCCAGTCGAGGAGCTTCGGTTGATGCTGGACCCGATCACGCGGGAGGGAGAGAAGTACGAAGGTACGGTGGGTACGCCGAGCCTGGCGGATCCCCGCATCGCCACCCGCAACGTCAACGTCTGGTATGGCGAGAACCACGCGATCAAGAACGTCACGCTGGATATCGGTCGCCAGCAGGTGATCGCCATGATCGGGCCGTCCGGCTGCGGCAAGTCCACCTTCCTGCGCTGCCTCAACCGAATGAACGACACGATCGAGAGCTGCCGTGTGGACGGGGACATCCGCCTTGACGGCCACGATGTCTACGATCGCTCGATCGATCCCGTCGTCCTGCGTGCCCGGGTCGGCATCGTGTTCCAGAAGCCCAATCCCTTCCCCAAGTCCATCTATGAGAACGTGGCCTACGGCCCGCGCATCCACGGTCTTGCCAGCGGCCGTGCGGAACTGGATGAGATCGTGCACACGAGCCTGGAGAAGGCCGGGTTGCTGGCGGAGGTCAAGGATCGCCTGGACTCACCGGGTACGGGCTTATCGGGTGGCGAGCAGCAGCGCCTGTGCATCGCCCGGGCGATCGCCGTGAGTCCCGAGGTGATCCTGATGGACGAGCCCTGCTCGGCGCTCGA
>JAAUYD010004160.1_pt1 | contig 14342 bp, 7 predicted proteins | sample 7278101 | NCBI WGS metagenome assembly JAAUYD01 (sample SAMN14350128, study PRJNA611818) | marine sediment metagenome | isolation source: surface marine sediment (0.6m) | place: French Polynesia: Moorea | collected 2018-08
CCTCTAGCTTTAGCCAGAAGAATGAAAGCTTCTGGATCGCTCTTGGCTTTCTGTCTTTCCTGTTGAGCCTGTGCTTGCTTTACCTTTTTATAGATTCGAGCAGCATTTTTCGCAGTCATAATTGCGCCTCCTTTTGCCAGGAAAAATTTTGACAAAATGTTTTTCTAACTTTTCACACTTCGAGGGACTATCAACAAAAGTCATTTTAAAGATACTTCATTATAACTAACAATGTCTTTTCTAGCCAATGTATTGGTGTGGCTTCTGTCATTTTGAAAAAATATTTAACAACATTTAGTGCTAGGTTAAACCATCAATAAGACCCTGACTCGATCGGTTAACTTATGTATCATTTTCTGCTGCTTATTAGTAAAAGTGGTAAATTAATAATTGAAGCGAAAAAAGCTTCCGTGACAGAGTGTACAGCTTTTGTTGGCATTTAATTTAGTAGGAGGAAAAAAGCTGTTTCATCTAAAATCTGTCTCATCAAATAACACCAGCAACACTCATCTTAAAAGCTGACATTTACTCAATTAGAAAAAGGGAAGTTAGGCAACTGAAAGTCATATTTCAGTGTCCCTCCAGGTCGTGATAATTAAAAGAGGAAATCTCTCAGTAAGTAGAGCTTGGGTGTTGCTATTGTTTTGAAGATTGTGAACTAAAATTTTTGAAAATTCGCTCTGAAGTAGATTAGGGCGTTACAAAGGATTCTCACTGTTATGATGGCAGAGCAATTTCCCTGGCTTACCGCAATTATCCTGCTGCCAATCGTTGCTTCCATATTGATTCCCCTACTGCCCGATAAAGACGGCAAGGGTGTACGGTTGTATGCCCTGGGTATAGGGCTCGCAGACTTCTTTTTGATGTGCTACGCATTTTGGAAGCATTACGATGCAAGCATTGCTACTTTTCAACTGGTGGAGAAATATCCCTGGGTACCTCAGTTGGGTCTAAACTGGGCCGTTTCAGTCGATGGACTGTCTGTTCCATTTGTGCTTCTAGCCGGACTGGTGACGACACTTTCAATTTTTACAGCGTGGCAAGTCGATCGCAAGCCCCGCCTTTTTTATTTCCTGATGCTGGTGCTGTATTCGGCACAGGTAGGAGTGTTCGTCGCCCAAGACTTCCTGCTACTGTTCATTATGTGGGAACTAGAGCTAGTTCCCGTTTACCTGCTCGTCTCGATCTGGGGCGGGCAAAAGCGTCGCTATGCTGCCACTAAATTCTTATTGTATACCGCAGCCGCTTCGTTGTTTATCCTGATAGCGGCACTGGCAATGGCGTTCTGCGGCAGCGGCCACGTGACCTTCGATATGGTCGAGTTAGCAAGGAAAAATTACCCGCTAGCTCTAGAACTATGGCTGTACGCTGGATTAATGATTGCCTTTGGTGTCAAGCTGGCTATTTTTCCCTTGCACACTTGGCTGCCTGATGCCCACGGCGAAGCTTCTTCTCCCGTGTCGATGATTCTGGCTGGCGTGCTGCTGAAGATGGGGGGATACGGACTAATTCGGGTGAATCTGGAAATGCTTCCCGATGCCCACGTTTACTGGGCACCAGTTCTAGCTATTCTGGGGATTGTCAATATCATCTATGGCGGATTTACTTCTTTTGCCCAGAACAACATGAAGCGCCGCCTAGCCTATTCTTCGGTTTCCCACATGGGCTTTGTGCTGCTAGGTATCGCCTCCTTCACCGACTTGGGAATTAGTGGCGCAATGCTGCAGATGATTTCCCACGGTTTGATCGCATCGGTACTGTTCTTCCTGGCTGGCGTAACTTACGATCGCACCCACACCATGTCATTGGACGAGCTTGGGGATGTTGGTCAGGCCATGCCGAAAGTGTTTGCCTTGTTTACGGCTGGGGTAATGGCCTCCCTAGCTCTCCCAGGTATGAGCGGCTTTGCCAGCGAACTGTCGGTTTTTGTTGGCATGACGACCAGCGACATCTACAGCTCGGCTTTTCGTACCGTAACGGTTTTCCTGGCTGCAATAGGACTGATTCTAACGCCAATATATCTGCTCGACTTGCTGCGACAGCTATTTTACGGTTATGATGCCGTACCTGCCTGTACCTTTGGCGATACGGAGCTGCGTAAAGATTACCAAGACAACGAAGAAGCAGTTTGCTTCGGTACCGACTGCGTTTTGCCTGGGGATGCCTATTTTAGCGATGCCAGACCCCGTGAAGTTTTGATAGCTGCCTGCTTTCTGGTGCTGATTATCGGCATCGGGTTTTATCCCAAGCTGGCTAACCAAGTATACGACGTGAAGACTGTAGCGGTGAATGCTCAGGTTCGCCAATCCTATATGCAAAGGGAGCAAGCAAATTCCCAGCTTTATGCCGAGGAATTCTGGCTTTCTCGAGCGCCGATTCAGTAATTAGACCTCGCCCCCATGTGTTGCCAACAACAATTTACCCGCCTCTGCAGAGGCGGGTTATCCAATATAAAAGTTCTTGGTAAACTTGCTTGCGAGGACGGTTAATTCCTCCTAAGGGTTCGTGATCCTTGGTATTTTTAATCAGAAATACTGGCAGATCTATTAGCAAAAAATCCTGATTTTGTGCGTCTTTTTCTTCATCTAATATTTTTTCTCCTGGGACGCCTAGAAGTTTGATAGCCATACCGTGAGCGTCGCCTTTCATATCGTTGTTGGTTCTAGAATTAGAAAAACGAACGCAAGCGTGAAAATGCTTTCCTGGCTCTTGAAAAATCCCCACCCTAATCTTTTCATCGTTGGGAATGTTAGGAGCGATAATAAATTCTCCCCTAAGACAACCGGTACTTTTACCGTGTTCGGCTCGCTTGACAGGCGGCTCTTTTTTAAGTAGCTTTTCTTCTATTTTTATAACTTTACTCTGGCATTTGGTAGCACTTGTTATAGTATATTTGTATTATATTTGCCAACAAAGTCGCAGTTACCCCTTCACGCGCCGCTACGCGGATCCGCGAAAGCGGATCGCCAACAATTTTGAGACAATGTCTCATCCTCGATCGCCAAGCTGATACTCAAAACTTAATTTAACATTGTCAAGTTAAATGAATATTCCAAGGAATTGTCACAATAATCAGCAGCCAGCAAAAACTAGCTATTCCAATGAGCCAATCAATGTGTATTGAGATGCGATCGAGACATCGTCTTTTTGCGCGGGAATTTCAATTTTGTCATCAAACAAAATTGATTTGTAAAAGATTGTTGCGAACAGCGGATATCTACCGAAAAGGAAGAACTAAGTCTGAAGTAAGATTCAGAAGCTCAAAATTTTAGAGTTTGCCGTTTTTAGCTTTGTTGACATGAAGCCCTGCTCCCAACTTCTATAAGAAGGAGTTGGGAGAAGTCAGATTTGCTGAGAAAAGTAAACTTCTACGATTTATAAGGAGAATGCATGAACAATCAAGATACCCTAATCGATCGAGTTTTACAAAATCTTCTCAAAGAACAAGCAGAAAAAGGACCAGACTTGAGACAACAACATCCGAAAAGTCATGGTCTTTTACATGGAGAGTTTAAAGTCAGAGATGATATCCCTAAACAATACAAAGTTGGTGTCTTTGCAAAACCTCACACCTACTCTATTTGGATTCGTTTTTCCAATGGTTCGTCGCCCAAAGCACGGGGATGTCTTCAGCCTGACACAGAAGGTGATTCTCGGGGTATGGCAATCAAACTCATGGAGGTCCCAGGCGATAAAATTTTAGATGATGAAAAATTCACCCAAGATTTCATCCTCATCAATCATCCTGTCTTTTTTCTACCAGACGTTCAAGGTTATATTGATTTGATAACTTTTAGAAAACAAAAAGAACAGGGGAACCCAGAGCCAGAGTTACAAAAGAAGCTAGAGCGTACCTTAGCTATATCAGAAGAAATTAAGGCGAAAATAGTTGGCAACCCTCTCCTCATTCAATATTGGAGTACGACTCCCTATACACTTGGTGATGTTCCTATCAAGTTTTTGGTAAAACCTTATAAACTAGAAGAGCCCCAAGCTGCAAAACCTGATTCGCCCAACTATCTGCGCGAAGCAATAGTTAAATACTTTAACGATACGGAAGAATCGGTCAAATTTGATTTTCAAATTCAAGTTTATGTCGATGATGATAAAACTCCAATTGAAAACCCAATGGTGGAATGGAAAGAAGCTGATTCTCCTCCAATTACAGTCGCCATGATTGAAATTCCCAAACAAGCGTTTGACTTTGAAGAGCGCAAGCGATATGACGACAGCTTATCATTCTCCCCTTGGCATACTTTACCCGAACATGAGCCATTAGGTAGGGTAAATTTAGCTCGTAAAAAAATTTATGAAGAAGGAGCAAAGCACCGACGCGACTATATTCAAGAACTTCTTCGAGAACCCAAGCCTTACCTATTGATTCAGGACGATCCCGATAATTGAGGGCTCTTCTCTGGGCGTTCAGAACGTCCCTTTGGCTGAATATCTGTTAATTTGCGAATTTCTTCGAGATCGCCTCTTTCAAAAAGTTGTCCATCTATTAGTATGATGAACCTTGATGTTTTTGAGTTCAAAAAATAGGTCAATAGTATAAAAATAGCTGAAAGCTAGATATATCAAGAAAATGACCTTTTGCTAAACGCCCACCAAAATTATAGATAAGGAGACAATCATGCAAAATCTATTGAACTTCATTGTACCGATCGCCGCTCCCGTGGAAGAAAACTATAAATCTCTAAAAGAATTGTTACAAACCCTCGATGGCCACCGCGAAATATTCGATGAAATAGGCACGGTGCATTTTGCACGTTTTATATTTCTTGAAAAAGATACGACATCCACTAATGAAGTGTATACTCAATTAGCCCTTTTTACTGTTTATGATGGGGATTTTGAGACGTATATCGACGACTTTGTCGTTAAAGTCAATGATTTATTCAATGCATTGCTCAAGCACCTAGAAGGTGGGGAAGCAGTTATTCCCGTCAATAAAAATCTTACAGCCTTTACTGAATACGTCCGTAAATACGATCGCAAAGAGGAGCACTCATACAGAGCTTATCCTAATTTGACCGTGCAAGAAATTAAAGCAAAGTTCCCGACAGAAAACTAATCTCAAAAGTCTAAACGATGGCAACAAATCCATGGAAACTAACGCATCTGAGCCCAAACTTCCCCTTGCCGATATTCAAGGACTGATCCTTCGAGGCTATAACATGGCTACAGTGAGGCACTTTATCCTGCGTATTGATAACGCCGATGGCGCAAAACGTTTTATTGGTAACTTGGTCAGTGGAGATGGAGAAACAAGTCCTCAGATTACTACAGCTGCATGGTGGGATAAAAAGCCGAATTATTGTTTGAATATTGGGTTTACCTATAATGGTTTGGAAGCACTGAAGTTGCAAGGAGATTTCTCCTTGAGATCGGATCATTTTGAGCCTTTTAAACAGGGTGCTGCTGCGAGAGGGGCTAAAATTGGTGACGAGGGAGAGAGCGCACCCGAACATTGGCAAGGCAAATTGGGAACCGATGAGGTTCATATCCTACTCTCTGTCTACGCCCAAGATAGTAACGTGTTGGAATCAATCTCTGGAAGCCTGCGCTCCCTATTTAGGCAAGGAGAAGCCATTCACGAACTATCTCATTTTGATGGGGCTCAACTTCCTGATAACAGAGTTCATTTTGGCTATAGGGATGGCATTGCCCAGCCGACAATTGAAGGGGTTCCCACTGTTCGGCAGCTCCCCGATAAGCAGAAGGTCGCTCCTGCTTATTACTTTGTTTTGATCGAAGATGATGATAGTAGCTATGAAGTACCAACGCCCGATCGATTGTGGATGAATGGAAGTTTTGTAGCCTTTCGAGTGCTAGAACAGGACGTAGCTGGCTTCGAGAATCTTCTCCAACAGCAGGCAGATAAAATTTCTCCAGAAATGTTAGCGGCTAAAATGTGCGGTCGATGGCGCAACGGGGTTCCCCTAGCTCTTTCCCCTGACACTGACACCAAGCTACCTGAGGAGCAATTAAATAACTTTGACTATTCTGACGATAGGAAAGGAGTTAAGTGTCCTGTTGGCTCACACATACGCCGCACTAATCCTCGCAATTCCGACCAGATACAAGGTCTTGTAGAGACTCGCCGAATTGTACGGCGGGGAATGCCCTACGGTCCTCCCTACGATCCTCACTCACCAGACGATGGTATAAAACGAGGACTGCTGGGTATGTTTATCTGCACCCGACTAGACCTTCAGTTTGAATTTATTATGGAAGAGTGGGTGAATAAAAGCGAGTTTAGTGGCTTCTTATCAAACAATAGTAAAGATCCCCTACTGGGTAATAATTCTCCTGAAAGTAGTGAATTTGATATGCCTGACGAGAAGACACCCCTGAAGATTTCGGGGTTTCAACGGTTCATTAAAACTAGAGGGGGAGCTTATTGTTTTCTTCCTAGTATTACGGGACTCAAATACATCGCCAATAATTGAATATTCTCACGATTAAGTTCATGCTGTAGCCTAGAAAGTGTTGCATGAACTTTTTTTTACTATATTCCATGCTCGTTTTTCCTGGCTACCAAATTCTTGCCAAAATCTATGAAAGTCCCAACTCATTAGTGTATCGGGGACGTCGAGAATCGGACAATCGCGCCGTTATCCTCAAGTTTCTCAAAGAATACTATCCGACCCCGTCAGAACTAGCCAGGTATAAACAGGAATATGAAATTACCCGAAATCTGAATCTAGAAAATACGCTCCGAGCTTATAGCTTGGAAAAGTATCAAAATACTCTAGTAATAATCTTAGAGGATTTTGGCGGAAAATCATTAAATATATTACTCAATGAACGAAAGTTTGTAATCGAAGAATTCCTCAAAATCGCCATTAAGATTGTTGAAAGTTTAGATGCTATTCACGCTAACAATATCATTCACAAAGACATTAACCCATCTAATATCGTCTATAATCCAGAAACTGGGCAACTAAAAATAATCGACTTTGGCATTTCCACCTTATTACCTCGGGAAAATCCCAAGATAAAAAATCCCCATATATTGGAAGGAACTCTTGCCTACATATCTCCTGAGCAAACTGGGAGAACAAATCGTTCCCTAGATTATCGAACTGATTTTTATTCCCTCGGCGCGACATTTTACCAACTCCTAACTCACCAACTACCTTTTGATACTAGGGACGTAATGGAGTTGGTTCACTGTCACTTGGCTAAACAACCCGTTCCCCCTCATAAAATTAATCCAGAAATTCCCAAAACTGTTTCACATATTGTCATGAAGCTATTATCAAAAATAGCTAGCGATCGATACCAAAGTTCCTGGGGGATTAGAGCCGATTTAGAAGAATGTCTGACTCAGTTACAAACTAAAGCTAATATATTAGACTTTCCCCTCGGCAGTCAAGACATTTCAGACAAGTTTCAAATTCCCCAAAAGCTATATGGACGAGAGAAAGAAGTTGAGACTTTACTAGCAGCATTTGAGAGAGTTAGCCAAGGGGCAGGAAGGCGACAAGAATCCTCCCTTGAGAATTTACCTGCCCGCGAACAAAGTTCTGGGGAAAGAGTTCAGAATTCTGAAATGATTCTGATTTCTGGTTATTCCGGCATCGGGAAATCAGCCCTAGTACGAGAAATTTATCAACCGCTTACCGAAGCGAGAGGTTATTTCATTGCTGGAAAATTTGACCAGTATCAACGTAATATTCCCTACTCAGCAGTGTTTAAAGCCTTTCAGGAGTTATGCGAGCAACTGTTAACTGAAAGCGAGTTGGAAATCGCTCGATGGCGCCAGAAACTCTTAGGGGCTGTTGGCGTTAATGGTCAGGTAATTATTGATGTAATTCCCGAATTAGAACTCATTATTGGTCAGCAACCGGCAGTGCCCGTCTTACCTCCGACAGAAGCTCAAAATCGGTTTAATCTGGTATTTACAAACTTCATTCAGATGTTTACTAAGCCAGAACACCCTCTAGTAATTTTTTTCGATGACTTACAGTGGGCAGACACCGCTTCACTGCAACTGATGCAACTGCTAATGACAGCCCCCGATCGCCAATATTTGTTTTTAATTGGAGCCTATCGAGATAACGAAGTGAGTGCAGCCCATCCTTTGAGGTTGACCTTAGATGAGATTCAAAAAGCAGGGGCAATTTTGACTCATATATGCCTCTCTCCTTTGGATTTGCCAAAGGCCAATGAATTAATTTCAGATACCCTCAAGTGTACTCCAGAAAAGTCTCAGGCACTGGCGGAATTAATACACGCGAAAACCAATGGCAATCCTTTCTTTATGAATGAGTTTTTAAAATCACTTTATGCCGAAAAAATCTTTTATTTTGACCATAAGCAAGGGGCTTGGCAGTGGGATTTAGCAGAAATTAAAACCAAGGGGATTACCAATAACGTCGCCGAATTGATGGCTCTTAAGATTCAAAAGTTGAAACCTCAGACACAAGAGGCGTTGAAACTGGCAGCCTGTATTGGCAATCAGTTTGATTTGCAGACGTTAGCGATCGTCTCTAAAAAATCTCCAAGAGAAACCGTGGTATTGCTGCGGGAAGCAATGGCGGAAGGTCTGGTAGAACCTCTTAGCGATGCCTACAAGTCAATTGAGTTAGATGTCTCCACTCTAGGGGACGGATTAAAAGTTCAATACAAATTTTTACACGATCGGATCCAGCAAGCAGCATATTCCTTAATTCCTGCAGAGCAAAAGCAAATTGTACATCAACAAGTAGGGCATCTGCTACTCCAAAATACGCCACCCGATCGACGAGAACAGAAAATCTTTGACATCGTTAACCAACTGAACTTGAGTGTTGAAATCATCACCTCTCAGTCCGAGAAAGATGAATTGGCCAAATTAAATCAGATCGCTGGAGAGAAAGCCAAAACATCTGCTGCCTATGGATCTGCATTTAAGTACCTTGATGTTGGCAGAGAACTATTGGGAAAAGATGGCTGGCAGAGGCAGTACGAGCTAACCTTGGAGATCTATGTAGAAGCGGCAGAGGTGGCGTACCTAAACGGCGACTTTAAGCAGATGGAAAATTTAGCACGGGTCGTACTGCAACAAGCCAAAAATCTACTGGAAAAAGTGCAAGTCTATGAAGTCAAAATTCAAGCCTATATAGCACAGAACAAGCCACCAGAAGCCATTGAGACTGCCCTACTCGTTTTGAAACTATTGGGGGTGAGACTTCCCAAGAAGCCTAATCAAGTGGATATATTGTTAGCTCTACTGAGGGTAAAGTTAACTTTAGTGGGAAAGAGAATTGATAACTTAGTCAATTCGCCGTCAACGATCGATCCTTACAACCAAGCAGCAATGAGTATCCTGGATAGGATATTGTCTGTTACTTATGTCGCTTTCCCTAAACTAATGCTTCTGATTATATTTCAATTGGTCAATTTATCGGTCAGATATGGCAACACTTCCATATCTGCCCATAGTTATGCCTGCTATGGAACCTTCCTCTGCGGGATAGTGGGAGACATTGAAACAGGCTATAGATTTGGCCAACTTGCTCTTGCTCTTCTCGATAAGTTTAACTTCAAAACCCTCAAGGGTCAAACAACTCACACAGTTAATGCCTTTATTAGCCATTGGAAAGAGCCTGTCAGGAAAACATTAACATCTCTTCGAGAGACTTATCAAATTGCACTGGAAAGCGGAGATTTTGAATATGCTGCTTGGGCAGCAAGTAATTACTTCTTAAATTCATTTGTGTGCGGCAAGGAACTGGGAATTATTGAACGAGAAATAGCTAGCTACAGTGAGCAGCTCTATCGCTTCAAGCAAGAAATAGTCCTTCATCAAATTGAACTATATCGCCAGACAATTTTAAATTTGATGAGTGGAGATATAAAAGCAATATGTTATGAGAATAGCACACCCTTGACTGAGAGGAAACTAGAGAGCAAGGATAGTCTAACCGAGTTGCTTCGACAATCTCCCTCTAGATTAATCGGTGAATACTACGACGAACGAGTAATGCTCCCCTTTCATATCAAAAAAAATAATAGAAATACAATCTTCAAGTTATTTTTTCACAAAATTGTCTTAAGTTATCTTTTTGATAATTACTATGAAACTATTGAAAATGTCAAAATTGCGCTCAATTATTTGGACAGCGCATTAGCAGCGGTAGCTATTCCTCTCTTATATTTCTATGATTCTCTGGCCAGGATGGCGGTATTTAGTAATGCCAAAAATCCTGAGAGAAGAGACATCATCACTCAGGTTACTGTCAACCAGAAAAAGATGAAAAAATGGGCGCATCATGCTCCAGTAAATTACTTACATAAATTTTATCTAGTGGAAGCCGAGCGACATCGTATTCTCGCTCATAAAGCTAGAGCAATGGAATTTTACGATCGCGCCATTGAGCTGGCTAGAGAACATAAATATCTTAATGAGGAAGCACTGGCTTATGAACTAGCGGCAAAGTTTTATCTAGCTATCGGGAAAGAAAAAATTGCCAAAACTTACACGCTCGAGGCTCGCTATGCCTATCTTACATGGGGGGCAACAGCTAAGGTAAAACATTTGGAAGAAAAATATCCCGAGTTGCTTTCTCTAAAGTCTAATAGCGCAGCGGTAGGAACCTTAGAAGACTCGGGAATAACAACACCAACATCCACTTCTCCAACCACCAGTGAACGAAGTAGTGCAGAAGCGCTGGAATTGAAAACCGTTATCAAAGCATCGCAAGTCCTATCTAGCGAAATTGTTCTGCACAAGTTGCTAGAAAAATTGATGAAAATCACGATCGAGAATGCTGGTGCTCAAAAGGGTTTTTTTCTCTTAGAGCAGGAAAGCCAGCTACTCATTGCAGCCAAGGGATGTGTGGATAACGATCGGGTTATAGTATATCAATCAAAGCTTTTGGAAACCACTCAACAGTTGCCCTTATCTCTAATCAATTATGTGCAAAGAACTAGGAAAGATGTAGTCTTAACAGATGCAACCCGTGAAGGAATATTTACAACGGATCCTTATATTGCCCAAAACCAAATTAAGTCTATCTTATGTACGCCCATCATCCATCAAGGCAAACTCATTGGTCTGCTTTACTTAGAAAATAATCTAAGCAGTGGTGTATTTACCCCCGATCGCTTAGAAGTCCTAAAACTCCTATCCTCTCAAGCGGCTATTTCTCTTCAAAATGCCCAACTCTATGTAGAAGTACGCGAAAGTGAGAGAAAACTAACTCAATTCCTAGAAGCTTTACCAGTAGGGGTTTTTGTCGTCAATGCCAAAGGTCAACCCTATTACTCTAATCAGACTGCACAAAAGATAGCTGGTAAAGGAATCGTACCCTCAGCCACACTTGACCAATTGGGAGACGTATATCAAGTCTATCTGGCGGGAACGGATCGATTGTACCCAAAGGAACGGGGAGCGATCTCACGAGCCTTGAAGGGTGAAAGGACAACCATTGACGATCTAGAAATTCGCCATCCTGACAAGACTGTACCCTTGGAGTTGTCAGCTACTCCTATTTATGACGAGCAGGGCAAAATTACCTATGCCATAGCCGCCTTTCAAGATATTACCGAGCGCAAAAAAGCCGAAGCAGAACGAATTGAGTTTACGAAACAACTCGAAGTCAAAAATGTTGCCTTGGAGAAAGCACAACAAGCTTTAACTAACTACAACATCGTCCTAGAACAAACAGTTCGAGAGCGTACAAAAGAACTATCACACACCATTGAAGTTCTCAAAGCCACTCAAGGAGAACTGCAAATAGAAAACGCTCTGCTCAGAAGTGATTCCGATAGTCAAACCTCTACCTTTGACTATCAACTGGGGGGAAGTTTGCCGATGGATGCTCCTACTTACGTGGTGCGATCGGCCGATCGTCAACTTTACCAAGCTCTCAAACGGGGGGAGTTTTGCTATATCCTCAATGCAAGGCAAATGGGCAAATCCAGTTTGATGGTGCAAATGTTTCATCGTCTTGAAAACGAAGGATTTTACACTGCAGCAATTGACCTAACAAGCATTGGCTGTGAAGATGTTACTTCACAGCAATGGTACAAGGGATTAGCAGTAATGTTGTGGCAAAGTTTTGACTTGTTTGACAAAGTCAATATCAAAACTTGGTGGTCCGAGCGAGCAGATCTTTCTTTTGTGCAAAGGTTGAGTCAATTTATTGAAGAAGTGCTGCTAGTGGAAGTAGGTGCAGAGGATGAGGTGGAACCGAAAAATATAACGATTTTTATAGATGAAGTTGATAGTGTTTTAGGGTTAAATTTTCCAGTTAATGACTTTTTTGCTCTCATTCGTTCTTGCTACAATCAGCGTACTATTAATCCAGAATACCAACGATTAACTTTTGTGCTACTAGGTGCAGCTACTCCTATAAATCTAATGACTGACCAAAGAAGAACTCCTTTTAATATTGGCAGAAGGATTGAACTAGAGGGCTTTAAAGAACACGAAGCTCAACCTCTGTTGCAAGGATTAAGACAGAAAATTAGCAATCCTCAAACCGTACTCAAAGAAGTATTGAGTTGGACGGGAGGTCAGCCTTTTCTCACTCAAAAAGTTTGTAAGTTAATCCGCGATTCTTCAAAGAATATTCCTCCTAATGGTGAATCTTCTTGGATTGAAAACTTAGTCAGAACTCAAATTATCTCCAATTGGGAATCCCAGGACGAGCCAGAACATTTAAAAACCATACAAAATCGCATTCTCAAAAGCGACATAGAACCCTCTCAACTACTAAAACTATATCAAAAAATCTTGGAACGAGGAAAAGTTAAAACAGTTGACACTCTGGAGAAAAAAGAATTGTTATTGTCAGGATTAGTAGTTGAGCAAGAAGGTTATCTCAAAGTTCGTAACCGTATTTATGAATTGATTTTCGATCGCAGTTGGGTTGAGTTTCATTTAGCCAATTAAATTTACCTCTTGTACTTTACGATCGCTTTATAAACTTTTTCTGCTTTTGCATCTGCTCAAAGCTTTAAGCCATAAGAAATATAGTAGCTCGATCGTGCTAATTGTCTAAAAAAAACATTACAAAGCTTAGATAAAATACTGAAAATCTCCTTATTATCTATAGTTTTTTATTATACTTTGTTATCACTTAATTGTGATTTTATATATTCTCTGTTTTATAAGAAATTAATATATTTAATCTTGGATGCGATCGGTAAAAAACATTGAGATACAATCAATTCACCACGTCAATCCGTATATTTTCTAAATTTAAAAATAAACTTCTGGTAAACTACGAGCAAATCACTTGCCAAGTAATAGCAATATCTCTTACAAAGGATTCAGTAGATAAATCAATTAAAAGCAACTACTAAATCAGAAGATTAAGTACTTAACGCAAAAAGTTGAGTTTCTACTGAGAGGAAATTTTTGTTTATTTTTCTTCTAGATTTTTTCACTTAAATATTTATTTGAATACCATGACTATTACTAAACTCTTCAATCGTTCAACTTTAGCCGCTGGTGCAATCGCTCTAATTAGCTCATTGTGTTTTGGGAAAGTAGCTATTGCAGAGACAAAGATGTTTGAGTTGAACGATTGGAGTATACTCGGTTCTGGAAATTACACTGATAATTATCTTAGCTTGTCCAGTAATTCTCCTGATGTTTCTGACACAAAGATGGAAAATGTCCTGGGATTATCTAGCGGAACTCTAGATGATATTAGCGGTGTCAATGCTACTGCTGGCGCTCTTGCTTATACAACTATTGAGGCTAAAACGGGAGATATTATCAACTTTAATTGGTTTTTCAAGACGAAAGATTACCTACCTTACGATGACTTCAGCTTTTGGAGCATCAGTAACACAGCCACTCTATTGGCTGACGTGAGTATGGTTGGTAACAAGGGTTCAATTTATAATTCGGAGTCTTACGAGATCGTCGCAGACGGTACATACACCTTGGGATTTGGGATTCTAGATGGTAAAGATACTGCTGTCGACAGTTTTCTAAAAATTAAAAACGTAACCCAGACTAAATATGTCCCAACCCAAACTAAATCTGTCCCAGAACCAACTTCAATGTTAGGTCTTTTAGCAGTAGGTGCAATGGGTGCTAGTTCACTTCTGAAACGCGATCGCGAACAACAAGGATAGACTATAGACTGCAAAGTACTTTTAATTCTTTGGTTAGGATAGATATGAGGTGTTAATGTTAGTTATTGAGTTTTAGGTAAGTATATCTGTTTTTTTCTTCTTTGAATTAATAATTTTGAAGATCGCCAGTAAAAAACATCTGGGTAGGTCTTCATTTTTTTTTCTTCTAGAAGATATACTTAATCCTACTGAAGATTAGTTGGGTTAATGAGTCAGAAAACTTTCGGTATAATCGCAGCAGGACATCAAAAAACAGC
>JAAUYD010127339.1_pt1 | contig 14339 bp, 12 predicted proteins | sample 7278101 | NCBI WGS metagenome assembly JAAUYD01 (sample SAMN14350128, study PRJNA611818) | marine sediment metagenome | isolation source: surface marine sediment (0.6m) | place: French Polynesia: Moorea | collected 2018-08
AACAACAGATTGATGATATCTGGCTTATTTAGGACTATTTACTCCAATATGGCAAATAAATTATAAAAATTACGGTAAAATCCTATCTCTTACCCAGGCAAACAGACATAAAAACATAAAAAACTTTATCTAAATATTTAAAATACATAAAATCATCCAATCCATACACTAATAAATAACTACGATATTGTTTAAGATGATCAAAAATCTAATTCCAAACTCCTAACTCCCAATTCCGAACTGCCATGTTAATCTAAAGAACGCTGTATTTAAAATTTTATTTGTCAGATTGGGGAATATGAGAACTCATTACTGTGGAGAACTGCGAGCAGCAGAGATCGGGAAAACTGTTAACTTATATGGCTGGGTAGATCGTCGTCGCGATCATGGAGGAGTAATTTTTATTGATTTACGCGATCGCACTGGTACAGTACAAATCGTTAGCGATCCTCAGCGTACTCCCGATTCCTATGATAACGCTGGTTCTCTGCGTAGTGAGTATGTAGTTAAAATTGTAGGTAAAGTTTCCCAACGCCCTGAAGCCTCTCTTAATCCTAAATTACCCACAGGAGAAGTAGAAATATATGCAGATTCCATCGAGTTATTAAATGGGGTAAATAAACAGTTACCTTTTCAAGTTTGTACCTCTGAATACGAGTCGGTTAGGGAAGATTTGCGCTTAAAATATCGTTATCTCGATTTAAGAAGCGATCGCATGGCAAAAAATCTAGAACTACGTCATCAGGTAGTTAAAGCCATGCGAAGATTCCTGGAAGATGAAGAAAACTTTATGGAAATTGAGACTCCCATATTAACTCGTTCTACCCCTGAAGGAGCGAGGGATTATTTAGTACCTTCTAGGGTAAATCCTGGGGACTGATACGCTTTACCCCAATCACCACAGTTATTTAAACAGTTATTAATGGTCTCTGGATGCGATCGCTACTATCAGATTGCTCGTTGTTTCCGAGACGAAGACTTACGCGCTGACAGACAACCAGAATTTACCCAACTGGATCTGGAAATGAGTTTCATGTCGGTAGATGAGATTATCGAACTCAATGAGGCTTTAATTTGTCACATTTTTAAAGCAGTTAAAGGCATAGATTTACCTCGCCCATTCCCCCGTCTTACTTATGCTGAAGCGATGGCTCGATATGGTAGCGATCGTCCTGATACCCGTTTTGGCTTAGAATTGGTAGATGTGTCAGAAATTCTTAAAGATAGTGGCTTTAAAGTCTTTTCTGGTGCTGTTAAGAGTGGAGGAGTAGTAAAAGTCTTACCCATTCCCAACGGCAATGAGGCTATTTCCAACGTCAGAATTAAACCCAAAGGGGATGTTTTTAACGAAGCTGTAGCAGCAGGAGCCAAAGGCATTGCTTACATTAGAGTTAGAGAAGATAACGAACTAGATACCATTGGCGCAATTAAAGATAACCTCACAGAAGCCCAAAAGCAAGAATTACTAGAAAAAACAGGAGCCAAACCAGGGCATTTACTACTATTTGGCGCAGGAGATACGGATACAGTCAATAAAACCTTAGATCGGATACGTTTATACATTGCAAATAAATTAGGTTTAATTGATCAAGACAAAATTAACTTGCTTTGGATTACTGAATTTCCTATGTTTGAATGGAATGGGGATGAAAAACGTCTTGAAGCACTACATCACCCATTTACTGCACCTTACCCCGAAGACATTAACGATCTCAAAACAGCTAGAGCGCAAGCTTACGACTTAGTATTTAATGGGATTGAAATCGGTGGGGGAAGTCTTCGTATCTATCAAAAGGAGATTCAAGAAAAAGTCTTCGCTACCATTGGCTTATCATCAGAAGAAGCGAATAGTAAATTCGGGTTTCTGTTAGAAGCTTTTGAATATGGTACCCCTCCTCATGGTGGTATTGCTTATGGCTTAGATCGTCTTGTGATGTTACTCGCCAAAGAAGAATCAATCCGCGATGTGATTGCTTTCCCCAAAACCCAACAAGCAAGTTGTCTCCTGACTGAAGCACCAGCAGCAGTAGATGAGAAACAGTTAAAAGAGTTAGAGGTTAAATCAACCTATAAACCTAAAAAATAGGCTGATTTTTACTACCTGGGAATCACTAGCTAGATTTTCAAGCTATTCTTTGCTTAGAACAAAGATATTTCCTTCATTGCCCCTACCAACTCGCATATCTTCATCTAGATAGGTAATATCCAACCATCCCTTTTGTTCACGATTTTCAATACTAAAATCGAGGGGCAGGAATTTGTTTCCTTGTTCTAATTCCTCAATAAATTTGCTAGGGGAGGTATATCCTAAAAGCCTTTGTAACCCAATGATCGAACGCTCAAAAATCACATTAATTCTACGTTCGGAAACTGGTTCAAATCGAGCAGCAACACTAACCACTCCTTCAAGCCAAGGTAATCCTGAAACTTCTGCTACATTATAAATTTTAGCGTTTGTAGTACGAATACACTGATATATTTGTCCCAAGGTAAATAGAGGGAAGCGATCCAGTCCCAAAATTGACTTGCTGGTGGTGTATAGTAATCGCCAGTTTCCTTCTAGTAGTTCCTTAGCTTGGAGTGGTTCAGGAGTAGGATTATGATCTTCTAAATGCTGGATCGCAGATAGAACCTTAACCTTATCCATTTCATTTGCCAACAAACCCCGATTTTTTCCTGCGATCGCTTCTAAAAGTTCGGCTTTAATGCTCATAAATATTATTATTTTAGCCTTAGCATACTTTTTGCTATTGTATAAATTCTTTGAGCATTATGTCATTTTATTTAAGTTGTTCCTTACCCATCAAAGACATGGGATTAGAAAAACAGAAGGGCAGGAGAAAGCATATTATACTAAATCCTGTTTAGATACAACATTTTAAATTTGTGAGAAGTCCTAAAGGATATATCCGCAGGTGTATCCTTTAGGACACCTTCGGATATCAGAAGTCAGAAGTCAGAAAGGTTTAAGCTAATTATACTCTTTAAACTAAAAGTATATTTTGGTAAGCGGATTTAGTATTAGCTGTTTATTCTTCTTCGGCTGCCTCTTCTGCTATACCAATAGCCTTAGTAACTTCTATACCAGATTCTTCCAAGACAACTAGAGGAGTGGGAAAGCCTGTTTCAATTCTTTTAACCAGCACTTTTCCGTTAGATACATACTGTCCCACCTCCACATAACGACTAGAAGCTTCTTCTGGTGCTTGCAGAATTAGTTTAATGCGATCTCCTAATTCAATAAAACCTGTAATCAAAACATTTTCTGCCATTTCCGCACTAGGAGTATTCTCAATAGTAGGAGTAGTTTCAATTTCGGGGGGCTTTCTTACTCTGGTATTGGAGGGGGTTGAGCGTGGTTGACGACGGCGTTGAGGAGTTGGTCTGATACGATTTCTTCGAGGTTGATTAACTACTCTTTGGTCTTGCTTAATCTCTACTTCAGGCTCAACTGAAATTATGGCAAAGGGGTCTTGTCTGCCTCTTTTGCTGCTTCTAGCTCTAATTTCAGGGTTGGTTGAAGGGATCAAACCAGTGACGTTTTGAGTTCTATTGATAGCATCTTCTTTGTCAGTTTCAATAGCTAGTTCTTCCGACTCCGAAGATTTTGCTCCTTCTTCAGAAGCCTTGGCTTTAACACTAATGGTAGAAGGATTTTCGATTTCTTGTCTTTTTTTGGCAAAATCCGACATATAGGAGCAACCTTCTAGGGATAAAGCCACTGTACCTGTTAGTACTAACAATAAAGTTTTATTCATTTTTGAAGTAGTTAAAGTGATCAAGATCAAATAACAATTACCCTGAAATAATCTCTCAACAATTATTCAGACTCCAAGATAACAGTTGAAAAAGAGAACGGGTAGAGGTAACCCATCTCGATTAATTTTCTTGAGCCATACATTGCTGAAGAGCATTAAGACCTTTTTTAATTTGACGTGATACTGTAACTACGCTGATGCCAAGTCTTTTAGCAGTTTCCTTTTGAGTCAAATCTTGTATAAAGACAAACTCTAAAACATTACGAGTGCGATCTTCTAGTTGAAACAAGGCTTGTTGCAGACGCATACGGTCATCCCTAGCTAACTGAAAGCTACGATATTTGGGATCAGCTACCAAATCACATAAACTTGTTTGATTGTCACTATCATTATTTACTGATACATCTAAACTTAATGGCACTCTATTTTGATGAGCTAGTTTAACATCTTGCCATTCTTTTAAAGAAATCTCTAAATACTGAGCAATTTCCGAGTCAGTAGGTTGAGCATTATAAGCTTCACGAAATTTTCTGATAAAGGAAACGACTGTTGTCGCAACTCTTGCCAGCGTCTGGGAATACGAACCGTGCAGCTTTTATCTCTCAGATAGTGTTGAATTTCCCCTCTAATATAAGGAATAGCAAAAGAACTAAAAGCACGACCTTTAGTAAGATCAAATCTTTCAATTGCCCTAATCAAACCCAAAGAACCCACTTGAATTAAATCTTCGTAAGTCTCATTACACTGGTTAAGCCAACGTTTTACTTCTTTCCTGACTAGTCCAAAATTCATTTCAGCAATTTTATTGCGTAAACGAGTAGAAGGATTTTTTTGATAATGGTGAAATAATTGTAAGCTATCTAGTTTAATTGTTTTGCTATCACAGGTTTGCATTATTACTGTCCTTAGGTCTTAAAGTTAACTAAGCTTATTTATTTGTGTTAAAAACTAGGTTTTAAAAATTAAATGAAATAGATTTTGATTGACTAGCTTTAGCTTATTACTTGCTCTAAATCTTGGACAACAGCATTTACACTATTATTTTTGTATTAACTTGTGATGGATAATTTGAAAGTTAATACTGGGTAAATAGGGATGATTATGTAAAAATACGGAGAAAAATATCGGGATAATTACTAATCCATATAATCAAGTTTATTGATTATTTAATTTCACGGAAAAAGATTTACAATATTTTTTTATTGCAGGATTTTTAAGCAAAAAAAAACGGAGCTTATTGCTCCGAAATAATATTTGGATTTGTAGCTTGTAATTTATTAAAACAACTAAATCATACAGATATCTTTAGACTGCTGGCTCAACTCGACCGTAAAAAGAACCACGAATTTTAACCTCTTCTGGTTCTTCTGCACCTAAATCTGTGGCAGAAGGTTGTTCACTTTCAAATACTCCTGCAATTTCTCCTGTTTCAGCATCAACTTTGGTTATGTTCAGAGACATTGTTCCTTTGCGGGCAACAAATTCCTTGACGTTAGCACGAGTAAAATCTGTGTCATCAGCTCTTGCAGGCAAAGCTACTGCATTGTCATAACCACTAGCAATACTACGACCTTTAGGGTCTAAGAAAACTTGTCCCCGATAGGAAGGAACACGAAAATCCCCTTTGAAGTCAGTAGAAGCATTAATTCGTGTACTACCTGGTTGACTATTAGCGACTAAGCCTTTAATGGTAAATAGGAAAGGTACTTCTTCCCCTCCAGGCAACAATACTGTTGCAGCTTGGAAATCAAGACCATCTTTTTCAGTAAAAGTTAAACTACCATCATCGTTAATTGTGATATCACCTCTGATCTGATCCAGACTGGATGTGTATCTGGTTAGTAGTTTACCAGCAACAAATTTGGCTTTTTGGCGTTTATTGATGGGTTCTTCTTTAACAAAAAATTCTTTTGGTTCTATACATAGATCCCTTAGGATGTATTTCTGGTCAGGATCGAGAGTAATTGAGCCACGACTAGATTCAGGAAGATCGAGACAGGAATTAGCAATACCAGTATTGAGAATGTCATCATAAGTTAATTCTCTTTTACTAATATCACTAGGGGCACTACTACAAGCAGTTAATATCCCCAAGCACAAAGCTAGGAAAGCAGCGATTATGGCACGATACCTCATGTTCAACCTCTTTTTGTCAATTTTTGATTTTAGATCGAGCGCGAATATTTTAAAAAGTCAATAGGCTATTGTACCGCGAGGAATACTTCTAGCCAAGAAGCATATCTAATCGCAGTATTGACGAATTGGACTAGTTTGGATGGTATCTACTGTACCAAATAGACACTACCTATATATAGTTCAATTAAAAAAATTCTTGTTTTAAATATCTCAGGTCAAAGATAAACATCTAAAAATAACTGTAAATCTGCTTAAGATAGGCAAAGAGCCAAGAATAATTAACTCATCAGTGGGAATAGTCTGTACTATATGAATCACAAGCTAGTAAATATGGATAATTTAGATGTCAACCTCCAAAAAATCGGTCATGAACTCTGGGTTCTAGCTGAAGAAAATCAAGAGGATAGCTTGTCTTTGTTATCTGTACTACGTACTCTAGAGGAAATTCATCGTAAAATCAGGACTGAGATGTTTGAGCCTTCTTTACCCAAAACTCGTAACGATCTCTACCAACTGGTCAGGGATATTGAAGAAAAAGGTGGTTGGCCTTATATCCAAAGAATGAAACTAAAAAGTTTACTCCAACATTTAGAAACTGAAATTTCCCCCGATAATTCTGCCCAGAATGACTCTTGATACCAATTCTAAAAAAGAGGACTACAAATAAATTTCTCCCTTGTCTCCCTTGCCCCCCTTTTCCCCCCTGTCTTCATATCAAACATCTTTATTCAATATTTAGAGATCTTGTATTAGTTGACATAAATTAGCTTAAACAGTCTCTTTTGTTAATTGGAATTTAATATAATAGTACAAAAGTTCAAATTATCTCTATGCCAGGATTGTGCCTAAGACTAGACAATATTTAATGTTTAGATATAGATAATTTCCCATACTCATTTTGGGGGGAAGGGGTTAATCTGGAACAAGTTGTTCTAAACTTCTAAATATAATATTGGTTTTATGGCTTTTACTATCAACCCGATCAAATTTGGTACTGATGGCTGGCGCGGTGTAATTGCTGCGGATTTTACCTTTGAAAGAGTAGCAATGCTGGCTCCTTTGGCAGCAAAAGTTTTAGCAGATAATTATGGAGAAATTACTGGTAGTAATACTGTTATAGTGGGCTATGATCGCCGTTTTATGGCGGAGGATTTTGCTAAATTAGCTGCTGAAGCTATACGGGAAGTTGGTTTTGATGTTTTGCTCTCAGAATGTTATGCTCCTACTCCCGCTTTTAGTTGGGCGGCTAAGGCACAAAATGCTTTGGGGGCAATTGTGATGACAGCATCTCATAATCCAGCCACTTATTTAGGATTGAAGGTTAAAAGTGCGATGGGAGGCTCAGTATCTCCTGAGGTAACCAAGCAAATTGAAGCAATACTTGACAAATCTTTACCTATTCCTGAAAAACCAGGAAAGTTAGAATATTTCGATCCTTGGCCTAGTTACTGTCAAGGGTTACAAGCTAAGGTTGATATTGCGGGTATCAAAAATGCGATCGCATCTGGTAAGGTCAAGGTCTATGTAGATGTAATGCACGGGGCAGCAGCAACTGGCTTAGAGCGTTTATTGGGTGTTCCTGTGACAGAACTTAATAGTAATCGCGATCCTTTGTTTGAAGGGGGCGCACCAGAACCATTACCCAAGAATTTAGGGAAGTTTTTAGCTACTATTAAAAACGCTGCCCAAGAATATCCTAATAGTACTAGAGTAGGTTTAGTATTTGATGGAGATAGTGATCGCATTGCTGCTGCGGATGGAGAAGGAAATTTCCTGAGTTCTCAAATTTTAATTCCGATTCTGATCCAGCATTTGGCACAAAATAAAGGTTTTACTGGAGAAATAGTTAAAACTGTCAGTGGTTCAGATTTAATACCCCGTGTAGCCGAATTATATGGTCGTTCTGTATACCAAACACCCATTGGTTATAAATATATCGGCGATCGGATGCTGAACGCAGAAGTCATGATCGGTGGAGAAGAGTCTGGGGGGATTGGTTATGGTACTCATATTCCCGAACGTGATGCCCTATTATCTGCTTTGTATGTCCTTGAAGCAGTGGTACAGTCTGGAAAAGATTTAAGCCAGATTTACAGCGAATTAGAAGACAAAACGGGATTTACTGGGAAGTATGACAGAATTGACTTGCCTCTAGCCAGTATGGAGGTAAGAGCAAAGTTATTGGATCGTTTGGCTAATGATACTCCTCAAACGGTTGCTGGGAAATCGGTTAAAGACTGTTTATCCATTGATGGTTACAAATTCCGTTTAGAAGATGATAGCTGGCTGCTGATCCGTTTTAGTGGCACTGAGCCTGTCTTACGTCTTTATTGTCAAGCTGCCACTATGGCAGAAGTTCACAAGACTCTGGAATGGGCAAGAGATTGGGCAAATTCTTAAAATTTAGATTATTAGGGGGATGATTATCATCCCCCAGTATTATGCAATAGTATCAAGTAGAGACATAAAATTTTACGTCTCTAGGGAGTTTAGTGCCTAAAGTACTTAAGTCTAGACTTTTTGTTCTTCCCTAGCCAAGAATTTTTCCAACTCAGTTAGAGCATCTGCATCAACTTTGGTTTGCATAGGACAGAATTTAGGTCCACACATGGAACAAAATTCCGCAGTCTTGTAAATATCTGCGGGCAAAGTTTCATCATGGTATTCCCTCGCTCTATCAGGATCAAGAGACAATTCAAATTGTTTTTCCCAATCAAAGTTATAACGAGCCTTAGAGAGTTCATCATCTCGCTCTCTGGCACCAGGACGGTGACGAGCAATATCCGCAGCATGAGCTGCAATTTTATAAGCAATTAAGCCATTACGCACATCTTCCGCATTAGGTAAACCTAAGTGTTCTTTGGGAGTTACATAACATAGCATTGCGGTACCATACCAACCAGCCATAGCAGCACCGATGGCAGAAGTGATATGGTCATAACCAGGTGCTATGTCTGTGACCAAAGGACCTAAAACATAGAAAGGTGCTTCGCTACACTCTTCCATCTGTTTCTTAACGTTAAACTCAATTTGATCCATTGGCACGTGACCAGGACCTTCTACCATTACTTGTACATCATGTTCCCAAGCACGGCGGGTTAATTGTCCTAAAGTTTTTAACTCTGCTAACTGTGCTTCATCAGAAGCATCATGGGTGCATCCAGGACGCAAAGAATCTCCTAAACTAAAGGAAACGTCATATTTCTTGAAGATTTCGATAATATCATCGAAATGAGTATAGAGAGGATTTTGCTTATGATGATGTAACATCCAGCGAGCAATGATTCCACCACCACGAGACACAATACCGGTAATACGATTTCTGACCAACGGCAAGTGTTCGATTAAGATACCTGCGTGAATCGTCATATAATCTACACCTTGTTGAGCGTGTTTCTCAATAATATGTAGAAAATCATTACCAGTAAGATTCTCAATATTACCGTGGACACTTTCTAGAGCTTGGTAAATTGGTACAGTACCAATAGGGATAGGAGACTCATTAATAATTGCGGTACGAATTTGATCCAGATTTCCCCCACCAGTGGATAAATCCATTAGGGTATCTGCACCATATTTTACTGCTAGATGAAGTTTCCCCAATTCCTCACTAATATCAGAAGAATTGGGAGAAGCCCCAATATTGGCGTTAACTTTACATTTGGAAGCAATACCAATACACATTGGTTCTAAATTAATGTGATTAATATTAGCTGGGATAATCATGCGTCCCCTGGCTACTTCATCACGGATTAAATCTACAGGGAGGTTTTCTCTAGTTGCGACATAGTGCATCTCTTCAGTAATAACTCCCTTGCGAGCATAGTGCATTTGGGAGACGTTACTCTGTCCTCGTCGCTTGGCAACCCATTCTTGTCTCATAAAATTTCCTCAATAAACAGCTTCCCTACGCTGGTTCTAACCAGTCCAGGTTCTAAGGGTTTATCTCAGCCTGAAGCATTTAGGCACCCCTAGCTATGGTGGATTGTAGCACTATTAAGACAAGATAAGAGCAAATGCTAGATAGTAAAACCAACCACAAATTAACAACATCAGAGGCACCACAAAACTAGCTTGACCTTCTGGTAAATTAAAAATTTGCGTACATCCAGTATAAAGAGTCAAAACGCAATAAAAAATCCCAAAAATTAGCGTAGATATCAGTATAATGGGATGGGAAAAAGAGATAATCGGTAGTAAGATTAGGGACAAACCTAAAGGTAAAAGAGATGCCCCAGCAACAAACGTATCAGCCACAATGCTACCAGAATTGCCCATCAATAGCCTGACAATTCCCCCCAAAAAAGCTAATACCAAGAAGGGAATAGCATTAAGGATCAGTAAATTTATCCAATCTGGACTTGTTGTTGCGAAAACACCAGCACTGGCAAACTCGCTAATAGTTAGGCTTTCGGCGATCGCCGCACAGATATCAAAAAGTATGCCATAAACAATTCCCACTGCTAAAGCCTGACTATTAGAAAGACGCACAAAAGCAGCATGTAATTCTCCTTGAGGGTTAAATAGATACATACTGGCGGTTTTGAAACTATTTTGAATAGCTTTGAAATAACCCCCCACAATGTTGCCCAATCCCCAATTATGTTTAGTTAAACTAATGATATTTTGCTTGACCAACAGATAAGCACTTTGATTTCCTTGGGCAATGAATAAATCTCCTGCAATTTGAAAATCTTCTACTGCCAATAAATTTTCTTTGATATCTCGATAGGCTATACCTCGATAATAATAGGCTTGAGCATAATCTAATTCTTGGCGAATTGCCTCACTGTAAGAATCAATTGCCCCTTCTACATATCCCAAACTATAACGCGCTCTTCCTTGATAATAAAATGCCTTGGCAATTAAAGGATTAATTGTAATGATGCGATAACAATCATCTAAAACTCCCTGATAATTTCCTAACTTATAATACATCTCACAACGTTTAAGATAAGCATCAGTGAAATAGGGAGAAATCTTGATTGCTTTGGTGTATTCTTCTGCTGCTTTTTGATATTGCTTATTTTGAGATTTCTTTAACCCCAAATTGTAGAATTTTTGGGCTAGACTGCTAGAATTCGGGGTAGGGGAGCTAGGCTGAGGTTGATAGTTAGTCTTCTTGGAAAAAGAAGTTTCAGAGATTTTATTTTTATTGTAGCGAGAGGTTTTGCGATCAAAATCATAACGACGACGCTTCTTTTCATCGGATAGTATTTCGTAAGCTTCAGAAATTTCTTTAAACTTTTCAGTAGTTTGGGGATTATTAGGATTAAGATCAGGGTGGTACTTACGAGCCAAACGACGAAATGCACTTTTAATATCTTCTGCGGTTGCGCCTGGCGATACTTTTAATAGAGAGTAATAGTCCTGATAATGTCCCATCATCGAATTCAATAGTTTTCCGTGCCAGCTTGGAGGATAATTTTTAGGATATCTTAATCTCAAGAGGATTATCAATCTTTCCCCGTCTTCCTTTAAGACATTATTAAGAATTTTGTAGTTTCAGGTACAATGTTTGAAGCCTACTAGTAATTCTGGGTAAAAATACTCACAAGCCTGTAGCATCTAATTATTGCTTATTTTAGGTTAATTACTAGAAAAAAAAATTACTGTTAAGCTGAATTTGATGGGGATATTTTTAGGTTAAACCAGTAAAAACATTATCATAAGGTTATATTATCGCTCTATATGCGGATTTTTCTTACTGTTTGGATTGGGCAAGTAATATCTCTTTTCGGCTCCAAGCTATCAGAGTTTGCTTTAGGTTTTTGGATTTTAGAACAAACCTATAAAGACACTGGTACTATCAGCCAATTTGCCCTGATTATATTACTTATTTATCTCCCAAAAGTCATTGTTTCTCCTATTGCAGGAGTGCTGATAGACCGTTGGAATCGTCGTTCTGCCATGATTCTCAGTGATGGTGCTACAGGTATTGTGGCTTTGATTATTATGCTACTTGCCCTATCAGATAAATTAGCAGTCTGGCATATCTATTTAGCTGTAACTATTACCTCTACTTTTAATGCTTTTCAACTTCCCGCCTATACAGCAGCGATCGCTCAACTAGTTCCCCAAGACCAATATAGTCGTGCGAATGGCATGGTACAAGTTTCTAACGGAATCGCCAAAATTGCTTCTCCATTTGTTGCGGGTATTTTAATGAAGCAAATCGCTTTGGAAGGAATTTTAACTATTGATTTAATTACCTTTTTTATTGCTATTTTCACTTTAGTTAGTATCCGATTTCCCCCAGTTAAGAAAAAGCTTAAACGGGGAAAGTCGATGATGGAAAGCTTATTAAAAGAAACAATATTGGGCTGGAAATACATTGTAATTAAACCTGGATTGTTAAAATTACTAAGTTTTATTGCAATTAGCTATTTCACTACAGGAATGTTAGAAGTAATCCTGTGGCCCCTACTATATCAACCAGGTTCTACAGAACAATTGGGTACCATCTTGTCTATTGGTGGTTTTGGGGTATTGGTTGGTAGTGTTTTAATTAGCATTTGGGGAGGGGCAAAAAATCGAATAAAAACTATTATTACTTGTGTAGCTCTGCAAGGCATAGTTATTTTAAGTACTAGTCTCAAAATTTCTCCCGTTGTAATGGCGATCGCCATTTTTGTATATCTATTTTGTCATCCAATTATTATTAGTTCTAATCAAGCAATTTGGCAAAGTAAAGTTCCCTCTCATATTCAAGGTAGAGTCTTTTCTTTACAACAAACTTTAGAAAGAGGTTTAGCCATTTGTGGTTATTCGATTGCGGGTCCTCTAGTAGATCAAGTCTTGAATCCTTTGATGGCAGAAAATGGATTACTAGCTGATAGTATTGGTAAATTTATCGGTGGAGAAATAGGTCAAGATAAAGGAATCGCTCTTTTACTACTATTCCTAGGAATTCTAAATTTACTGACAGTTACCATCGCTTATCGAGAACCTCGATTGAGATTTTTAGAAAAAGAAATACCAGATCGTAAATTATCTTCTATAGATTTAAACTCAGTTAAATCTAGTCAATATCCATCATGAAAATAGCGATAATCGCATCGGGTTTTTTACCAGTAGTAGATGGGGTAACAGTTAGTGGGTTTTATGGCCTCAAAAAACTAAGTCAGTGGGGACATCAGGTATTGTTATTTTGTCCCGACTATTGTTCTCTAGCTCAGATCTATCCTAACTGGCAAGAATATACGGGAGAAATTCTACCAGGAGTGAAAGTTATTAATTTAGCTAGTACTCCTTTTTTTGTGGAATTTGAAACCAATGTTGCTTTTTATGCTTACAACAAATTAATTCGAGAGCTAGAGCAATTTCAACCAGATATTATTCATGTAGATGAACCAGAAAGGGTTTATCTGGGATTTTGGCGATTACCAGCCGTAAAATTTGCCAAAAAACATAATATTCCCTGTGTGGGATTTTTTAGAACTAATTTTTTAGAATATTTAGAAGACTTTTTCCCTTTACCAGCTCCCCTTTTTGCTGTTTTATATTGGTTTATCAAAAAACTGATTTTGCGAGTTTATAATTCTTACGATGTTACTCTAGTTTCCAGTCCAATTACCCAAGAAAAAATTATTCAGTTAGGAATTAAAAATACCCTATATCTTAATCTATTAGGATTTGAGCAAGATAAATTTACTCCCAATCTGAAGCAAGAAAATTTTTTCACTAATAAATATCAACTTCCTAATTTAGAAGATAAAATCAAGCTAGTTTTTCTCGGTCGTCTTACTCCCGATAAAGGTTGGGATTTTACTTTAAATAACCTAGAGAAAATTTTTCAAGTTATTGATGTAGAAAAAATTGCTTTTCTAATTATAGGAGATGGAGAAAGTAGAAATAAAATAGCAACAACTCTCAGTAAGTTTACACCTCATTTCCATTTATTTGGCAGAATCGATCCTGCTGATATTCCTGCTATCTTAGCTAATAGCGATATTCACGTTACTACATCAGAAAAAGAAACTAGGGGACTAACTATTTTAGAAGCTTTTGCCTCTGGTATTCCTGTTCTTGCTCCCAATGCGGGAGGAGTAGTGGAAAATATTCAAGACGGAATTAATGGCTTTTTATTCAATCCTGGAAATAGCACAGAATTTGTTGATAAGTTACAACTTCTGGTGCAAGATTGGGATTTGCGTCAAAAGATGGGAACAGCAGGAAGATTAAGTATTCAAGATAAATATAGTTGGGATAGCACAATTCAAAATTTATTAAATACTTGGCAAGAACAAATTGAACAGAAGTCATCATGAGTTCGGAGTTCGGAGTTCGCCCTAAAGGATACACCTTCGGATAGATTTCGGAGTTAGGAGTACGGAGTTCGGAGTTCGGAGTTCGGAGTTTGGAGTTCCGAGTTTGATAATTGTTAAATGGTTAATACTTGATTCAACTTTCCACTGCGATAACCTTCTAAATCCAGTGTGACAA
>JAAUYD010006576.1_pt1 | contig 14338 bp, 5 predicted proteins | sample 7278101 | NCBI WGS metagenome assembly JAAUYD01 (sample SAMN14350128, study PRJNA611818) | marine sediment metagenome | isolation source: surface marine sediment (0.6m) | place: French Polynesia: Moorea | collected 2018-08
AAATTAAACCTTAGAGTTTTTTTAACCTAAGAGTAACTAAGCATTAATCTCAATGTCACTGTAGCTTAACCCAATAACATTATTGTTTTACTTATTATTTGATTTCTGATCAAAAAATCAATTGAAAAATTGAGCTTATATTAAGTATTCTTAAAACAATGATAAGTAACGTTCGTTTTGCTCCTTTGAATGTCTTCCTAAATCGCAACATAGAGGGAGGTTTAATTACAGATTTATCTACTAGACTTTATTGGGATATTCCTGTAAAAATTGATGGGGAAGAAGACCGTAACAGCAGACACAATAATGATGAGATTTCTTTTTGGGCAGATTACGTAACAGCTCGAAAGAATGATTATATCTATGATGAGTTGTTCCGTTTAATTGGAGATTTAGATCCTGCTTTATTGCCTGTAGGATATCCTAGGTCTGACCACCGTTTATTTTATGTAGATAAAGATAAAGATGTTGTTGCAGAAGATCGGGATAATAACCTTAAAACTGTTACTAATATTGAGTTTCTTGGGGAAGTAAGCTTTGCTACCGGTTTGATTTTAGAGCAACCAGTAACAGTTAATAATATTGAATTTATCGGGGAAGGCAATATTGCAACAGGAACTTTATTTCAAGATACAGAAGTGGGAGGCATTTCTGGTTTAACTTATGATGCTACTAGTGATACTTATTATGCTCTATCAGATGACAGGGGTAATAGAAATGATCCTCGCTTTTACACTGTAGATATCGATTTATCTGACGGTAGTTTAGATCAAGGGGATGTGGAGTTTCAAGAAGCTAAGACCTTACTTGATTTTACAGGAGAAGCTTTTGAACTGGGCACTATCGACCCTGAAGGAATTGCTTTAGCTAATGACGGCACGCTTTTTATTTCCTCAGAAGGGGATGCAAATAACTCCATTCCTCCCTTTGTTAAACAGTTTAGTCTTGACGGACAAGTTTTTGACCGATTGCCAATACCTCGGAAATTTAGACCCCGTGCTAATGGAAATCGTGGAATTCGCAATAATCAAGCTTTTGAAAGTTTAACTATCACCCCTGATAATCGTTTTCTTTATACTGCGACAGAAAATGCTTTAATTCAAGATGGAGAAAAATCATCTTTAGAAGAGGGAAGTCCTGTTAGGATACTAAAGTTTGATTTAGAAACAAGAAAAGCAGTAGGAGAATTTCTTTATTTTACCGACCCGATTCCCGTTACACCTGATCCTGTTGATGGCTTTGCTGATAATGGGTTGGTAGAGTTACTAGCCATAGATAATACGGGTACATTCCTCGCTTTAGAACGTTCTTTTGCTGTAGGTGTAGGAAATAATATTAGATTGTATGAAGTTAATCTTCAGGGTGCAACGGATATTAGCGGTGTTAGAAGGTTAACTAGAAGAAATGGGGAATTAAAAGATGTCGATGCAGTAGTAGAAAAACGACTAATACTAGATTTTAGCGACTTAGGAATTATTCTAGATAATAGCGAAGCAGTATCTTTTGGGGAAACATTACCCGATGGCAGACAAAGTATTATTGTTACTAGCGATAATAATTTTAATGATGCCCAAAAAACCCAATTTCTAGCTTTTGCTATAGATACAAAAACTATTCCTGCTATTACCCCTACTACAGAAACACCTCCAGAAATCAGATTTGGTAGTCCCGATAATCCTGATCCTAATAATGCCCCAGATGCAGATGATCCTGCAATCTATGTTCATCCTGATAATCCCGACGAGAGTTTTGTTATTACAACTTTCAAGAATGATGGTTTAAGGGTTTATGACTTAGAAGGAAAAGAATTACAGAGTATTACTCCTGAAAATATCCGCTATAACAATGTAGATATTGCTTATGAGGTCAAATATTCAGGGCGAATTATAGGGGGAGAAATAAAAATTGATTTTGCTGTTGTATCTGATAGAGCTAACGATACATTAGCATTCTTTTCTATTGACCCAGAAACAAAAAGATTGAGTAAATGGAAAGAAGGATTTGAATTTCCCGAATCCATTTTTGGTATAGACGACGGAGAAGCAACTGCTTATGGTCTAGCGACTTACACCAGTCTTGTAGATGGTAAAAATTATGTTTTCGTTTCCCAAGCTGACGGAAATAAAATCGCCCAAATAGAATTTAACCCAACTTTTGGTGCTGGGGACGAACCAATAGTTAATGCGAAAGTAGTCCGTATTATTGAAGTACCCGTTCCTGAAGGGGAAGAGCCAGAAGACTTTCAGGTAGAAGGAATGGTGGTTGATCGCGAAACAGGCTATCTTTATGTAGGACAAGAGGAATTCGGTATTTGGAAATATAACGCTGAACCTAAGGACAACATGGCACCTCTACTAGTTGATTCTGTAGAAGGTGACAACATCACAGCCGATGTAGAAGGATTAACGATTTACTATGGTGAAGATGGCAATGGTTACTTACTCGCATCATCCCAAGGAAATAATACTTTTGCCATTTATGACCGCGCTGGAAGTAATAGTTATTTGGGAAGCTTTGCCGTTGAAGGAGTAGAAGAATCGGATGGAGCAGATATAATTAATGTTCCTCTGGGGGATAATTATCCTGCGGGATTATTAGTAGTGCAAGATGGTTCCAATACTCCTCAAGTGGTCTTCCCTGACCCTGAAGATGGCGAAATTCAGAACTTTAACACCAATTTCAAATACGTTTCCCTTGCTGATTTTGCTGACATTTTTCCCAACTTACCTAAATACGATCCTAATGCTTTTGATCCTCGCAATCCCCAAGCGAGAACTTTAGTTAATGGTCTTGCCTCTGGAGATACGACCCAAGATTCTACTGTTCTTTGGGCGCGTAGCACAGTCTTAGGAGATATCACTTTTGAATATAGTACTGATAGCAATTTCAATACTATCCTTGGCACAATTAACACTCAAGTTATAGATACCACCCTTCCTATAAAAGTAGAAGTTATAGGCTTAGAAGCAGCAACAGATTACTATTACCGTGTCACTGATGCAGCAGGAGACAGTGAAATAGGAGAATTTACCACCTCCACAGAAATGGGAACAAACTTAGGTTTACGCTTTGGTGTAGCAGGAGACTGGCGTGGAGAATTAGCCCCTTATCCCGCAATTAGTAATGTACCTGAACGAGAGTTAGCCTTTTTTGTCGAACATGGAGATACTATCTATGCTGATGATGGTTCTGATGCAGTATTAAATCCTGATGGCACTCAAAAATCACAAGTAGAAACAATTGAGGAATATCGAGCAAAACATAGTGAAGTTTACAGCCATCGCCTCGGTTATAATGTTTGGGCTGATTTACGTGCCTCTACTTCTATTTTGGCAACAATTGACGACCACGAAGTAACTAATGACTTTGCTGGTGGTGCAGATGCTTCAACCGATAGTAGATTCCCTGAAACAGAAGGTTTAATTAACGATACTCAACTCTTTGAAACGGGGCTACAAGCTTTTCAAGAATATAACCCTCTACGAGATGAATTCTATGGTGAAACAGGAGACGAAGTTACCGCAGGAGAAAGAAAACTCTATCGTTACAATACCTATGGTAGCGACGCAGCAAGTTTTATTTTAGATACTCGTTCCTTCCGAGATGAAGGGTTGACTCCTGCTTCAGATATTACTAATCCCGAAGAAATCGGCAGAGTTTTGACTGAATCTATCACTTTAGACCGAACTTTACTAGGTAAAGCCCAACTAGAGAACTTAAAGCAAGACTTAGTTACAGCAGATAAGGCAGGAATAACTTGGAAATTTATTATGGTTCCTGAACCTGCACAAAATCTCTTCCCAGGTATCAATGTGGATAGCTATGAAGGTTATCTCAATGAGAGGGCAGAAATTCTCAGCTTTATTGAAGATAACGATATTGATAACGTTGTCTTTGTTGCTGCGGATGTTCATATGACATCGGTAAATAATCTTACCTATCAAACTGAACCTCTTGGGGAACAAATAGCTACTAGTGTTTTTGAAATTACTACAGGTGCGGTAGCCTACGATCCTCCTACAGGAGAATTTTTAGCCAACTTCTTTACTGCTACTAATCCCGAACTCCAAGCCTTATACGATTCTCTTCCTATAGCTCCTGATCCTGACAACATCCCTAATGACAAAGATGATTTGGTTAAACAAGCTATCAATGACACCTTACTAACACCACTTGGTTTCGATCCTATTGGGTTAGATAGTAACTTACCTCAAGCAGAAGGCTTAATTGATGCAGAACTTCTCCAAGGAGATTATTACGTAGGACATAGTTACAGTTGGACAGAGTTTGATATTGATGCAGATACTCAACAGCTACGAGTAACTACTTATGGTGTTGATAGTTACTCTGAAGCAGAAATTTTAGCTAATCCTAATGCTATTAACGATTTAACTCCCATCGTCTTAAGCGAATTTGTGGTTAATCCTACTATTGAAGAACCAGAAGCCCTAGATATTCTCTTAGTAAACGATGATGGTTTTGAAGCTGAAGGAATTGATGTTATCTATGACGGTTTAGTCGCAGCAGGATATGACGTTACCTTAGTCGCACCAAAAGAACAGCAAAGTGGAAAAGGTACTTTAATTAATGTTGAGTCTATCTTCCAACCTGTAGAAGTTGTTGAGTTTGCCGAAAATAAATGGTTTGTCGATGGTAGTCCCGTAGTTACCACTCTCGCAGGATTAGACTTTATTCTGGATGGAAAAGAACCAGATTTAGTAATTTCGGGAATTAATGAAGGGGCAAATATTGGCGCAAATATTGCGATTTCCTCTGGTACTGTTAGTGCAGCTACCACCGCTACTAGAAGAGGGATTCCTGCGATCGCAATTAGTGCCAATGGTGACGCTCAAAACCTAAGCGAATCCTATGAAGTGGGTACGGAATTAGTTCTCGATTTAATTGAGGAGTTACAAGCCACTCAAGCACCAGGAGCAGAATTACTACCCGAAGGAGTAGGATTGAGCGTTAATATTCCCGAAAATCGCTCTGGTGGAGTCGCTTTAACCGAATTAGATCAAACTTCTAACATTAATCTGAGCTTTGGAGAACTTCCTGAAGGTTTTGGCGAAGGTGCAGGAGTATTATTTAGCTTTAACGAGCCAATTTCTCCCGATGAAATAAACGATCCTACCTCCGAAGGGGAAAACTTCCTCGCTGGCAATATTACCGTGACTCCGATCGATGGTAGTTGGGTAGCTGATAGCAGCATCAGAGAAAGTATCCAATCTCGTTTCTTAGCGGAAATTGCGCTCACTAAAGTTACACCCTTAAACATCCTCTTAACTAATGATGATGGTTTTGAAGCAGAAGGAATCAAAACTATCTATAATGCTTTAACCGCAGCAGGACATAATGTTATTTTAGTCGCACCCGAAGCACAACAAAGCGGTACTGGTACGGCTTTAGATGTAGATGCTATCTTGCAACCTACAGAAGTGGTCAACTTTCAAGAGAATAAATGGTATGTTGACTCGGGAGTAAGAACTACTACCTGGGCTGGTTTAGACTTCATCCTAGAAGAAACCCCTGATTTAGTTATCTCTGGTATCAATGAAGGAGAAAATATCGGTGCTGGTGGTGCAGTTTCCTCTGGTACTGTCAGTGCAGCCGTTACCGCCATTTTAAGAGACGTTCCAGCGATCGCAGTTAGTGCTGGTATCGATTTAACTGACCCCGAAAGAACCGCTACTGGGGTTGCCTATGAAGAAGGTTCGGAATTTATTACCCAGTTAATTGCCCAATTGCAGGCTACTCAAGGAGATTCTGAGACAATTCTTCCTGAAGGTATTGGCTTGAGTGTTAATATCCCCGTCCGTTTCCCTCAAGGCGTTGAGAGTATTCAAGGAGTAGCCTTTACCGAACCCGACGGGATAGAACCTTTTATCATTGATTTTGGTGAAGTAGAAGGCGGTGCTGGGTTGCGTTTTGCCCCCTTCCAGTTAACCGATGGTATTACTATTGCTCCTCTATCCGAAGGAGGAAAATTCCTCTCTGGTTTTATTACTGTAACTGCAATTGACGGAAACTGGACGGCAAACAGTGAACAAGTGGCAGCGATAGGAGATCGTATTGACTCTCTATTACTTCCACCAGAAGTATCTGAGGAAACTATTTTTGGTACTCTCAATGATGACATTATCAAGATCAATGGCTCAAACAATTTAGTATTGGCTGGTATTGGTGATGACACTGTTAATTTATTTGCCAGTGGCGGAAATAATACCGTTTATGGTGGTGTTGGTTATGATATCTTCCAACCTAGTACCGAATTCCCCGATACTATTGCTGATTTTGAACTTGGCGGGGATGTAATTGGTATTGCTGGTGCTAGTTTTGAAGATTTAACTATTACTGCTGATGGAAATAATGTTGTAATTGGTTTGGCTGGTAAGGATATTGCCTTTTTAGTTGGTGTTAATGCTAATGACTTAACTGTTGACAGTTTTGCTTTTAGTTAACTGAATGCTTTCTTTTGAAGATAATGCTGCCAATACGGTTATATCATTTCCCTCTAAGTTTGCCAGAGATGATTGGCGCCTAGGCTCCCTTGCGCCGAAATTAATGTATGGGATATCTAGAGTGATTTGATATCACCTAGATGTTTAGATGTTGAGGTGAATTTTTATGCAAGTATTACAAAATACAGAAATTTATACATTATTTAAAATAAATTAATAAACAGAAATATTTTTACAATTAATTACTACTGTTAGTCATGGCAACATAAGTAGTTATGCAAAATTAATTTGATAGTTGAGATAGGCAGGAGGCAGGAGGCAGGAGGCAGTAGTGATTAGAGAATATACAAATAATTTTGCCCAGGTACTTAGCTAACAATTGGAGACATAGTATGGGTGAAGTGGCTTTTTTTAATTTCTCCAAAACTACTGAATCAAGAATCTAGTGGTTATTAAGAATGGGGATTGCCTGGGAGTTCATTGGACATGGAGCTTTCGGCATCATTACTAAAGAGGGTTGGCTCCCTTACTTTGCGGTCTGGGGCATTTGAGTTTATTGAGCGGGGAGCAAGCTATGCTGCTCCAGTTGTTCTCGCCTTAATTATGAGACTTGCCCGAAAATCTACCTACAAGTCTGTGACGATCCCCTTAAGGGTGAAATCAAAAGGCGAAAATCAAAAGTCCTAAAGGATCCCTAAAGGGTACACCTTCGGATAACCGCGACCCATTTCAAAAGTAATTTATCCAACTCGAAACCGCTCCTAATTTTACTCCTTATTCAGAAATACAAGTAATTGAAGAATCAGAAGCGGTTTCTTGCTCCCATCAATCCCAGAGTTAATCTAGCACAAGTAATATCATTGGGAATTAATTAATATTTTTTGAGAAAAATCATGACAAACTTATTACAAGATAATTCAATAGACAAAAATAGTTTAAGAAAAGATTGGTCTAAAGGCTATCAATCTCAACCAAATGAATATAATTATTGGATTGATGAAGATGAAATTGAAGGAACTATTCCTAATGCCTTACAAGGAACACTATTTCGCAACGGCGTTGGCTCATTAGAAGTCAACGGAGAAAAAATAGGGCATCCTTTCGATGGAGATGGAATGGTTTGTGCTATTACTTTCGATCAAGGAAAAGCTCATTTTAAAAATAGATATGTTCATACAGAAGGCTATCTAAAGGAACAAAAAGCAGGAAAAATACTTTATCGTGGTTTTGGGACACAAAAGAAAGGAGGATGGTTAGCGAATGTTTTTGATACTGAATTCAAAAATACAGCCAACACTAACGTCATTTATTGGGGAAATAAGTTATGGGCAATGTGTGAAGGAGGAAAACCTTATCAGTTAGACCCTAAAACATTAGATACTATTGGTGAGGATAATATTAATGGTCTGTTGGAAGAGAATGACCGCTTTTCAGCTCATCCAAAAATTATCGATAATACTTTTACAAACTTTGGAATCAGGGGCGTTACAACTCAAACTCTTGTTATATTTGAATTAGATAATCAGGGCAGAAAAGTTAAAAAGCATTCACATCCCTTAAAAGACTTCGCCATCCTACATGATATGTTAGTTACCCCTAACTACTACATATTCATACAACATCCTTTTATAGTAAAAGGCTTACCATTTCTTTTCGGATTTAAAACAATAGAAGAATGCTTGGATTTTAATCCAAAACAACCTACTAAATTTATTATAGTTTCTCGTCACAAAAAGCATAAAACAGAAATATTAAAAACCAAGGCTTTTTTTGGATTTCATCACTGTAATGCCTGGGAAAAAAATGGCAAAATTTATATAGAATCAATTCGCGATGACGATTTTCCTAAAACACAACCAGGAATTTTTGATTCTGAAAAAGTTAAGATTGACGATTTTCCTAATGGTGAATTATGGAAATTCGAGTTAAATCTATTTGATAAAACCGTATTTGCTGAAAGAATAGAAGAAAGAGTATGTGAGTTTCCCTCTGTTCATCCAAGCTGGATCGGAAAAGAACATCGTTATGTCTATACAAATACTGTTTTTACTCCAGCATTGAATGGTCCACTACAAACAATCATGAAAATAGATAAACATTCAAAAACAAAACAGTTATGGAATGGAAGCTCAAGAGAATTTGCTGGTGAACCTGTTTTTGTACCCCATCCTAATGGAATTGAAGAAGATGATGGATGGCTAATATCTGTTGTCTATGACGCAGCAAAACATTGTTCTTACCTTCTTATTTTAGATGCTAAGAATATTAACAAGGAAGTCGCTAAAATATACTTAAAACATCATATACCTTACGGATTTCATGGCAACTGGGTATCAAAAATATTTCTCTAATTAGAGGGTAGTCGCACATTTACAACATAATTTAGCTTCAAAGACAAACTACTCTGCAAATACGCAACTCCCTCTAAAAACGAGTTATCAGATGTGGTTACTTAAGATTATTTCCGATAAGGAACTTTATCTAAGCTGATATTCATTGCCGAAACTCTAGGAGGAGTATTGGCTCTAGTAGGCAAACTACGAGCCATATTTAGATATAAAGCAGGAGATCCTGCTTTGGGCTTTTTATCTTGAGGAACAAAACGGCGTACTTCTGATTGCCAAATAATTTGAGGAAAGCCTAGGATTGCACGATAGTATTCATCGTAGCGAGGAGATTTGATATTAAAGGGCATTTCTCCTCCATCACGAGAAGCAAGCACACGACGACGCTGATAAGGTACAGTGTCGTAACCGAAGTTTTCCATGTACTCTTCACTATCTAGAAGTTGATCGATGAAACCTTCTTTCCCTTTAGTTGCAACTACAATTGACCAAGCAATTTTTTCTTTTTCGCTATAAACATCACGTCCTAAAATTCTTTGAACGCACTGTTCTACAAAGCGATAGTTGCTATTTTTAGAGTAGAAACTGTTATTGAAAGTGTTTGACAATAGTAGTCCACGGATAAAGTCTCTTACTGTGATTTGACCACTACGTAATTGAGACTCAAGGAATCTCTCACGATCTGCTTTGAAAGCATGAAAGAAAATTTGACGATATGCTGCTTCAATTAAATCGCCCATATCACCAGGAGAAAGTAAATTCTCCGCAGAGTAAATTTTGGGTTGAGCGTCACCACCAACGTCGTATCCAGAGACACGAGAATTTTGTGTTACTGGCTTATAATTCAACAGAGGAATAGACAAGTCAAGACCTCCAAAGTATCTTGCAAAATATTAAAAAACTTAATCTCGATCATACGTTAGTAGGGGACTTTCTATTAAGGATGGTTACAAAATATTACAGATTAGCAGGAGATATTTAAGTTTTGGGTCAAAAGAAGCCAGCATCGCAGCAGGCAGGAGGCAGAAGGTTAAGTTGTCGCTGAGAAACATAGTTAATGTTTTCTGTCTCCTTGCCCGAAGGGAGATCAAAAACTTTTTAGGACTTCACTACTGGCTATTAACCAAGACTTCCCTCGACGTATTAACTGATAACGCACAATCAGATTATCACTGTTGGATTTAAAAGCATTTGATCTTCCTTTTTGGTAGTACTGGGTTTTTTCTTGGACTTTTGCCTCTATAGTGGCTTGATTTGGCTTATTTGCCCCATAATTTACTTTTAGGATTTCTACGTTATGTTGATACTGGCGATAAATATTATTACTTTTGTCCTGTAGAGCAATCCCGCGCCACTTACCAATTTGGGATGGAGCAAGAATTTTATTGAGCTGATCAATGTTGTGTTGATTGCCTAAAGCTAGGGATTTGGTTTTAAGCCAAGTCTCTACTACGTTTTTTGCGATCGCATCATCTAAAATTACTGGTTTTTCTGAAACTGGGGGCTTAATTTCAGGCTGAGATAGATCTAATGCTGGGGATTCGCTCTTGGGAGTAGATTCCGATTTTGAGATTGGAATATTTGAGGTAGATTCTGAAGCCAGTTTCAATAAATTACGAGTAAAGACAAATCCTAAACTGCCCAAGCCTAAAATTAATCCTAAGGATAGCAAGCTACTTTTAATTAAACTGGCAGAAGTTGGTTGGCGATGGGTGATTCGTTTTTTCTTAGGGTGTTTATTACCACCTAATGCAGATGAATGCTTTGGATTTGGGTTTTGTGGCAAAGTGACCGGTCTTTTTTCCATAGTTGCAGTAGAACTGACAGATTTAGTCTTAAAAGTGGGTTTGCTCCAAGAATTACTATTACCTTGAACAGATTTAGCAACGGGTTTTTTGGCAGGTTTATGCCAAGACCCCCAGTTCCCAAATGCTCCTTTCTTGGGTGTTGATACAGTCTGTTTGACCTCAACTGGAGATTTATTTTGAGAGGGTTTAGCAACTGGAGATAGTTGGTCTAAATAACGCTGTACTTTTTGATCAGCGAAATATTGATCCAAAGTAACTTGACAATTTTCTAGATCTCTAAACTGAGATAACACTTCTCTTAAAAGCCATTTTTCACCATAAAAGCACAGTCCTGGCAATAAATCTGGAGAATTTTGGGAATACTGCCTAATTAATTCCACCGTTGCCTTCTCTTGACTTTGCTCAATGGCATTTTGAGCCTCTTGTGTCTGCCCCAAAAGCAAAGAACATACTGCTTGTTCCCAATGCACTTCCTCTTGACCTTCTCGCAAAACTTTCAGCATAGCTTGGGCTTTTAAAATTAGATTCGGCTGTTTCGTAGCATAGCCTTGTGCCAAAAGAGCATACATCGCCAAATAAGTCCCCACAAAAGAAGCTCGTTTAGCTTCTGTTTCAAACAATTCTATTTGTTCTGTAGTGGTTAAATAATTACGAACTTGTTGAATAAAACCGAGGAATTTATCAAATTTAAGTCCTGAATAGTCTTCCCCTTTCCCTTCAATTCCTTGCCTTTGCTGTAGCATTTCTTTGAGCAACTCTACTCCTGTAGCTCTCTGGGGAGAATTAGCTGGATTATTAGCTAATAAATCTAAAATACGATAGGGTCTGAGCTTATATAAATCCGTTGTTAGTTCTTCTTGTAGCATATAAAATAATTCTTCTTGTTGTAATAAATTAAACCCCATTTGAGCAGAGCAAGCAGCAGTTTCATAATCTTGGATGCGCCATTTTTCCCTGCCCAACTCTAGATAAGATAAAGTCATAGCCAGAACAAGATCTTTTCTGGGATTAATGCCATTAGATGTTGAATTATTTGCTGCTGAAGCCAAGTTTGTTTGGCTAGTCACCAGAGTAGCCAACTCTGTTTTAAACTGGTTGATATAAACCGAGTCATTAAGATATTGATTTCCTAGTCTAATAACCTGTTCATATTCTGCTAGTTCCTGGAGAATAATGAGGGCACCTACTAACAGTTTTGGGGAGATTTCAATAGTAGGATAGACGGAATAGGATTCTGCTGTTAAAGCTAGCTGATTTTGAGGAGATGAATTATTATTAGGCTTTTCTGATGCTGGGGTTTGAGATCGCTCTTGTGGTAAATTCTGAGATGTTTTTAAAGATACAGATTCATCTAAAGAACGATTTATTCTACCTGAAGTTTTACCGTTTTTCGTTTCTGGGGAGCCAGGAGTTGCAGTAATAGAACTTGGTTCTTGTTTCAATTTAGTCAGGAATTTCCCATCATATTCTGCCCGTTGAATCTCATCGGATAAAACATCATAAGCCTGCTGCAATAAACTTTGACGAGCCTCAATGGCGATTGCAGTATATTCACGACGCGGTTTCTGCTGAATTCGATCTTCATAGGCGCGGTCAATTTGTTCTTTATTGGCTTTGATCGGAACGGTCAGAATCCTATAATAATCGAGGGAAATATGCACGGTTAGCTTCCTATGTACCAGATGGTATTTAAACGACTCCAGCTACTAAATGAATACAGAATCTTATTAACTTTTGTTACTGTGTAATGTTAATTAGATGAATGTACTTTCTAATAATGCCAAAGATTTTTGGGAAAGTCTGGAATTAAGTAAAAATATTTAGAATTAATTAAGAAAATTGATAAAGTGCTTCATGAACCAACCTCTAAGAGTTAGAAAATATGAGTCAAAATCAAGCAAAAATTATTGTTCTCGATGACGATCCTACTGGTTCGCAAACGGTTCACAGTTGTCTGTTACTAATGAGCTGGGATGTCCCAACTCTGAAGATAGGGCTACAAGATGCTGCACCAATCTTGTTTATTCTCACTAATACTAGGGCTATCGCCCCATCTCTGGCAGCTCAAGTTACCCAAGAAGTTTGTCAAAACTTAAAAATTGCGATCGCAGAATTGGGAATTCAGGATTTTTTGATCGTAAGTCGGTCTGATTCTACCTTAAGGGGTCATTATCCCATTGAAACTGATGTAATTGCCCAAGAATTGGGCGGTTTTGATGCTCATTTTCTTACTCCTGCTTTTTTTGAAGGAGGTAGAGTTACCATTGATAGCGTTCATTATCTATTGATTGATGGAGTCAAAACCCCTGTTGATCAAACAGAATTCGCCCAAGATTCTGTATTTGGCTACAGTCATAGCTATTTACCAGATTATGTGGCTGAAAAAACCCAAAATTCTATTACTGCCAAGGAAGTAGAACGAATTACTTTAGAAGATATCCGCACCCAAGGAGTAGAAGAGAAGTTACTATCCCTTACTAATAATCAATGTGTAGTAGTGGATGGAGAAACTCAAGCTGATTTTGACAAGTTTGCCCAAGGGGTTTTGGCTGCCACTAAACAAGGTAAACGCTTCCTATTCCGCTCTGCTGCCAGTCTTCTAACATCCTTAGCTCAATTGGGCGACCAACCAACACCACCAGAAGCTATGGCAAACTATAAACCTAGTGACAAGCCGGGAGTGATTTTAGTTGGCTCCCATGTCCGCAAAACCACTGAACAATTAAGAAAATTATTAGAAGAATCGGACACAGTAGGCATTGAAATAGATGTTAAAGCCTTAAGAGATGATCCCTCATCTAGGGATAATATCTTACAAAAAACTCTGGCACTAGTTAATACAAGCTGGCAAGGAGGAAAAACTCCCGTAGTTTATACTTCCCGTGAAGAATTAACCTTTACTGATGTTCAACAACGTCTTAAATTTGGTAAAACCGTGTCTGCTTTATTAATGGATGTGGTGCGAGGATTACCCTCAAAAATTGGATTCTTAATTAGTAAAGGGGGCATCACTTCTAATGATGTGCTATCGGATGGCTTAAACCTAACCACCGCCAGACTTCTAGGGCAAATATTACCTGGGTGTTCTGTAATTCGTACAGGAGCAGATCACCCTCAATTTCCCAATCTACCCGTAGTTTTATTTCCAGGCAACGTGGGAGAGAACCATAGTTTGGCAACTGGGTTTAAATACTTAAGAAATTCCTAATCTTTTGCCATAGCCAACTTACGCTACTATGTCCTTGAGAAATAACCCTATAACCCCAATTTATGGAATGGTTGCCGATCCCAAGTTATCTTTAGATTTGCCTAGCGATACTCCTCTCTTGCCTGTAGTGGAAAAATATTCCCAAATCCGTCTCAAGAGCGAAGATAATAGACTGTTTTTACTCCTCCCAATTGAAAGCGAACTGGAACAAGAATTATCTTGGGCAGAATTATGGCAAGAACTTAAACACTATTTGCAAGGACGAGAAAAATCTTGGTCTGCGGGAGATTCTGTATCTTTAATTGCTCAAGATCAATTACTAGATGTTCAACAATTACAGACCATCGCTGAAATTTTAGCAGAAGTAGACTTGGTTCTAGAAACTGTGGCGACAACCCGTCGTCAAACAGCAGTTGCTGCTGCTACTGGAGGTTACTGCGTAGAACAAAATAAACTGTCTCAATTGTCTTTGACCTCTAGCACTGAAACTTCTGAGGAAAATCTAGCAGAACCCCT
>JAAUYD010043603.1_pt1 | contig 14338 bp, 11 predicted proteins | sample 7278101 | NCBI WGS metagenome assembly JAAUYD01 (sample SAMN14350128, study PRJNA611818) | marine sediment metagenome | isolation source: surface marine sediment (0.6m) | place: French Polynesia: Moorea | collected 2018-08
ACGATCGACTCGGAGGAAGCTCATCGCTTCGAGATGTGGCTAAACATCTTTGAAGCTGTTTATCGCGATCCGGCGCTGGGTGGCTGGGACGGTTTTGGCGTGGCGCTGCAGACCTACCAACGGCGAGGAGGCGACGGCATGCGTTTCCTGATTGATCTTGCCGGCGATGTTGGTCGGCGCATTCCGGTACGCCTGGTCAAAGGCGCGTATTGGGACAGTGAGGTGAAATGGGCCCAGGAGCAGGGGCTGGAGAGCTACCCCGTCTTCACGCGCAAATCGCACTCTGATGTGTCCTATCTCGCGGCGGCTCGTGCGGCGCTGTCGGCCGGCGACAGGATCTACGCACAGTTCGCGACGCACAACGCGCACACGCTCGCGAGCATCCTGCATTACGCGGGCTCGCGCCGCGACTACGAATTCCAGCGCCTGCACGGCATGGGCGAGGAGCTGTATGCGGAGGTCGTAGACCCGGACAAGCATGATCGACCGTGCCGTGTGTATGCGCCAGTCGGCAATCATGAGGACCTGTTGCCGTATCTGGTACGCCGCCTGCTCGAGAACGGCTCGAACACGTCGTTCGTGAACAAGATTGCGGACGAATCAATCGATGTCATGGACATCGTCGCCGACCCGCTCGAGACAGCCGCGGGCCACGACTATGAGGCACACGACAAGATCCCGCAGCCGCTGGATATCTTCCAGCCCGAGCGCGACAATTCGCACGGCGTGAATCTGCCCAATCGCAAGGTCAGCAGCGCACTGCTGGCGGACCTCGAGGCCGCCAGCAAGAAGAGCTACAACGCCAAGCCCATGATCGGTGGCGAAGCGGTGAACGGGAAGGAGGAGCCTTCCGTAAATCCCGCCGATACTTCCGAGGTTGTCGGCATTTGCCACCAGGCATCGGCCGAAGACGTACGCAGGGCTATAGACGTATCGATCGCCGCGCAACCGGCGTGGGATCGTCTTGGCGGGCACGAGCGTTGCGTCGTCCTGAATCGCGCGGCGGACCTGTTCGAAACACACCGCGATGAACTGCTTGGCCTGATCGTGCGCGAGGGCGGCCGGACCATTCCGGACGCGATTTCGGAGCTGCGCGAGGCGGTTGATTTCATGCGCTATTACGGCGCGCAGGCAATCAAGCACTTCGGTGAGCCAATTCTGCTGCCTGGACCGACGGGAGAGCGCAATACTTACAGCATGCGCGGCAAGGGCGTCTTTATTGCCATCAGTCCCTGGAACTTCCCGCTGGCGATCTTTACTGGGCAGGTGACGGCCGCGCTTGCTGCCGGCAATGCGGTCCTCGCCAAACCTGCGGCACCGACGCCGATCATCGCCTACCGAGCCATCCAGTTGCTGCACGAAGCCGGTGTTCCAGCGGATGTTCTGCACTACGTACCTTGCGGCGGCCGCATGATCGGCGAAGCCGGAGTGGCCGATCCTCGCATTGCGGGCGTCGTTTTCACCGGCTCGACGGAAGTAGCGCAGACCATCAACCAGACGCTGGCACGACGTGACGGTCCGATCGGCACGCTAATCGCCGAAACAGGCGGCCAGAACGCCATGTTTGTCGACAGTTCGGCATTGCCCGAGCAGGTCGTGCACGACGCGATCTACTCGGCGTTCAACAGCGCTGGCCAGCGCTGTTCGGCATTGCGGCTGCTGTGCGTGCAGGAAGAAATCGAACCGCGCACGCTGGATCTGCTCAAAGGCTACATGGAAGAGCTGGAGATCGGCGATCCCCGGCATCTGGCGACCGATGTCGGGCCGTGCATCGACGACCCGTCGCGTCAGATTCTCGCAACGCACGTCGAGCGCATGCGCAAGGAGCAGAAGATTGTCCACCGCTGCAGCCTTCCCGATGCTGCGAGCAAGGGCACCTTCTTCTCGCCAACGCTCGTCGAGATTGACGATATTGACGCGCTGACAGAGGAGCAGTTCGGCCCGGTTCTGCACGTCGTCAAATTCAAGAGCCGCTATCTCGACAAGACGGTCGCGGCGGTCAACAAAACTGGCTTTGGGCTTACGATGGGCCTGCACAGCCGTATTGATTCACGGGTGGCCGGGCTCGCCGCAGATTCCGGTGCCGGCAACCTCTACATCAACCGCAACATGATCGGCGCGGTGGTCGGCGTGCAGCCTTTCGGGGGCAGAGGGCTGTCAGGCACGGGGCCGAAGGCAGGCGGCCCGCACTACGTGCAACGCTTCGGCACCGAGTTTACGTTGAGCAACAACATCTCCGCGGTTGGCGGCAACGCGAGCCTGTTGACGCTCGGCTCAGACTGATCGGTCGGGACAATGCCGGAAATCAGTGTTTTCGACATCTTCAAGATAGGCATCGGCCCGTCCAGTTCGCACACGGTCGGGCCGATGAAGGCGGCGAAGGATTTCGCGGATTCCGTCGCCGACCGGGAAGTCGACGCGTTTCGTGTCACACTCTTCGGGTCGCTGGCCTGGACGGGCAAGGGACACGGTACCGATACGGCGATTCTACTTGGGTTGTACGGTTGCGAGCCCGAGACGCTCGACCCCGATGCGGTAGAGGGCATTCTCGCGAGGATCCGCGACGAAAACCGCATCGACATCCTGTTCAACTACGAACGCGAACTCGAGCGTCACACCAATGGCATGAGTTTTGTGGCACTCGATGCCAGTGGCGACGAACTGCTGTGCGAAGACTATTTTTCGCTGGGTGGCGGATTCATCGCGCGCGGCAGCGAGCCCGAACCGGCCGCGCAGACCGGCGAACCGCCGTTCCCGTTCACGACCAGCGAATCGCTGCTGAATCTTGCATCTGACAACAATCTGTCGATTGCCGAACTGGTGTTGCACAACGAGCATTCCTGGCGTGACGCGGATGAAGTGCGTGACCGGCTCGACGCAATCTGGACCGCAATGCGGGATTGTATCGATCGAGGATTGCGTACCGAAGGCGTCTTGCCGGGCAGCATGAAAGTCGTACGCCGCGCACCCAGGCTTTTCCGGAGCTTGTCCAGTCGCGGCGAGCCCGGCGCGCTGGATGCGATCGAGTGGGTGAACGCGTTTGCGATCGCGGTTAACGAGGAAAATGCCGCGGGAGGTCGCGTCGTCACGTCGCCAACCAACGGTGCGGCTGGCATCATCCCGGCCGTACTGCGCTACTACGTCGATTTCATTCCGGGCGCGGACGAAGACGGTATACGGCGATTCCTGCTGACGGCCGGCGCGATCGGCATCCTTTACAAAATCAATGCGTCAATCTCAGGCGCTGAGATGGGCTGCCAGGGTGAGGTGGGCGTCGCGTGTTCAATGGCGGCCGGCGGCCTTGCCGCCGCGGTTGGCGGGTCCAACGATCACGTCGAGGAAGCCGCCGAAATCGGCATGGAACACAATCTCGGGCTCACCTGCGATCCCATCGGCGGTCTCGTGCAGATTCCATGCATCGAGCGTAACGCCATGGGTGCGGTGAAGGCCATCAATGCTGCACAGCTGGCCAAGCACGGCGACGGCACGCACAAGGTAACGCTGGACCAGGTGATAGCGACGATGCGGCAGACCGGGCTCGATATGGCCACGCAATACAAGGAAACCTCGAAGGGGGGTCTGGCGGTCAATGTCCCCGAGTGTTAGTTGTTCTAGTAGCTGGTCGTGCGGACCAGGTGTTCACGCAAGGCTTCCGTGAACGTCGCGGAGAACTTTGTACTGGTCGTGTCCAGGTAGCGATACTCGTCCGGTTGCTCCGGACACCATAGCAACGAGGCGAAAAGTTGCGGCTCTTCGCTGTCCGGCATGGGTTGCCTATGCCCGCCAATCGCCCAGCACGCATCGAGATCGGTGCGTGTAAATTCGCCCACAATGTGCCGGTTGGCCGTTTCGACCAGGAACTCGATTGTGGCCTCGGCGACATACCGGCCGGAACGAATCTCCTCGGCGGGCAGCAGGCTGGCCTGTCGGAAGCCGTTGTGAATGGCCAGCACGGCCCGATGATCGGCCGGCAGGGCGTGGCCGATCCGCTCCTCGGTGTCGTCGAGAAGCACAGTGCTCGCCGGTCCCGGGCGGAAGAACTCGCGCGTGATCAGGCGTTCGAGCAAGGACGGGTCGCGAAACTCTCCGATCAGCTGTGCGGCACTGAGTCCGGCAAGCCGGTCGCGCCGTTCCGTCGCGGCCCGTGCCGCGCGTACCTCGTAGGCCGTCGCGTAGCGTTGGTTCGCCCAGGCCCGGCGCAATAGATCCTCGATGTTCTCGTAGGCGCCGGAGTCGATTCCAAGACGAAACACCGTCTTGCTTCCGGGCGGTGCGTTCGGATCGACGAACGTCCACGACATGTCGTCAGGATTGTGGCCGATGCGCCACCAGCCGGCCGTCTGGGCGAGAGGTACGGAGATGTCTGTACCGTCGATTTCATCGTAGAAATAGAGAGCGCCCTCATAGGCGTAATACTGGAGGTCTCCAGTCTGAAAGGCTCCGGATTCCGATAACTCAATATCCTCAACAGGCGAGATGCCGGCGGAGTCGAGACCGTCTGCCACGTCATAGAGCGCGGCAACATGAGCGGGCAGGGGGCGCCCGAGTCGCGCTTCGACCGCAAGGCGGGTGCTCGCATCGGCCGGTGGCCTGATCTGACCGTCCTTGGCCAGTCCCGCTACGAGTTGCGCAATTTCCATGCGCGCAGCTTCTGCGTCGATCAGCTGGTATTCCTGCTCAACTGCGCCGTAGTCGATGCCGCCACTGAGCTCTTCATCGAGCGGGTTCACGGCCAGCAGCGTCAAAGCCAGCGCCCCGAGCGGCACGACGAGCAACGCGCTATAGACGATCGATACCAGCAGGCGCTGGCCACTTTTCATTGGTTCAACAGCCAACGTATGCAGAATCTCATTGGCCAGACCGATTCGCTTGGCCGCGACTTTCGGTTCGCCAAGCTTCTTCTGCAGTTCCTCGAACAACCAGACGCGGCGTGTTGCCGTGTCACCGTCGGGACACTTTCCGGCATACTCGCGCACGAGCTTTGCGTTGCGCAGCATGCCTCTTATCGCCGGAAGCTGCAGGGCCGCGATCAGTGCGAGAGGCCAGAACTCGAGCAGATAGGCAACGTAAATACCGAGCACGACGCCGAAAACAATCACGAGAGCTTGTACGCCTGCCCATCGCGGAGGCAGGATCGCCTGCGCCACGTGAGCGCCGTCCAGTGGCGGTATCGGAAGGATGTTCAGGTAGTTAATGAACAGCAGCACAATGACCGCGCTAAACGCCCAGCTGCCCATGAATTCCAGCTCCGCGCCACCTGCCAGCGCGTAGTACAGCAGTCCCCAGCCCAGGACAATGCCGGGCAACGGTCCAGCCAGCGCGACCCAGGCGCGCTTGTTGGCACTCGGATCGTTTTCGTGCCCGATGGTTACGCCACCGAGCAATGGCAGCAGCGTTATGTGCGGGTTCTCGTACCCGTATAACCGCATCGCGAGCCAATGGCCACCCTCGTGAAAGACGATGACGGCAAGAATAACGAGCGTGAATTCGAAGCCGAGAAGCGGCCAGCCGATGCCAATAAACAGCGCGGCGCTGATCAGCAGCAGAGCCCACTGCATATTCTGGGATGGCGCACGTTTTTTGAACAGCTCCACGGTCTTTGACAGAAATGCGAGTCGCGAGGTCGGCACTGCGAGCTCGCCTGCCGCAGCCGGCTTCGGTCGCGACAACATCTTGCCGAGAATCTTGAGTGCGAAGCTCAACGATGGACGGGCAATGCCATCGGACTCGTGCAGTTTGCCGCGGTCAATCGCCCGTTGCCTTACCGAGGTCATATGTTCCCCGGCAAACCTCAGAACATTTTGCTGAGGCGTAGCGCGTAAGGCGGGTGCCCCGAGGCTAGCGACGAAAGCGGTATGCGCGTCGATTTCCGTCGCCTCGTCGGAACCCTCGATCGTCTGGGCTGGCGTTTTTGGGTCGTCAAGTGCTGCGAAATACGGATCACTAACCTGGGTGACCGCGTAGCGCCCGTCGGACAGCAGGGTGGTGTAGTAGGTCAGGAGCGAGTTTGGATGCGCTACCTCGATGGTCGGGCCGACCCAGGCCACCGTGCCATTGTCCGCGTTGCGGTAAACCGCATGGGTATCCACGCCGCTTGTTTCGGCGGCGCCCGCATCGGTCCCGATCCAGGCCGGCCCTGAAAAGCCAAGCGCGGCAAGCGCCTCGGATTTCGCTTCGATCATGTCGAGGCCGCCAAACGCAGTCGCGTCCGGCCGCTGGATCGGTCTGGCGACGTAAGGCGGGAACGCCAGCGATAGCGCGCTACGCAGAAACTGCAGCGCGATCAGGCAGAGAATTCCGACAATCACGTATACCCAGCTCATGACGACGTCACGATAACAGACCGTCCCGCCGGGTGTTGTGAGCGGCGTCCCGTGTCAGCGAGGCAGTTTTTTGGGCCAGTCGTGCACGAGCAGCTCGGTGCTCGGCTGGTTGTAGAGATTCCAGTCGTCCTGGTGGATGCCGACGGACACGACTCCCGCGGTCGGCAGATTGCTCGTCAGGCCGGGCTGAACAAAGTTGACGAGGTCGGTGAGCCCCGGATTGTGCCCAAACAACATCAGGCTGTTGAAGCCGTCGTCCTGGGACAGGATGACATCCAGTAGCTGCTCGAGAGAGGCAAGGTAGAGCCCGGATTCGCGCTGCAGGAACTCTATCGGGTAGTTGATCTCAGCGGCGACAATCCTGGCGGTGGTCCAGGCACGTACTGCCGGACTTGAGATGATGAGGGACGGGCGAATGCCATGCGATTGAATACGCTTGCCCATAACGGGGGCATCACGCTCACCGCGACGATTTAGCGGCCGCTCCCGATCGCCCAACGACGCATCTTTCCAGCTGGACTTCGCGTGCCGAACAATCGTTAATATTTTCAGCGGCTTATCAGTCATTCTTCGAGTTACATCAACCCCGTTTGCAGGCGCGCCTCATCGCTCATCATGCCAACGTTCCACGGTGGATCGAAGACCAGCTCCACTCTGACTTCAGCTACGGTCGGGATCACGGCGATTTTCTCGCGGGCATCCTGCACGAGTACGTCTCCCATGCCACAACCGGGCGCGGTCAGCGTCATATCAACGTCGACCGAGCGATCTCCATTGCCCAGGGACCTGACCTCGCAGCGGTAGATAAGGCCCAGGTTGACGATGTCTACGGGAATCTCAGGATCATAGCAGGTGCTGAGCTGGCCCCAGATCACTTCCTCGATGTCCTTGTCCGTTGCGTTCTCGGGAATGGCGGGTGGTGGCTCCGGTTCCTTACCCAGGGCGTCGGCATCGGTTCCTGAGATGCGAAACAGGTTGCCCTCGACGTAGACCGTGAAGCTGCCGCCCAGGGCCTGCGTAATAAAACCCTCCGTACCTTCGCGCAGAGTGACCGATTCACCCACCGGGATGATAATTGCGGTGACGTCGCGAATCAGTGTGACGGGTTCGTTGGTATGGCCAAACATCGCTTTCCTTACTCCGTGGTCGCCGGGGCCGGATCGTTATTGAGCGCGGCATGCAGGGCATGCCATGCCAGGGTGGCGCATTTAACCCGTGACGGAAAATCGCGCACTCCCTCGAGAGCTGCGATCTTTTCGACGTTCGGGTTCAGGTCGGATACGCCGCCGGTCAGGCGGTCCGTCACCGCCGTAAAGCAGTTCTCCGCGACCTCGATTGGCAGCCCTACAATTGCGTCGGTCATTAGCGAAGCGGACGCCACTGAAATCGCGCAGCCGGTACCTTCGAAGCTCGACGACTCGATCTTGCCGTCGCCGATCCTGAGGTAGAGCCTGAGCTTGTCACCGCACAGCGGGTTGATGCCATCGGCCATGTGTGTCGCGTCAGCCAGGCGGCCGAAATGTCGCGGCTTGCGCGAATGGTCGAGAATGAGTTCCCGGTAAAGATCGCGAAGCTCCGCGTTGCTCACCCGAAAATCTCCCTGGCCTTGTGCAGAGCGGCGACGAGGCGATCCACATCGTCGCGGTTGTTGTACAGGGCGAGCGATGCGCGGCACGTACCGGACACGCCGAAACGCTGCATGACTGGCATCGCGCAATGGTGCCCGGTGCGAATTGCCACGCCCTGGTGATCGAGGATCGTCCCGAGGTCGTGCGAGTGGATATCGTCGAGCAGGAACGACTGTACGCTCGCTTTGTCGGCCGCCTCGCCGTAGAAGCGCATACCGTCGATACCGCGCAACCGTTCGACCATGTAGTTATGCAGTTCGTGTTCGTAATCCGCGACCCGCTGCATGCCGATGCCCTGCAGATAGTCGACCGCGGCGCCCAGCCCGACGATGCCCGAGATATTCGGTGTGCCGGCTTCAAACTTGTACGGCAGCTCGTTATAGACCGTCTTGTCGAACGTGACTTCCAGGATCATGTCGCCGCCACCTTGCCACGGCGGCATCGCCTCGAGCAGTTCTTCGCGGCCGAATAGTACGCCGGTGCCCGTCGGGCCGAACATTTTGTGGCCTGAGAACGCGTAGAAATCGCAGCCAATTGCCTGCACGTCGATTTCGAGATGCGGGACGCCCTGGGCGCCGTCGACGAGTACCGTTACGTTGCGTGCCTTGCAGTACGCCACGACCTCTGTGACGGGATTGACGGTGCCAAGCGCATTCGAAACGTGCGCAATTCCGACAAGAACGGTGTGCTCATCGATGAGCCCCTGCAACGCGTCAATGTCGACTTCGCCAAGATCATTGATGGGTGCAACACGTAGTTCGGCACCAGTCTGCTCCGAGACCAGCTGCCAGGGTACGATGTTGGCGTGATGCTCCAGATGCGTGATTACGATGTTGTCGCCAGCCCGCAGGCGAGGCCGGCAGTAGCTCTGCGCGACGAGGTTGATTGCCTCGGTCGTGCCTTTGGTCAGGACAATTTCGCTGCGCGACGACGCATTGATGAAGTCGCGGAGTTTTTCGCGTGCACCCTCGTACGCTTCGGTGGCACGGTGGCTGAGTGTGTGTACACCGCGATGCACGTTGGCATGGTCTTCTCGCTGGTACGCGGCGACTGCGTCGATGACGATCCGTGGCTGCTGCGCCGAGGCGGCGCTATCGAGATAGACCAGCGGGTGGCCGTGTACCGTCTGCAATAATGCCGGGAAGTCCAGCCGCCAGTCGGTCGCATCGCCGATAGGTGCGGGGGCGGCGTTCATACAGCGAGTTCCTCCAGCCGCTGCTCGATCAGAGCACCGATTGTCTCGCGAGCCGCCTCGACCGGGACACGTGATACCAGTCCGGCAGCAAAGGCGTGCGTCAGGACCTGGATGGCCGTATTGCGGTCCAGGCCACGGGTGCGCAGATAGAACAGGGCGGTTTCGTCCAGTTGTCCCACTGTCGTGCCGTGACTGCACTTGACGTCATCGGTGTAGATCTCCAGTTCGGGCTTGGCGTCGATCTCGGCCTTCTCGCTTAGCAACAGGTTGTGATTGGCCTGGTCTGCATCCGTGCCGTCGGCGCCTTCGTGAACGATGGCCTTGCCATTCCAGACGCACCGACACCGGCCATTCAGAATGCCTCGATACTCCTGGCGCGATGTTGCCGGTCCAACACGATGGTCGACACGCGTGTGATTGTCGATGTGCTGCTTGTCGCCGGCGAGGTACAGCCCGTCGAACTCGATGTCAGCGCCGGGGTTCGCGATGTCGATGTCGATGTCATTGCGAATAAGGCCCCCGCCGAGATCGAAGCTCGCGGAGCGGAATCGAGCGTCCTTGCCGACATGGACGCGCGTCTTGCTTGTCTGCACGTGATGGCGCGCCCGGTCCTGGATGCGGACATGGCTGGCCGCAGATGCGGTGCCGAGTCTAATGGAGACGAACGTGTTCGCATACTGGTCGGCGTCTCCGCGCGATGCGTGATACTCGATGATTTCACCGTCAGCGCCATCGTCGAATTCGATTTCGATGTAGGCCTGGGCTACGGACGTCTGCTCTGCGCCGTCGAGCAGCAGGAGACCGATTGGCCGACTTACAGCACCCGAGACCCGGATTCGTAATGCGTCCGGGGCGAGCGCGGCATTGAACTCGGCGAGCGCCGAATCGACAACCGTAACGCTGTCGATATCGGTTACGACCACACCGTCGGGAATCTGCGAAGCCTGCAATTCGCCGTTGGCGATGACCAGCCACGCCGCGTCGAGTGCCCCGGTGATTGCCTGTACTTCGTCCTGCAGTTCGGGTGCTGCGACGGCATCACGATCTTCGAGCCAGCGCGCCGCAATATCACGGGCCCTGGAAAGGTCCGTGTACTTCCAGTCTTCGTCCCGGGTGGTCGGAAAACGCGCAACGATGTCGCGGAGCTTGTCGATAGACAGTTGACTCATGCGCTGGCGGCCTCGCGAACCCAGTCATACCCCTTCTCCTCGAGTTCGAGCGCCAGCGTCTTGTCCCCCGAACGGACGATGCTGCCTTCCGACAATACGTGTACGAAGTCCGGCTCTATGTAGTCGAGCAGCCGCTGGTAGTGCGTGACGAGTACTATCGCCCGATCGGGACCGCGCAGTGCGTTGACGCCAGCCGCGACCGCTTTGAGCGCATCGATGTCGAGACCCGAGTCGGTTTCGTCGAGTATCGCGAGTTCTGGCTCGAGCATGGCCATCTGCAGGATTTCATTACGCTTCTTTTCGCCACCGGAGAAGCCTTCGTTGACGCCGCGGTTGAGGAATTTCGGATCCATGCCGAGCGCCGCCATCTTTTCGCGGGCGAGCTTCAGAAACTCGAACGAGTCGATCTCGCCTTCGCCGCGATGCGCGCGGCGCGCGTTCAGCGCCGCCTTGAGAAGGTAGGCGTTATTGACCCCGGGAATTTCGACCGGGTACTGGAAGCCGAGAAACAAACCCTCGCGGGCGCGCTCTTCCGGTTCGAGCTCCAGCAAATCCTGATCCTTGTAGGTGACTGAGCCGCCGGTGACTTCATAGTCCTGGTGACCGGCCACGACCTGCGCCAGCGTACTCTTGCCCGAGCCGTTCGGGCCCATGATGGCGTGCACTTCACCTGCCTGAACCGACAGGCTCAGGCCGTTGAGAATGTCGTTGCCCGCGACGCGGGCCTTGAGATCTTTGATATCGAGCATTGTGTGTTCCTAGCCGACGGCACCTTCGAGGCTGACATTGAGTAACGCTTGAGCCTCGACGGCAAATTCCATCGGGAGTTCTTTGAAGACTTCCTTGCAGAAGCCGTTAACAATCATGTTGACGGCATCTTCTTCGGAGATGCCGCGCTGGCGACAGTAGAACAGCTGGTTCGCCGAGATCTTCGACGTCGTCGCTTCGTGCTCCACTTTCGCAGTCGGGTTCTTGATTTCCATGTACGGGAACGTATGCGCGCCGCACTCCTTGCCGATGAGCAGGGAGTCACACTGCGTATGATTGCGTGCGCCCTGGGCCTGCGGCATAACGCGCACCAGACCGCGATACGCTTGCTGAGCGCGACCGGCTGAAATGCCTTTCGAGACAATTGTCGAGCGCGTATTCGGGCCAATGTGAATCATCTTGGTTCCGGTATCAGCCTGCTGCAGGTTGTTCGTTACGGCCACCGAGTAGAACTCGCCCACCGAGTTGGCGCCACGGAGCAGGCAGCTCGGGTATTTCCAGGTAATTGCCGAGCCGGTCTCGACCTGGGTCCACGAGATTTTCGAATTGGCGCCGCGGCAATCGCCGCGCTTGGTCACGAAGTTGTAGATCCCGCCTTTGCCGTCCTCGTCACCCGGGTACCAGTTCTGGACCGTCGAGTACTTGATCTCTGCGTCACCCAGCGCAACGAGTTCTACGACGGCTGCATGTAGCTGGTTCTCGTCGCGCATCGGCGCCGTGCAACCTTCGAGGTAGCTCACATAGCTGCCTTCGTCGGCAACAATCAGAGTGCGTTCGAACTGGCCGGTATTGGCGGCGTTAATCCGGAAATAGGTCGATAATTCCATCGGGCAGCGCACACCCTTGGGGATATACACGAACGACCCGTCACTGAACACCGCAGAATTGAGTGCGGCGAAGTAGTTGTCACGGCGCGGCACGACGGAGCCGAGGTATTGCCTGACGAGCTCCGGGTGCTCGGTTACGGCTTCGGAAAACGAGCAGAAGATGACGCCGGCTTCAGAGAGCTTTTCCTTGAAAGTCGTTGCGACCGAGACGCTGTCGAACACGGCGTCGACGGCGACGCCGGCCAGGCGGGCGCGTTCGTGCAGCGGAATGCCGAGCTTGTCGTAGGTTTCGAGCAGTTTCGGATCCACCTCGTCGAGGCTCTTCGGCCGATCCTCGTCCGATTTGGGCGCGGCGTAGTAGGAGATCGCGTTGTAATCGATCTTCGGGTAGTGCACGTGAGCCCACTCCGGCTCGTTCATTTCCAGCCACTGACGATACGCCTGCAGGCGCCACTCGAGCAGCCAGTCGGGTTCGTTCTTGCGGGCCGAGATGGCGCGCACGACATCTTCGTCCAGGCCGGGCGGAAGACTCTCGGTCGCAATGTCGGTGACAAAGCCGTGTTCGTAGCGTCGATTGACGAGGCTCTCGAGTTGTTCGGTTTCAGTGCTCATTTTTTTCCACGGTGATCGGCAATCCGGCAAACCGGAACGTCGGAAGCGGGCTGTTGCTGCGGGCGAGGTCGTGTAGCGTGACGTCGCACAAGGCGCGGCGAATCGCCACGTTAATGCGCTGCCAGGCATTGCCGACACTGCAGACGCCCTCATGTTCGCAATCGCCATCGCTCGCGCTGCACTCGGTGATCGATACCGGGCCCTCAAGGGCGTCGATGACGTCGGCAGCGCTGATCTCCTGCGGCGGTCGCGACAGGCGATAGCCGCCGTTCGCGCCGCGCGTTGAAACGACGAGTTCAGCGCGCGCCAGCAATTTGAGCAGCTTGCTCACTGTGGGCAGCGCAATGCCGGTCGCGGCGGCGACATCGGCGGCACTGCGGACGGCGGCCTGGTGGGCCGCCAGATCGGCGAGCAGGACCGTCCCGTAATCGGTGAGTTTGCTGATTCTGAGCACGTTGAAGCGATCGTTCCAAATAAAGGACTATTTTAGTCCTATTTGACCCGCGGGGCTACTGTCTGAAATGTTCTGATACGAAGTCGGCGAATCTTTTTGTTATCCTCGCGCCTTGGAATGAGACCAGACACTTCGCCTTGGCTGATTACTCAGAAAATTTGATCGAGATCCAGGATCTCAAGTTCTCGCGTGGTCCACGGGCCATCTTCGACGGGCTCAATCTGACCATCAAGCGTGGTGAGATCACGGCCCTCATGGGTCCTAGCGGCACGGGCAAGACGACCCTGTTGCGCCTGATTACGCGCCAGCTGATTCCGGAGCATGGCACGATATACGTTGACGGCGTCGACGTCTCCACGTTGAATCAGAGTGAGCTGTACCGTTTGCGCCAGCGCTTCGGCATGCTGTTCCAGAACGGGGCGCTGCTGACGGACCTCAGCGTTTTCGAAAATGTCGCGTTTCCATTGCGCGAGCACACCAACCTCAGCCAGCGACTGATTCGTCATATCGTGCTTACGAAACTGCATGCGGTCGGGTTGCGTGGCGCTGCGGGAATGACGCCCGCCGAATTGTCGGGCGGTATGGCACGTCGCGTCGCCCTTGCACGAGCGATGGTCATGGATCCCGATATTCTGCTGTACGACGAGCCGTTTGTCGGTCTCGACCCGATTTCGATGGGCGTGATTGTTCGCCTTGTCCGTCGCATGAACGACGCGCTCGGCATTACGAGTATCCTCGTAAGCCACGATGTCGAGGAGGTCGCGACGGTAGCCGACAACAGCTTCCTGCTATCTGATGGCAAAGTCGCGGCGTCCGGTAGTCCCGATGAGTTGCGGACCGCCAATTCCGACCTGGTTCGCCAGTTCATGCATGGCATGGCCGACGGGCCGGTCGCCTTTCACTACGAGGCCCCAAGCTACGAGGAGCAGCTCCTCGGAAGGGACTCGGAGTGAATAAGGCCGCCCAGGACATTTATAACAACACCGTCGAATTCGTCCGTACGTTCGGCGCGTTTCAGCTGTTCTTTCTGAGACTGCTGCAGCACACGCCGTCGTTCCTGATTACGCGTTTCCCCGTCGTCGTCAAGCAGGTCTACAACGCCGGGGCGCTGTCGCTCGTCATCGTCATGATTTGCGGACTGTTTGTCGGCGCCGTGCTTGCCCTGCAAGCCTACTCGAACATGGCTCGATTCAATGCCGAAGACTGGACTGGCGTTGCGGCAGCATTCGCGCTCGTCAAGGAGCTTGGTCCCGTGATGACGGCCATTCTGTTTGCGGGTCGGGCCGGGACAGCACTCACGTCGGAGATTGGTCTGATGAAGGCGACCGATCAGCTCGCGGCAATGGAGATGATGGCCGTCAA
>JAAUYD010071567.1_pt1 | contig 14336 bp, 16 predicted proteins | sample 7278101 | NCBI WGS metagenome assembly JAAUYD01 (sample SAMN14350128, study PRJNA611818) | marine sediment metagenome | isolation source: surface marine sediment (0.6m) | place: French Polynesia: Moorea | collected 2018-08
CACACACACTACCCAGAATCCGGCTTTAATCAAAAATTTTGCCTGAGCATATAGTTTCAATACAGGGGTTGCTTTTGCAACAAAATTATGAAAAAAACAATGCCGCAGATACTGCTACTGAAAAACAAAGTCAGATTAGATTCGTAGGACACACCGAAAGTTGCACGAATGACTAATTTGCAGGTTCGGGTTACGGTAAATCTTGAATGATATTAAGTCCACTAAACTACTTCCGATATGCCATTGCGTAGACGGATGCGTTGCTAGGTACTTGAATATATAAATACTCTGAGCGAGGCTGGGTATCATACGGCATGGGGACTAGCTAATGACCGAAAACCTAAGAATTTTTCAATTTGTCATGCTCTTTCTGACTAACCCGGTAGACTTCTTTGTCCATCATGTGGACTTCATAAACTGCCTCTTTCTCAGGTATAATAAATAAAAATCCATCTTGCTTTTTTTCCACTTCTACTATTTCAGAAATTGCATCAGGATTTACCTCAAGATGACTACCATCTGTTGTTTTCAATTTTATCGGTTTCATGTCACCCTCCTTACTCCATAGGTAATTTAATCGTTAAATTTTCCTATAACTTAATGCTAGTACAGTTACAAGAGACTGACTAAAATCAATAAAAATACTTAATCATTAATGGGAGTCTTATATCAGGTTCGCCTAATTCGTTACGATAAAAACGAGTGCCTATTTCTTTGCGTCTAACCCGTGAGCTTTTATGATAACTGTTTAACCGAACATGATATTAGCTGTATATCTAATATTATTCTTTTGTGTGGTGGTGACAAAAGTAGTCAAGCACAAGATATTTCTAAGGACGAATTAAAAAATATTGCCGGTGTGAGCAATCGCAATTTTAGAGGATGTTTGAAAAGTAAAAATATTTGCACAATAACCTCTGGTGGTAAACCTCTCTGCTTGTAGGAGAGAGGCTTTGAAACCCTTATTTTTCTGTTCCCCCTCCCTCTTCCCTCTCCTTGTAGGATACTGCTGGCGAATGGTAGGTTTGACCTCTCACTAGGCTAAAAGCCGGGGATTATTGGAATAATTTGGACTTGTTTTTTCTCCCCCTGCCCCCTGCTCCCGTTCGGACTTCGGCGTGAGCTCAGTCGAACGCTGAGCTCACGGCCGAAGCCTGCCCCCCTGCTGCCAAAGAGGGTGATACCCCCGAATCGCCAGCAGTATCCTTGTAGGAGAGGGCTAGCCAGAGGTGGGAAGGGGTTAGGGGTTAGGTTTTCAAGATTCTGGTGTTAAACATAATACTTTTCAAACATCCTCTTAGCGTGTATCATAAACTACAAACATCTCGCAACATTTCTTCTAATACAAGTAATCGGACAGAAATATTTACACATGGGTTTCTTGGCGGGACAAGGATTTCAGGCTGAATTTTGTGTAATTAATTTTGTCTTACTACTTAAAAGGGTATATTAACTTGTAAATAAAGACTCTAAATCTTGACGTTCACTAACTACTCGTAAGATTTCAATTCCATCATCAATAACTTGCTAAAAAATGATGTATCCGTCTAGTGGTAAACCACGTAATGAAGGTTGTATATAAGCATAACCGCGTCCCATGCTGGGAAATTTCGCCAAATTTTGACACTTTTTATTAAACTCTTTAAATAATTTTTCTCCTGCTTCAAGATTGCGCGTAAGAAAGTAATCAGCAATCTGATTTAAATCTTTAGTTGCAGATGGCGAAATAATATAATTACTCATTCTTGTATTTCACGCGCTTTTTGGAATCTTTCTAATATTTCCATCACTACAGTTTCACCATCTAAACCTTTGCCAAGTTGAAGTTCTGCAATAGCAACATCAACTTTTTGACGGGTTTCTTCTATCCATTGAGCATATTCAGCATTTAACTTTTCTAACAATCGAAATGCTATATCAACTACTTCTTCAGGATTTTCATATTTACCTGTAGCTATTTGTGCTTGAATAAATTTCTCGTGTTCGGGTTTGAGTTGGATATTCATATCTTCTACCTTTATATAATTAATACCATTAGTCTAGTACTGTACGGCGTAAATTCGGATAGGGTTGTTTAGACCCAAAATTTAGCAGCATCCTTAGATGTTGACCCTCCCTAAACTTACGCCGCAGTGTACTAGTTGAAATAATTATTCTTCAATTTTAATTTATGTGGCTTAATCAAGAGAAGTTTTTCTTAATTTTGTGACTTTCATACCTATACTTTAAGTGCTATAGCAATCCTAATTTGATTTGTAAAAATCGAAAGGCTCAGAACCACGACTTTTCCAAAACATTAGGATTGTTGGGCTGATAACTGATTCTAAGATTCAACCAATTCCAAGTTAAATACCTCTGCAAAGGAACTTGCAACTAGGGGACGAACCTCATCCACAGTAATCCCTGGTATCCACATTTCTAAATTACCTACTGGTTTATCAGTAATACCACAGGGTATAATAGATCCAAAGCCAGTCATATCCGCACAAATATTCAGTGCAAAACCATGCATTGTAATCCAACGGCTAACTTTAATCCCGATAGCAGCTACTTTACGTCCTTCCAACCAAACACCGGTAAAACCAGATAAGCGTTCTCCCCTAAGTCCATAAATTCCCAGTACTCGAATTAACACTTCTTCCAATTGCCGTAAGTACCAATGCAAATCTTTGCGGTGGTGTTGCAGATTTAATATGGGATACCCAACTAATTGTCCGGGACAATGGTAAGTAACTTCACCCCCACGCTCCACACGATGCACTTCGTAGTCAGTAGTTTGTACATTGAATTTAAGAAAATCTTCACTGGCTCCACGCCCTAAAGTGTAGACATTCGGATGCTCCAGCAATATCAACACATCATCCAACTTGGCATCTTGCAGGCGATTGTCTAGTAAACTCCGCTGCCATTGATGAGCTTCTGTGTATGGTACCAGTCCTCGGTGATATAGTAAACATTTTTTTTGCGGTGTAGGCATGCCAAAATACTTAAAAAATAATTAAATTACATCAGTACTCATCTAGTATTCAATGGAACTAGTTTTTGAATCTGACTAAACCTCAAGCAATGCAAAGGATTTTAACGGAACATAAAGGAACGTAAAGGGATTTAGTTTTGCAAAATACAAGATGCTAATTTGAATATATAACCTCAATGGTTTTGGGAGGAATTATCACTAAATAAGCATTACAGCCAGAAAGCACCAAGGAAAAGAATTAGTGAATGGTGGCGAATCAGTCATTCGTGTTTATCAACGATCAAACACCAAGAGAGTTTGCATTCTCGATAAAATTCTATTTTGAAATCGGGGGTCTAGATAAAAGCCATAGAAATTAAGCAGCGATTTATGGTACAGTTGACCACTAATTTCTAGCTAGCGTTTCCCTATTTACCCCCAAGGATATGGTGGTTCCTCAAAGAGAAATATTTATCACCATAAATCTCTCGGAAATTACCCATTTAGCTTATAGCACAGAACCAAAATGACCCCAGTGGTTTTCAGACAAACCCAAAATTTATTAAAATTATTGAGTGGGAGAGTTTAAATGAAGCTTGTCATCCACGGAAAGAATATTGAAATCACCGATGCGATTCGGGAGTACGTGCATCAAAAGATAGAAAAGGCAGTAAACCACTTTCAAAACATCACTAATGAAGTGGACGTACATTTGAGTGTAGCTCGTAATCCCAGAATTACTACAAAACAATCTGCAGAAGTGACAATTTTTACTAATGGAAGTGTAATCCGTGCAGAAGAAAGTAGTGAGAACCTCTACGCCAGTATAGACTTAGTTGCAGACAAAATCGCTCGCCAGCTACGTAAATATAAAGAGCGCCGTCAGAACAAGAAAACTAATACCCAAGTTACAAAGGAAGTTGCTCCCCCTGATAATATTGTCCCAGATTTGATTGGCGATCGCACCCCAGAACTTCCTGGTGAAGTGGTGCGTACTAAGTATTTTGCCATGCCACCGATGACGATTGCAGAAGCTTTGGAACAGCTACAAATGGTGGGACATGACTTTTATATGTTTAACAATAGCCAAACTGGGGAAATTAACGTTATTTACGAGCGCAATCATGGTGGTTATGGTGTGATTTTGCCCCGCAATCCGAATAATAATAGTACCAATGGTACAAACGGTAGAGGGGCACATGACTACGGTTATACACCCGAAACATCTCAATCCCACAAATAAAATGCTGGCGTTGTAGTCTCTAGTTTTGTAGGTTGGGTTGTGCTTCCCTCAAACCAACCTACTGTTTGGCCACATTAATTGTGTGGGGTAAAACAATAGGACTTACGCAACTGGCATATTTTTTGGTGTAGGGTGCGTGACTACGAGAGAATATTTGAACGTAGCAATGGGACTTGTAACCTCACGCACCATCCGTGTATTGTGACACTTGCGTAAGTCCTGAACAATTGTAGTGGGAGCGTCTTGCTCCCTACTTAGAAATAGGGAGCAAGACTTCGGCGTGAGCTCAGACGTTCGGCGAGTGCTCAGTCGAGCCGTCGAACGCTGCTCCCACTCCTTCAACCTTGCGAAATTAATATGAACCACTAGTTTGATAAAGATTGCAGTTGTTTAAGGGTCTCTTCTACATGACCTTTAAAATTAAACATGGAGTCAAAAACATATTGTACAGTTCCTTCTGCATTAATTACATAGGTGACACGGCCTGGGAAGAGGCCAAAAGCAGCGGTAGCTCCATATAGTTGACGCACTTTATTGCCTTTATCGCTTAAGAGGGTAAATGGTAGTTGGTGTTTGTTGCTAAATTTTTGGTGAGATTCAGGAGAATCCCCACTGATACCAATTACTTCCGCACCAGCAGACTTAAACACTTCATATTGATCTCGAAAAGCACAGGACTCCGCCGTACATCCAGGGGTGTCATCCTTGGGGTAAAAGTATAGGACAACAGCCTTACCGCGAAAATCTTTAAGGCCGACTTGTGTACCATTTTGATCCTGAAGGGTAAAATCAGGAGCTTGTTCTCCAATTTTGACTGCCATAATAATCGCGAAAATAATTACGAATAATTTCTTAACAAAATTTTACCTTGTCTGGGAGTTAATTATTTTTATTGCTCGTCTATACCAATATGAGGTAGTTTATCTGAATATTTGTTTAAGCATAATTTCAATCTATGCGTTTAACTTCCCTGGATGTTTTTCGCGGTATTACTATTGCTGCCATGATTCTGGTGAATATGGCGAGTATTGCTAGTCCCAATGTCTATGCTCCCCTACTTCATGCACCTTGGCATGGCTGTACTCCCACTGACTTAGTATTTCCTTTCTTTCTGTTCATTATTGGTGTGGCCATGAGTTTTTCCTTGGCTAAATACACCGATAATCGAGGTACAGAGTCGGCAAAAAGCCCTCCCTATTGGCGTATCCTCCGGCGTGCTGCCATTCTCTTTGCCTTGGGAATATTTCTCAACGGCTTTTGGAAATATGATTTTAGTACTATCCGCATTATGGGAGTATTACAGCGCATCAGCCTGAGCTACTTGTTTGCTTCCCTGATTGTCCTCAAATTACCACGTAAAGGTCAGTGGATTGTCACCGCAGGGTTATTAATTGGTTATTGGTTAACAATGATGTACTTACCAGTGCCTGGTTATGGTGCAGGGGAATTAACCAGGGTGGGTAACTTGGGAGCGTATATCGATAGAATAATTATTCCCCAAGCCCATTTGTATAGGGGTGACAATTTTAACTTAATGGGGGACCCTGAAGGATTATTTAGTACAATTGGTGCGATCGCTAGTGTATTAATTGGTTATTTTACTGGACAATGGATACGTTGTAAAAAACAAATTACCTCGGATACTAGCATGGATTTAGTGCTGTTTGGTCTGAGTTGTTTGGTAATTGGCGGAATTTGGGATTTGGCGTTTCCCATGAATAAGAAGCTGTGGACAAGTTCCTATGTAATTTTTACTAGTGGTTGGGCATTATTATTGCTTGCATCTTGTTATGAGTTGATTGAAGTTAGGGGAGTGCGTCGTTGGAGCAAACCCTTTGAAGTGATGGGATTAAATGCTATTTCCCTATTCATTGCTTCTATATTGTTAATTAAAATCTTGGTTTTAACTCACATTGGTTCTGGGGAAAAGGCTCCTCATACCTATAATTGGATTTACCAAAATCTGTTTGCATCCTGGTTAGGAGCAGTCAATGGTTCTCTAATCTTTGCCCTAATTACTGTTTTGTTTTGGATATTGGTTGCCTATGGGATGTATCGTAAAAATTGGTTTATCAAAGTGTAATGAAAATACTCGATTGCGACATTATCTTGCACGTTTTCATCAAAAAACATTGTGCTGTGACCAATCTTCAATATTTAGCTGTGATACCTGAGAGAAATCTCGATAGTTTCGCGTCACCATAACTGCATTATTCGCCAAGGCAATTGCAGCAATTCGCATATCTTTCTGCAATCGCTGTTTTGATAACGTTGGATTATCCATTAGCAATTGCTTAAATGTTTCCCCTGCTTTCCGATCAAAATCTAGCACCCTTACCCGCCCGAATAAAGCAACTGTCCGGCTCAACTTGCCATACAATCGCACAACATCTTCGACTTCCCGCGCACTATTGATTCGCACCACCCAACCATTAAACAACTCCTGAACCGTCACGATGGAAATTGCAACCTCTGCCCCTAGTTCAGTCACTCTACCGAAAACGCGCACAGTGCCCCTAGTTTATAACTATGGGGGTGTAGTGCGCCTGCGACTTCAGTCGCAGTCATAAAAAGCTCAAAGCCAATAAGCGTTTCGTGGTATCATGGGTATAGCGGTAAAGCGCACATATAAAAAGCCTAGTAAGTCTAGCGGACAGACCCCGATCCGGAACTAAGCGGGGCAATAAGCCTAGAATCTTGTACGCCACTTGCTTTATGCCGGGAAACCCGTCCACCGCAGTGGCTCACAAATGTGGGAGTCAAAACAGAAATTGAATAAATCATTTCAAACGCGGTCGGGCAGTCCGTGTGAGCTTGTGGACGTATCCAAACGGGGAAATTTAAATACTTGTATTTAGATTTCTAGAGAGGACGGATGAAGCAAGAATCCCCTAGCCTTTAGGCATGGGGAGTGTCAATACTCACCTGTGGATGCCGCTCCAACAACAGCGATACATGATCCGTATCTAACAACCAAAGACTCATGCAGCGCCATCTATATCCAATTCACGTTCTGCCCGCAATTCCGCCGCCAGCTGGGCAAACTCATCATCCCCTTCAAACATCCCAATAAATTCTGTCCAGGGATTATTTGCAACTTCTAGCATCAAAACCTCAATATTCGCCAACCTCGCCCTAACCTTCTCCTGTACAGCGGCGATGGCAGCCTCGCGGGTTTCAGCCCATGCTACACAATCAACCAACTCTGGCACCGATGCCATAAAATGTCCCGACTCACCCCGTTCAATCAGAATATGAAGAGACATTTTATTTAAATTTGCGATGGATTGAAGATTCATAAAATTGAAATAACAGTAAAAAGTTTGCTTGTGGGTAAGTCCTAAAAATACCTAGATATTGGGAAATTTATGGCATAATTTGGCATTAATTTTCACTTATGGAGCTATTTTCTGATTGTGCTAATAACTTCGGCTTTAAATAGAGATTTTCTAATAAAACCGCAATCCCAGCCACCCAGGGTGGGACAATTAAAGCACCAATAATCCCTAAAACTTGAGCGCCTCCCAACACCGCTAACAGTTGATACAAAGGGTGAACCCGCGCTGAAGAACCAACCAATAAAGGATCGAGTACATAAGTCTCCACATTTTGGATAACTATAAACAATAACAGCACCCACAGAAATGTCCATCCACTTAGGGGAATAGCAACAATTAATGCCGGGATTGCACCTAATACTGGCCCAATGAAGGGGATTAAGTTGGTAAATCCAGCAATCACCCCCAAGGCTAAGGAAAACTCTGATAATCCCAAAAAACTTAACCCTAGGGTAATGACAACCCCCAAAATCGCCGATACTAATACTCTACCTTGAATATAACCCCCCATGCGGCGAGAAATAGGTGTAACTTGCTCCCTGAGCCTTGTATCCCAAGGTTGGGGAAACAGGTTGACTAAACCATTAACCAAAGTCGTACTTCCAGCAACCATGTAGCCGGAAATCACCACAGCAAAAATTAGATTAAGAACCCCACCTACAATACCAAAAGTCAAACCAAATGAGCTGACTAAGACTTTTTGGCTGGAGCGGAGAACAAAATTAATAAAGCCTTGGATATCAAAGAATCGCTCAATGAATTCGATTTGATTGACACCCATTCGTAAAGCTAAACTTTCGGAAGCAGCCCGTAAATTCTCCAGGTAAATGGGTAGTTTACGTACCAATCGCTGGGTTTGCTCGGAAACGGAAGGACCAATCAGCAAACCTGCGCCAATCAGTCCAAAGATTAGAGTAATATAAACTACAAGAACCCCAAGCCAACGGGGTAGACGTAATTTTTTTTCCGCTGCACTGACTACGGGGGAAATTGCTGCGGCTAGAACTACAGCAATCATTAAATTTAACAATAGACTCTTTAATTGCCACAGTAATAATACTACTAAGCCTGTAGCAATAATTAACAGTAAATCAAAAAGGGAAACACCCCTACGTTGAAAAGACATATATCAATTTTAAAAATATAAACCCCCAGATCCCCGACTTTTACAGAAAAGTCGGGGATCTTATTCATCCACGCATAACTTAAGCCAAATTACTCACGATGCCATCGCGTCCCTTCCTTACTATCAATTAGGGTAATCCCTTGTGCCTTTAATTCATCCCGAATGCGATCGCTCTCGGCAAAGTTCTTATTTTTACGGGCTGACTGTCTTTGCTGAATTAACTCTTCAATGTCTGCATCCCTTAAGCCATTGGTTTGGGAAGTTTCTGATTCCTGGGTTGCTTCTAAACCCAACACTTGGGCTAGGGTAACTAAAGTATGCCATTGTTTATGTAATTCTGCTGGGTCAGTCTGAGTTTTACCTTCATGCACCAAAATATTACCCTCCCGGCGCAGTTCCTTGGCTAACTCAAACAATATGGCCAAACCCGCCGGAAAATTAAAGTCGTCATCTCCAAACTCTGCAAACCTTTCCATAACTTCCCCCATGGGAGATGGAGAATATGGTTCCCAACCGAGTTTTTCCCCGTACTGGGAACCAAACAACAAACCTTCCTTGAGGGTTTTCCAACTATTTTCCGCCGTTGCGATCGCTTCATTGGTAAAATCTAGGGGCTTGCGATAATGGGCCTGCAATACAAACAACCGTACCACCATTGGATCAACAGGTCGGGGATGCATAGACCATTTTCCATCCAGCAAATCCCGGATAGTGATAAAATTCCCCAAAGACTTGGACATTTTTTGTCCATCCACCATCACCATGCCATTGTGCATCCAGTACCTAGCCAGGGGTTTTTTCATAGCCGCTTCCGACTGAGCAATTTCATTTTCATGGTGGGGAAATATCAAATCTCCCCCACCACCATGGATATCAATGGTATCTCCCAATTTTGAGCGAATCATTGCCGAACATTCAATATGCCATCCCGGACGGCCCTTACCCCAGGGAGAATCCCAAGCAGGTTCCCCAGGCTTTGCAGCTTTCCAGAGGGCAAAATCAAAGGGGTGCTGCTTCTTTTGAACCTCTCCATCCCCAGCATCTACCCTACCACTAGCCCCGGCTTGCATTTGTTCGAGTTCCCTACCAGAGAGCTTCCCGTAACTAGGGAACTTTTCTACCTGATAATACACATCACCATTTACCGCATAGGCATAACCTGCGGCTTCCAGAGTTTGAATTAAACTATGGATTTCGGCAATATGTCCTGTAACCCGGGGATATTCATCCGCATCCGTCACATTTAACCGCCGGATATCCTCAAAATAGGCATCAATAAAGCGATTTGACACCTCTTCCATGGTCAAACCCGTTTCCTTAGCGCGATTGAGAATTTTATCGTCAATATCGGTAAAATTTTGAATGTAGTGCACATCGTAACCACGCCAGATTAAATACTGGCGGATGGTATCCCAGACAATATAAGAGCGAGCATGACCCAAATGGCAGTAATCATACACTGTCACACCGCAGCAATACATCTTAACTTTTCCCGGTTCGATTGTTGTGAAAGGCTCCTGGCGACGGGCAAGGGTGTTGTAAACTGTGAGGGTCATAACTAAATAAGTCTCAAGTACGGGGATTAAGTAATAATAGTTTTAAGCAACTGGGGTAAAATACCAGCAATCATTATGCTAGAGTGTTCTGGACTCTGTGCGCTACACTTTTAATTTTAATTTTTTGATAGCAGCACCATGCAATCAGCAGTTACTTCCGATTCTCAAGCAATAGATACCTCAAAACGAGGCTTACCAGTGACAATTATCACTGGTTTTCTTGGTAGCGGCAAAACAACTCTCTTGAATCATATCCTGACTAATCAACAGGGTTTAAAAACCGCCGTTTTAGTAAATGAATTTGGCGAAATTGGCATTGACAATGAATTAATCGTCTCCACTGATGACGATATGGTGGCGTTAAATAATGGTTGTATCTGCTGTACCATTAATAACGATTTGGTGGATGCGGTTTACAAAGTTTTAGAACGCCAAGAAAATATAGATTATTTGGTGGTGGAAACCACGGGACTTGCTGACCCCTTACCAGTAGCAATGACATTTCTGGGTACGGAACTGCGGGATTTAACCCGTCTGGATTCCATTGTTACCGTTGTAGATGCAGCAAACTACAGTTTAGATTTATTTAATTCCCAAGCAGCCCATAGTCAAATCGCCTATGGAGATGTAATTCTTTTGAATAAGGCTGATTTGGTAAATGAAGCGGATTTAGACCTGTTGGAAGTGAAAATTAGAAATGTAAAGGAAGGTGCAAGGATTCTTCGCACCACTAACTCTCAAGTTCCTTTAGCGTTAATTCTCAGCGTGGGTTTATTTGAGTCAGATAAATATTTTGATCAAGAAGAAGCACACGATCATCACGAACATCACGATCATCATCACCATGACCATGATGACCACGATCATTCCCAATGTGACCATGACCATGATGACCATCATGACCATCATAACCATGAACACCATCATCACCACCATGACCATTCCCACCATTTAGAAAATGATGGTTTTACTTCCATCTCTTTCGAGAGCGATCAACCTTTGTCAATTAGGAAGTTTCAGTATTTCTTAGATAACCAACTACCAGAAACAGTCTTCCGTGGTAAAGGAATTATCTGGTTTGATGAAAGTCCCAAACGACATATTTTCCACCTTTGCGGTAAACGCTTCACCCTGGATGATGAGGAGTGGAAAGGTAAGAAGAAAAATCAATTGGTGCTAATTGGTCAGAATTTAGACCACGGTACGTTATACGAACAATTAGAGAATTGTGTTTGTCTTCCTTCCGTCGATCGTGGGAAGGGATTTGGGAAATAGTTAAACAAGAGTGAAGAGTGAAGAGTTAAGAGTTAAGAGTTAAGAGTTAAGGGAGGAAGGAGTTGAGGGCTGACAGTAATATTTCTCTCCTTGTCCCCCTGCTCCCTGCTCCCTGCTCCCTGCTCCCTGCTTCTTAAGTTATGCGTGTAGTCATCCAAAGAGTAAAATCATCGCAAGTCACAGTTAACGGTGAAATTATCGGCAAAATTGGACGAGGACTAAACTTACTCGTCGGCATTTCTGATAGCGATACTGAAGCCGAGTTGGACTGGATGGCGCGTAAATGTCTAGAATTGCGACTATTCTCAGAATCAGAAAATGATAGCCGTTGGCAAAAGTCTATACAAGAAATTCAGGGAGAATTACTAGTTATCAGTCAATTTACCCTCTACGGTGATTGTCGCAAAGGCCGTCGTCCATCCTTTGACCGTTCCGCCAATCCCCAAATGGCAGAAGACTTATATAACAGCTTTATTGACAAATTACGTAGCAGTGGCTTGAAGGTCGAAACAGGTGAATTTGGAGCAATGATGGAAGTTGCGATCGCGAATGATGGACCTGTAACTTTAATACTGGAAAAATAAATAAGTACGGAAGTAAAAATATATATCAATATGCTCATTAGATACCAAATAATGAGACAATATTAGTTTAAACATTACAAAACTTTAAGATAGTTGCATTATGGCAAAAATTCAGTTTTCTAGGGGCATTGACGAAAAAGTAGTGCCAGATGTACGTTTGACAAGATCGCGCAGTGGTGAAACTGGTACGGCAACATTTATTTTTGAAAATCCCAACGCCTTAGACAACGGTAGTACCGAAGAAATTACCGGTATGTATATGATTGACGAAGAAGGAGAAATTATTACCCGTGAAGTTAAGGGTAAGTTCATTAACGGTAAGCCAGAAAAAATAGAAGCAATTTATTTAATGAAATCTCCAGAGGAATGGGACCGCTTTATGCGGTTTATGGAGCGGTATGCACAAGAAAATGATTTGGGATTAAACAAGTCCTAGGGAATTAACAGTCTGTAGTCAGTAATTATACTTGCATTTTCTGGCTACACTATTTTTGGATACCACCTCATCTCCTAGTAATTTGAGAAATTGCTGATGTCAAATCTTCCCCATGCAAATACATCAGAAATATCCGCCAAATGTGCCGTTATCACCGTTAGCGACACCAGAACGACGGAAACAGATAAAAGCGGTCAACTAATTCACCAATTACTTCTCAATGCTAATCATCTAGTAAACAAGTATGAAATTACACCTGACGAACCAGCTCAAATTCAACAACAGTTAGAACTTACAAGTACAAACCCCGAAATAGATGTTGTAATTTTGAATGGTGGCACTGGCATTGCTCCCAGGGATACTACTTATGATGCCATTGAGAAACTACTAGAAAAGATTTTACCTGGATTTGGAGAGATATTTCGCTCCTTAAGTTATCAAGAAATTGGCTCTCGTGCGATCGCATCCCGTGCAGTTGCTGGGGTATATCGAGGTAAATTAATCTTTTCTCTTCCCGGTTCTAGTAATGCTGTGCGGTTAGCAATGGAGAAGTTGATTTTACCAGAACTAACACATTTAATTGGTCAATTAAATAAAAATTCATAAAAACTCGCGAGAGGAAACGACACGGAAGCTTTTAAGCTCTGTATATTTTACAATTATGCAAATATGGGCATTTGCTATTGAGGGTTACCTCTATGAAACCAGAAATTGCTCGTTACCTTTGGGAATTACTGTGGCAAGAATATAGCAGTCGTGTCAGCTATGCCCGCATTTATCAGGAAATGATTACTGCTGCGGGTGGTACAATTGCTAACGATCATATTGCCCTGCGTTCCCTGAGACTTAAGATAGATAGTCCCCAAGGTCAAGTAAACTTGGGTATAGAATATTTAGATGCGATCGCTCATTTTTTAGGTTACGCAGCCGCAGGGGAGTATTTTTTCCCAGACACCCATTTATATGCTCGCCACTATCGCCATCCCCTGCAAGAAGAATGGGATTTACCAAAGTTATTTATCAGCGAGTTGATTGTAGAGGAATTGCCACAAGGCACCCAGGAATTAATTCGCTCAACCGTATCTAATTTTACTCCCACCAATCCGCCAAAAACTGATACTTCCACACCAGCAGAAATTGCCCGACAACTACAACCAATATTCACCCGTCCTTGGCCAACTCCCCAGCATTCCATTGTAGAAGAGGTAAATAAAGTAACCCAGTATGGTGCTTGGGTACTGTTACATGGTTATGCTGTGAACCACTTCACCGGCTATGTTAACCGCCAGCAAACTTCCCAATACCCAGATATTGAAACTACAGCTAGGGGTTTAGAGAACTTGGGTATACCCATGAAAGCAAAAATTGAAGGTAGTGTGGATGTAGGTTTGCGACAAACTGCTACCCATGCAGTTACAGAGATGGTTACAGTATTAGATACTACGGGGAAAGAAATACAAATTCCCTGGACCTATGCCTATTATGAAATAGCCCAGCGTTACATGGTCAAAAATGAAGCTGGAAAAGAGGAGCTTTTTGATGCTTTTTTAGGCAAAAATGCCCAACAATTATTTAAGATGACTCGCATGGTGTAATGTACGTCATTTAGATCCCCGACTTCTAGTCCTAGGAATTGCTACCCCATGTGCGGATATTGATTGAGAAGTCGGGGATCTTTTACCTAGCCATTAAAACTAATGCAATGAACTACTGCTTTGTCCCATAAAATATGATGGTAAAAATAATCACTTGTGGTTCAGGCATCCCTGCGGAGAACATTTCACAGCCAAGATGGCTGTGCCACAACCCATCAAAACTAATG
>JAAUYD010006163.1_pt1 | contig 14330 bp, 13 predicted proteins | sample 7278101 | NCBI WGS metagenome assembly JAAUYD01 (sample SAMN14350128, study PRJNA611818) | marine sediment metagenome | isolation source: surface marine sediment (0.6m) | place: French Polynesia: Moorea | collected 2018-08
CGACACGCAGGTGAGCATTCGCGGCATCGTTTCGACACGTGACGCAGAATCGACCTTCGCCTATGTCGTCGATGGCGTCCTGAGCACCAACCCGAACAGCTTTAACGAAGAACTCGTCGACGTGCAGCAGATCGAAGTCCTCAAGGGACCGCAGGGCGCGCTGTACGGACGCAATGCTGTGGCCGGTGCGATCCTTGTGACAACGCGCGAGCCCGGTGACGAGTTCGATGGCTCGGTCAAGTTCGGTATCGGTGACCCAGAGGAGTACAAGGCGTCATTTCGTTTCGGTGGTCGACTGAACGAAAGCATTCGCGCGAGCGTGGCGGGCAGCTGGCGCGACAGCGATGGGCACTACAGGAATACATTCACGGGCAAGGACAACACCGTCGATTTTCTGCGCGACAATACGATTCGCACGCGCTTTATGATCCAGGCTGACGAGCGCCTCGAGTTCGATGTGCGACTCGGGTACTCCGAAGTCGAAAGTGGCGCAATCACGTTCAATGCCGGTTTCGCTATTCCCGATTTCGCGGCCGCGTTCAGCGCGCCGAATTTTGACGCCGACGTCAATGACGTGCCGTTCCGCTACGTGTTCAACGTTCCGGGTGAGAACGAGCAGGCCACCACAGACTTCGCCTTTAAGGTCAACTGGGCGGGAGACAACATCGATGCGACCGCAATACTGACCTGGAACAAGCTTGACGAATATCTGCTTTCGGACGGGACGAGCGCGACGTTTTACGGCTACGAACTGACGCCGCGCTGTCAGTCGGACCGGGCGAATCTCAACAATTTCCCGGCCGCTTTTGGCGGCGCCGATCGCACTGATTTGTACGGCGACTTTTTCAATCCGTACGGCATTTTCCCGAATGACGGTACCAATGATTTCGCCGGTGTTTACGGTCCTTACACGCCGACCGCCTGCGATGGCTACCAGTACCAGGAACGCAACCAGGAGGACACCGGCCTCGAATTCCGCCTTACCTCAGCTCAGGATCAGGCATTGCGCTGGATCGCGGGCGCGTACGCGGCCCGAATCGAGCGCGAGGTCGTCGTCGCCTACGGCGCGGACCAGGGACTCGGCTTCCAGCGCCAGCCCTACGTTCGGCCGACCGGCCCCAACCCGACCGACCTGCTGTTCTGGGATGAGTTCGAGACGACTGTCGTCGCGGTCTTCGGCGAGCTCGCTTATGATCTGTCCGATGCGCTCGAATTGTCGCTTGCACTGCGCTGGGACCGCGAAGATCGCGACGTCCAGAATCTGGTGCCGAACGTTGCGGCCTCCGGACTCAATATCAACAACGCGACAGGGCCGATCAATCCGGCCTTCATTGCGAACCCGGGTGGCATTCCCGATCGAACCGAAGAATTCGACAAGCTGCAGCCCAAGCTGACGGGGCGTTGGGCGGCCGCAGACAACATCAACCTGTACGCGAGTTACGGTATTGGATTCCGTTCCGGCGGGTTCAACTCGCTGGGCAGTGCGGATCTGTTGAACCTGTGGTTCAACACAGGATTCGGGGGTGCCGGTGAGGCTGTCGGTGCAGGGCTCAGAATCAGTGACACCTATGACAAGGAAGTGTCGACGAACACCGAACTCGGCATCAAGACGGAGTTCCTGGACTCCCGGCTGCGGATCAACGCCGCAGTCTTCAACACCGATGTCGAAGACAATCAGTTCTTCGAGTTCTTCGCCGGGCCATTCGGCATCTTGCGCGTCGTGACGACGATTGACGAGCTGAACATCCGCGGCTTCGAGGCCGACTTCACGTACCAGGCGACGGACAATTTGTCGGTATTCGGCGGACTCGGCTTGCTCGACTCCGAAATCGAGGAAAACCGTAACCGGCCGCTGTCGGTCGGCAACACGGCGCCGCAGGCACCGGAGAATACCTACAACCTGGGGGCACAGTTCGATATCCCGGTGAACGACATGTTCGATATGTACATTCGAGCTGACTGGCAGCATGTCGGTGAGACCTGGTTCCATACGCTGCAAACCGAACAGGTGCCGAATATCTGGCGCGCCTTCGGATTCGGGCCGGTATCAACAGACTTTTCGAGGTCTCAGCGAGACGCCTTCGACACGCTCAATGTGCGTATTGGCCTCGACGGCGAGAGCTGGTCTGCGACGTTCTGGGGACGCAACGTCACAGACGAGGAATACCTTGAAGAGGTGATTCCGGCGCCGGAGTTTGGCGGTTCGTTCCTGCACCAGGCCAAGGGAGCTGCGTTCGGCGCGGATTTCACGTACCGTTTCTGACGTGACCCGTGATCTGAAAGAAAGCTACAAAGGCGCATTCGACGGCAGTCTTGGCTTCGGGAAAACGCCGGCCCTGATTCTTGTCGATTTTGTCGAGGCGTACTTCGACTCCGAGAGCCCGCTGTACGCGGGCGTCGAAGACGCTCTTGCCTCTGCCATACGGATACGGGATGCCGCGCGTGATGCCGGCATCCCGGTCTTTTACACCAACGTCGTCTACCAGCGCGGCGGCGCCGACGGCGGCGTCTTCTACCGCAAGGTTCCGGCTCTCGAAGTATTTGTTGCGGGTAGTCCGCTCGGTGCGTGGCCAAACGGGCTTGAACCCGCGGCCGACGAGTTAGTAATCACCAAACAGTATCCGAGCGCGTTTTTCGGCACCTCGCTGGCGGCAACGTTGACTGCGAACGGCGTTGATACGCTGATCATCACCGGGCTGACCACCAGTGGCTGCATTCGTGCCACCTGCATCGATGCCGTGTCGAGTGGATTCGTGCCGATTGTGGTTGCCGATGCCTGCGGTGATCGTCACGAAGCCCCGCATGAGGCCAACTTGTTCGACATGAATGCCAAGTACGCCGACGTCGTCGATGAGGCGACCGTTCTCGAGCGTCTGAAATCGCCATGAGCAAAATCACGATTGTGGAAGTCGGCCCGCGCGACGGGCTGCAAAGTGAACCCGAGATCCTGCCGACGGACAGCAAAGTCACATTTATCGAGAAGGCCATCGATGCAGGCATTCGACGCCTCGAGGTCGCGAGTTTTGTGCACCCGAAGCTGGTGCCGCAAATGGCGGATGCGGAAGCGCTCATCGAAAAACTGCCACAGCGCGATGACGTTTCCTACATCGGCTTGATCATGAACGAGCGCGGGCTTGACCGCGCGCTGGCAACCAGGATCCACGAGATCGGCATGGTCGTCGTCGCGAGCGACACCTACAACCGCAAGAACCAGAATGTTGGCACTGAAGAGTCAGTCGCCGCCTGGAAGACAATCGGGGCGCGTGCCAAAGATAACGGCTTGCGTGCCAATGTCATGATTTCGTCCGCTTTCGGCTGCCCTTACGAAGGCGTCGTGACAGTCGACCGCGTCGTCGAGTTGGCAAAGCAGGTCGTCGAGGCCGAGCCCGCCGAGCTGGGTATCGCCGACAGCATCGGTGTTGCAGTACCTGGTCAGGTTACGGAGCTACTTGGCCGTGTCCGCGACGTCATTGGCGACATTCCCCTGCGATGTCATTTCCACAATACGCGTAACACCGGGCTCGCAAATGCGTTTGCCGCGGTCGAGGCCGGCGTTACCTATCTTGATGCCAGCATTGGCGGCATCGGCGGCTGTCCGTTCGCGCCCGCCGCCACCGGGAATATTCCGACCGACGATCTGCTGTACCTGCTCGATCGCTCAGGCGTCACAACTGGCGTGTCACTGGAAAAGATCATGGACGTCAGCCGCTGGCTTGAAGAAGAACTCGGGCGCGGTGTGCCCGCATTGTTGCCCAAGGCAGGCGGCTTTCCGGAAGGGCAGGCCGCCTGAAGGAGCCGTAATGCCGAACGGCATTCACCACGTCAACTTCATCGTCCGTGATCTCGAAGCTGCGATGCCGCGATTCGAAGAGACGCTCGGCCTCGACCCGTTCGAGATTGTCGATCACACCGTGCGTGGCGCGCGCGTCGCGCGCAGTCGGGTCGGCGAAAGCTGGTTCATCCTCGTCTCGCCCTACGATCCCGAGTCAGCGCCGGGCCGCTATCTCGCGGAGCACGGAGAGGGTTTCTTTCTGCTGTCGCTTGCGGTTGACGAGGTCAGGAAGCCGCGCGCCGGCATCCTGGACTGGCAGGTCGAGGATCTTGGCGAACTGTGTGGTGCGCAATTCCAGGTGACTAAGGACGACTCCTAGTAGGGCATCTCTTTGCCGTCCCAGGCCAGGAAGCGTCCTGTGTCATCAGGCGTCAGCCCGGATATCGTCCGGCGCATGCCGCGAATCGAATCGGCCGGGTCGATATCCGCGCCTGCGCCGCCCATATCGGTGCGTACCCATCCCGGGTGCATTGCGATACTCGTGATGCCACGGTCGCGCAGGTTTACTCCCATGGATTTCATGATCGAATTCACTGCGGACTTGCTCGCGCGATACGCGTAGGAACTGCCCATGGTATTCAGCGCATTGCTACCGAGCATGCTTGAGATCGTCACCACAACAGGCGCTTCGGCCGCCGTGAGTTTATCGACCAGCAACTCGGTAAGCGCCATTGGCGTACAGACATTGATGTCGAAAACGCGCAGCCACTCTTCGCGATTGAAGGTCCCGAAGGCCTGGAAGTCGAATCCGGCGTCGGCAAAGCTGCCATCGCCCATGGTGCCCGCATTATTGATGAGCAAATCCACAGCGCTCTGCTCGATGTTCGCGACCGCAGCGCACAAGCTGTCGTCATCGACGAGATTCGCGGTCAGCACCCGGATCGGGTACTCAATCGCAAGCGCGTCAAGCTCGTCGGAACTGCGGCGATTGATTGCGATTATTTCCCAGCCATCGGCGGCGTACTGGCGAACAAACTCCAGACCCAATCCTCGATTGCCACCGGTTATGATGAGTAACGGCATGTTGCTTTCCGATAGTCAGCTGTACGCATCATGAAAGAATTCCGCAGGATTGTCATCAAACGCATCGGTGAGTCGTTTCGAGACTGCACCGAAATCGTTTCGATGCCACTGCGCGAGCCCGGCAATGGAGAGTTACTCGTGCGCAATCACTTCGCCGGTGTCAACGGTGTGTACGACCAGATGATGTGTCTTGATCGTGTCGACCACACGAAGGTAGTGCCTCCCGCCGAAACCGGGGTCGAAGCTGTTGGTGTCGTCGAGGCCTGCGGGCCCGGCGTGGCGCACTTTCGCCCGGGTGACGCCGTCGCGACGATGGTCGTCGGCACAGCCTATCGAGACTGGAACCTGTGCCGCGAGGTCGATGCGATCGCCATACCGGCTGCATCGCCCGAAGTTCTGGCGCTGATCCCGAGTGGCGTCTCTGCGCTTGTCGCGCTCGAGCGGGTCGCCGCAATGCGTAGCGACGAAACCGTTTGCGTCACAGCAGCTGCGGGTGGGTTGGGTAACGTTCTCGTGCAGCTTGCCGTCAATGCGGGCAATCACGTGGTCGCGATCTGCGGTAGCGACGAGAAAGCCCGTAAACTGGTTGAACTTGGGCCTGCTCGTATCATCCAGTATCGCCGTGAAGACGTAGCGAAGGTGCTGGCAGACGAATTCGCGGACAAGCTCGATCTTGTTCTCGACTCCGTGGGCGGGGAACTGTTCGACGCACTCCTCGACAATCTTGCGCCGCTTGGTCGGCTGGTTATTTGCGGCTTTACGAGTGATCGTGTACCCACCGACATCGTCCGGCAAGAACGCATCTATACGAAGCTGTACTGGAAAGCGGCGTCGGTCCGCGGGTTCATGAACTATCGCTTTGCAGAGCACGCGCCCGACGCGCGCCGCCGGCTGCTTCGCATGCTCGACGCCGGCGAGATTCGACCGCTGATCGACGATGTGACGTTCACGGGACTCGAGTCCGTGGCCGACGCAGTCGAGCGGCTGCTTGCCGGCGACAATACGGGTAAAGTAGTGGTCGACCTGCGGTAAAGGCATGCGATGAGAACACTTCGGGAAATTGCGGATGAACAACAGGCGGCGCGACCGCCCCATGACGACCCGCTGACGGACCGTCTGCTCGCCGAAATCGTCGCGCTGGCAGAGGAGGTGTGTGTTCTCAGGGACCGTCTCGATACGGCCGAGCGACTCGCGGGCAACGGCAGCACTGTCGACGCTGCATCTATCGACGCCTGGCAGCCGTCACAGGAGGTGATCGAGAAACGGCTTGCGCGACACAAGCAATACTTCGAAGACCTGTTTGCCAAGCTGGCCGAATTTAACGTACGGCCGTAACGACGTACCAGGGAATCGGGCCGTCGAGTGCCTTGAGGTACTCCGCACCAACCTTGTTATCTTTGAATCCCGCCGCTGTCATCATCGCGGGCAAGTCGGCATCCGCGAAATCCATCCAGAACGGCTCATCGTTGTTCTCGACCTGCCACTCAGACACAAATTGCATGAACGCATCAAATCGGCCGCTCTGAATGGGTACATCCTGGTGCATGCAGACACCGCCAGGTTCAAGCAGCCGGAAACACTCGGCCATTATCAGTGGCATGTGCTCGGCGGCCACCTCATGGAACATGTTGTGGCTGACGATCAGGTCGAAGTGGCCATCGGGAAACGTGGTCGCTGCGGCGTCCTGCTGGTGAAAGTGCAGCGGCGCACCAAGCAACTCGGCACGAGCATGCGCGTAGCGCAGCATGCCGGGCGACAGATCGATAGCGTGACATTCCGCCTCCGGGAATGCGGCTGGGTAGTCCGTCGACTGACCGCCTGCCGAGCAACCCATCTCGAGGATGCGCCGCGGCGCCAGGTCAGGGAACTGCTCGCGAATGTGGGCGATCAGTCGTTCGCCTTTAGAGTCCTTGCGCCCAATGCCCTGGCCCAGGGCGTAGAGATTGCCGCCGGCTTCGTAAAGCACACCCGCGCCAATATCGTTGGCGCCCCGATCGAGCATGTAGCCACCTGGCTGGCCGTGAATTGGCGCGCGCTGCTGGTACGCAGGAATGGACTCGCATTCGGCAAGTGACAGCGAGCCGCGCGTATCGCCCCGAGCTTGCTCTGCTACGTCGGCGATGCGCTGCGCGTCGGCGTCGATCTGCTCGGCCAGCAGAGTCCACATGCGGTCCTGGCTGGCCCGGTTCACGCCTGACCAGAGGCGATAGGCGTCGCTGCTCGTTATGTTCGCCTGATCCACATCGAACGCCGCTCGCATTCGCGCCTGCACGCCACCGCGCAAAGCGCCCTTGCAGGCGAGTATGGCCAGGCGCCGACTCGTGCCATCGTGATCGGCCTTCGGCTGCAGGTCATGCGTCGTACTGCGCGACATCGTTTTGCGTCACTCGGGTGATTCCATTACGGTCAAGCCTACCATGTTGCAGGGCTCAGTCATTTTCGGCTGGGGACTGGGTTCGCTCGGTCTCGCGGTCATCCTCAATACGCTTAACGTACTGTTGCTCGCCTATCTGACGCTTGTCGTCGGCATCGAACCGGCCCTTGCGGGCAGCCTCGTGTTAATTGCAAAACTCTACGACGTCCTTACTGACCTGCCGATGGGCTGGATCACGGATCGCACGCGCACTCGGTGGGGAGCGCGGCGACCGTACCTGTTGGTCGCCGGGCTCGTGACGCCGGCCTCGCTGATAATGTTGTTCAGCCCACCGATAGGCGACAAGATCACCTACATCGTTGCCGCACTGCTGCTGTACGCCACCGGTTATACGCTATTTAATGTGCCGTACCTGTCCATGCCTGCTGAGATGAGTCGGGATACGCACTTGCGAACTCGCATGGTCGCCTGGCGCTCACTGTTCATCGCAGGCGGCACTTTGTTCGGTGTCGCGATCGCCCCGTACCTGATCGGTCAGTACGGCGGTGGCGCCGACGCCTACGCGATGCTGGGAAAGATCATGGCCGTCGTCGTTGCCTTCGCGTTTATCGCCTGCGTCTTTATGACCGGGCCAAGCACGGTGAATGCGCCGGCAGGGCCGTCGATACCGCTCTCCCGCCAGTTCAGGACCATTGCGCGCAATCCGCACTTCCGCACGCTGTTGTTGATCAAGATCACGCATTTGCTTGCGTTATCGATCGGTGCCGGTTCGTCCGTGTTCTTTTATCGTTATGCGCTCGGCTACGATCTACGCACCTTGGGCTTGTACGGTGCCGTTACGACAATAGTCTGGGCGCTCGCCATGCCCGTATGGACGCGCATTGCACGTAATCGTGGCAAGCGCTTCGGATACTTCGTTGCGACAATGGCGTATTCCATCATGACATTCAGCTGGTGGTTCGCCGAGGCCAATGAGCCGCTCATTCTGCTTCTGGGTCGTGGCGTTCTGTTTGGCCTGATCGCAGGTGGCATGCTTTTGATGGGCAACGCAATGTTGCAGGATGTCATGGACGAGGACTACCGGCGCACGGGGGAACGCAAAAACGGCATGTTCGCGGGCAGCTACAGCCTGATCGAAAAGGTCACCTCGGGCATTGGCGCGCAGATTTTGGGTCTCGTTCTGTCGTACACGGGCTTCGTGCGGGGAGCCGCAGTTCAGGCGGAGGCCGCGGTCGTTGGCATCTATGTCGTTACGGCGTTGATACCCGGGGTATTGATGCTCGTCAGTCTCGCCGTCATTAGAGCCTACCGCCTCGATGAGGCCAGCCTGACGTAGATCCATGCGAACGTCTCTTGCCGTCCTGCTTCTGATCCTGTCATCACTCGCGAACGCAACCGAGTTGTCGCCGCTCGAGGCCTACGGCCGCCAGCCAATGATGGGCGCGCTCGAACTGTCGCCCAAGGGCACAGTCGAGACCCGAGTCGCTCCGGTTGCTGGCGGCATTTATCGGCGAGCATCTTTAAGTATAATGATGCGTTGATTTTTCAGCGGAAAAACGATGCAGGCCACTCTCTTTGATCAGGGCGTCACGCTCATGCTCGTCGGCATGGGGACCGTGTTTGTATTTCTGACCGCCCTGGTCATCGCAATGACGCTGCTGGCGGCGATCGTTCGACGGCTGACACCTGTCGCACCCGATACGGTTAGCGACGAAGAAGTCGCTGCGATCACGGCTGCGATCGCGCAACACCGCAACAAGCACTCCTGAATTCAAGAACCTTACTCTATGAGCGAAAAGACACCCTTAGGGATCACTGAACTCGCGTTACGCGATGCACACCAGAGCCTGTTTGCCACGCGCATGCGTATCGACGATATGCTGCCGATCGCCGAGAAGCTCGACAAGGTCGGATTCTGGTCAATCGAATCCTGGGGAGGGGCGACTTTCGACGCTTGTATCCGTTACCTCGGTGAAGATCCGTGGGAACGCATCCGACGCCTCAAGGCCGCGATGCCAAACACGCCACAGCAGATGCTGTTCCGCGGCCAGAATATCCTTGGCTATCGGCATTACGCCGACGACCTTGTGCGCAAATTCGTCGAGCGTTGCGCGATCAACGGCGTCGACGTGTTTCGCATCTTTGACGCTATGAACGACGTGCGCAATCTCGAAACGGCGATCAAGGCCACGGTCGAGATTGGCAAGCACGCGCAGGGCACGATCTCATATACCGTCAGCGACGTGCATACGATCGACCTGTTCGTGGACATGGGCAAGCGCCTCGAAGATCTTGGCTCACATTCGATCTGCATCAAGGACATGGCGGGCCTGCTGAGGCCATACGAGGCATACGAACTGGTCAGTCGTCTCAAGGAGACCGTCGATCTCCCGATTCACCTGCATTGTCACGCGACGACCGGCCTCTCGATTCCAACCTGTGTCAAGGCGGCCGAAGCAGGAGTCGACGTCGTTGATACCGCGGTTTCGTCAATGAGCATGACCTACGGGCATTCGCCGACCGAGACTCTTGTTGCGACGATGGAAGGCACTGAGCGCGATACCGGGCTCGATATGAATCTCATTGACGAAATCGCCGCTTATTTCCGTGAGGTACGCAAGAAATACGCAAAGTTCGAAGGTTCGTTGAAAGGCGTCGATTCGCGCATTCTGATTGCGCAGGTTCCTGGCGGCATGCTGACCAACCTCGAAAGCCAGCTCAAGGAGCAGGGTGCAAGCGACAAGCTTGACGACGTACTCAAGGAGATCCCGCGCGTACGCGAAGATCTCGGCATGATTCCGCTCGTGACACCGACGTCACAGATCGTCGGGACGCAGGCTGTCATTAACGTACTGCAGGGCGAACGCTACAAAGTGATCAGCAATGAGACCTCGGGCGTGCTCAAAGGTGAATACGGCGCGACCGCGGCGCCCGTAAATGCCGAGTTGCAGGCCCGCGTGCTGGATGGCGCCGAGCCGGTAACGTGTCGACCCGCGGACCTGCTGGAGCCGGAGCTGGAACACCAGACCGAGGAGCTGACACGACTCGCGAGCGAGAAGGAGATTCGTCTGGCCGACGACGTCGTCGATGACGTCCTCACCTATGCTCTGTTCCCGCAAATCGGACTGATGTTTCTCGAAAATCGAGACACTCCGGAAGCCTTTGAACCGGCGCCGTGGGACGAGCCCGAAGCTGTGGCTCCGGCCGCCGCCGCTGACGTTGGCGATGGCGGCGTGTACTCGGTGCGGGTAAACGGTAAGGAATTCACGGTCGAGGTAGCGGCAAGTGGCCGGCTCTCGAACATTGCACCTGCTGCAGCCGCGGCGCCTGCTGCTGCGGCGCCGGCGGGCAACGGGGAACCGGTCAATGCCTCGCTCGCGGGCAACATTTTCAAGGTGCACGTTGCCCCTGGCGCAACCGTCAGCGAGGGAGATCCGCTGCTGATTGTCGAAGCCATGAAGATGGAGACCGTCGTTCCGGCGCCACGAGCGGGCACGATTACGGACGTTTACGTGGCCGAGGGCGACAAAGTGGCCGTCGGCGACGCGCTTGTCGCGATCGGCTAGCCACGGCATGGATCTCGTCGAGCAAATCTGGACTGGTTCAGGGCTCTACCAGATAACGGGCGGCGAGCTCGCAATGCTGGCTGTCTGCCTCGGCCTGCTGTATCTCGGCATCGTGAAGAAGTTCGAGCCGCTGCTGCTCGTAACCATCGGTTTTGGTGGTTTGCTCAGCAACATTCCCGGTGCCGGTATCGCCGAGCCCGGCGGTCTGCTGTATCTCGCTTACGAAGTCGGCATCAAGTCCGGCGCGTTTCCCCTGATCATCTTCATGGGCGTCGGTGCATTGACCGACTTTGGCCCGCTGTTGGCTAATCCTCGTACGTTGTTTCTTGGCGCCGCCGCACAGTTCGGAATCTTCGCAACCTTGCTGGGTGCGCTCGGCATGACCGAGCTCGGCTGGATGGACTTCTCACTAAGGGAGGCCGCCGCCATCGGCATAATCGGTGGTGCCGACGGGCCAACGGCAATCTATGTTGCCGGCCAGCTCGCGCCCAACCTGCTCGGAGCCATTGCTGTGGCTGCCTATTCCTATATGGCGCTCGTTCCGCTAATCCAGCCGCCGATCATGCGTGCTCTGACAACGCGGCGCGAGCGCGAAATCAAGATGGTTCAGCTCCGCGAAGTCAGCAAGGCCGAGCGCGTTATGTTCCCGCTATTGTTGTTATTGCTCGTGGGCCTGTTGCTGCCGACCGCTGCGCCGCTACTTGGCATGCTCGCGTTCGGCAACCTGATGCGGGAATGCGGTGTCGTCGAACGCCTGTCCGAAACCACCCAGAATGCGCTAATCAATATCGTCACGATATTCCTGGGTCTCGCGGTCGGTTCCAAGCTCGGGGCCGAACAGTTTCTGGTCACGGAAACGCTCGGCATCCTGGTTCTCGGCATGGTCGCGTTCGCGATCGGCACGGCCAGCGGCATCATCATGGGCAAGATCATGAACCGTCTTTCACACCGGCCGATCAACCCGCTGATCGGCGCGGCGGGCGTCTCGGCCGTACCGATGGCAGCTCGCGTTGCCAACAAGGTCGGGCTTGAGTCCAACCCGCACAACATTCTGCTGATGCATGCGATGGGTCCAAATGTGGCAGGTGTCATTGGCTCTGCCGTTGCAGCGGGTATCATGATCATGTTTACGTCCTAGGAAGCCAGATGAGCTCAATGTCTATTGTCATCCCCGCCAAGAATGAAGGCGGCGCAATCGGCGATGTCGTCAAGACCGCGGTCAAAGAGTTTCCCAACGCCGAGATCATCGTCGTCGACGACGGTTCAACGGACAATACGGCTGACGTGGCCCACGACGCTGGCGCCAGGGTGGTGCGCCATCCGGAGAGTCTCGGCAACGGCGCAGCTGTCAAGGCCGGCGCGCGCGAGGCAACGGGCGAAATCATTGCGTTCATGGACGGTGACGGCCAGCACAGCGCCACCGAATTCGGACCGCTGCTGCAAAAACTCGACGAAGGCTTCGATATGGTCATCGGGGCGCGCGACTCCGGCATGCACGCAAACGTCGGGCGCCTCGCCGCCAACGGTATCTACAACGTAGTCGCGTCGTGGCTCGCAAGCCGCCGCATACTCGACCTGACGTCGGGTTTCCGGGTTGTTCGCGCCAATCTGTTCAAGCGCTTCCTGTATCTCCTGCCCAATGGCTTCTCGTATCCGACGACCATTACGATGGCGTTCCTGCGCGCCGGTTACCCGATCTGCTTCGAGCCGATCCCGGTAACAAAGCGCATCGGCAAGAGCCACATTCGGCCGATGCGGGATGGCCTGCGTTTTTTGGTGATCATCTTCAAGATCGCGACTTTGTATTCGCCGCTCAAGATATTCGTGCCCATCAGCGCGTTGTTCTTTGTTACCGGTGCCGGATGGTATGCCTATACGTTTGCCGCGCTTGGTCGTTTCACGAATATGAGTATGCTGCTGTTCAGCGCGTCGGTCATCGTGTTCCTGATCGGATTGATCTCCGAGCAAATTACCGCACTGACCTACAGCAAAACCTGAAATGCGACACGCTATTCTTGTCGTTGGCAGCGAAGCCCAGCGCAGCCAGGGCCAACCCAAGCTCGTACTGCGAAATGATGAGCCTGTGCGGTCCAGCACCTGGTTTGCGTCCACAGATCAACAGAACCCGGTGCGATTGCTGGACGACTCGCCGAGTTTCCTGGTTCGTCTGTTCCTGGCGCCGCTACTTGCCTATCGGTTCTACCTGCTCGTGCATAACACCAAGCTCTGGGCCGGCAAGCGCCCGCTCATACTGGTGCGAGGTCGCGGGTTGTCCAGCCGCGTAGCGGCTTACTCGGGACACTGGGGCGGGGGTGACGTCGTCATGGCAGATCAGACCGACGAAGCGCCACTGGGCCCGACGCGTTTCGTGCTCACTCCGGATGGCAGTCTGAAGCTACACGACGGCAATAGCTGAATGCGCTCATCCAGGCCTCGGTTACTGGTACTCGCCTCTACGTTTCCGCGCTGGGAAGGCGACACGGAACCTCGCTTCGTTGAGAGCCTGTCATACGAACTGACTGAGAATTTCGAGGTAACCGTCCTGGTGCCGCACTGCCGAGGTGCTGCCAGGCGAGAGACGTTGAGAAGCAGAGACCGCGTGCTTGAAGTGCGCCGCTTCCGTTATTGTCCCGCCGCGCTGGAAACACTGGCTTACGAAGGGGGTATGCTGTCCCGGGTCCGCAGCAACCCGCTTCGCCTGCTGCTGTTACCGCTGTTCCTCATCGCGCAAATGCGTGCACTGTGGCGACTGCACCGTGAGCAGGCTTTCGATGCCATACACGCGCACTGGATCATTCCGCAGGGATTTTCCGTAACGGTACTGGGTCGCCTGGGATACGCATTGCCTCCCGTACTTCTGACCTCCCATGGCGGTGACCTGTATGCGCTTCGCGGCAGGTTTCTCGAGGAGATCAAGCGTCGAATCCTCGCGCGTGTGGATGCGGTCACCGTGGTCAGTGAAGCCATGCGTCAGTATTGCGAAGACAAGAAGTTTGCGCCCGGTCGCATAGACGTGCAGTCGATGGGCGTCGACCTGGACACCACGTTTACACCTGGAGACAGCAATACCCCGCGAGAGGGCCTCGTGTTTGTCGGGCGGTTGGTGGAGAAGAAGGGCGTGGACTACCTGATCGAAGCGATGGCCATACTCGCCCCGCAGCACCCGGAGTTGCGTCTCAAGATTGTCGGTGACGGCCCCCTGCGCAAATCGTTGGAGGCCCGGGCGGTCGAACACGGCGTAAGCGACTGTATCGAGTTTGTTGGCAGCGTTCTCAATGTTGATGTCCCTGGCTACCTGCGTTCGGCAGCTCTCGGCGTAATGCCGTCCGTGGTGGCCGCGTCGGGTGACCAGGAAGGCCTCGGCCTGGTCGCTGTTGAGGCAATGGGTTGCGGATGTGCAGTCGTAGCCTCGGATCTCCCCGCCGTGCGGGACGCGGTGATTGATGGCCGCACCGGCCTTATGGCGAAGCCCGCGGATGCTGCAGACCTGGCCGCGAAAATTGACAGACTGCTTGGGGACGATGCCCTGCGTCAG
>JAAUYD010105658.1_pt1 | contig 14326 bp, 14 predicted proteins | sample 7278101 | NCBI WGS metagenome assembly JAAUYD01 (sample SAMN14350128, study PRJNA611818) | marine sediment metagenome | isolation source: surface marine sediment (0.6m) | place: French Polynesia: Moorea | collected 2018-08
ACTGGCAATAATTCAAGCTAGTATCATCAAAATCTACTTTCTCAAGATTTGAATCCGTAATTTTACAATTATGGAAACGACAAGATTCAAATTCTACTCTTTTTAATATTGCCTCACTGAACATGCATCTATTAAACTCAAATTTCGCAAACGAACTTTCATCAAAATTAACTTTGTGAAATGAGCAATTAAAGATTTAAAAGTTTCAGTCATCTGTCGATTTATTTTATTATTAATAAATAGTATTGGATATTCTCCTTTTAGACCAACTTTAATTGACGATTCCATTTGTGCTTTTTCTGCACTAGGGACGTCAAACAGGTAGGTTACTACAATAACTTTATTGCGACTTTCTGGTTTTATAACTCCTGATGTATCTGTGTTTGGATTTAATCAATAATTCAACTGATTCCTAATTTTAAAACCAACTTTTCTTTTCTTGTTTTGTAATGCTTGGGCCTAAACCAGCTACTTTTTTAACCTCTAAATGTGTGTCGCCATTAGGACCATCCGCAAAATAATCAAAAGCTTTAACTCCATTTGCCTTAGCAACTGAATCTTGTCGAACATTTGAGACAATACCATCTGCTTCTAGCTTTAACGCAGTAATAGCAGCTCGCATTGTATCAGTAGTAGGCTCTCCATCTTCTGAAGCCAATTCACTAAACCTATCAAATGAACCTTTAAAGTCTGGAGAAAAACGTGCTCGCCATAGTACTTCTTGATAACCTAGATCTAAATTCACGCTTCCATCACTGTTAGTAAATAATGAAATTTAAATTACTACAATACAGAACCGAGTTATATAATTAGTAAGATTAACAAGTAATTTCTATATAAACTATCCCCAGTTGACTCTTTCAAAAGCTTTCATTAGCGACAAAATAAAACAAAATACTCAAAAAATTATCCTGATTTTACCTCAAAAAACTATCTCCTTTTTTTTTAAGGATAAAAATTTTCGTACAAGGCTTGTAATAAACAGATAAAATATTCTTTTATCTGTTTAAAACTGAAAAAAAATTATCCAAGAGTCTAACCTCGAACATATCTCTAATATTTTTTATAATTTCTCATAAAAGCATCTAATTTTAGGGTGTCTAATTATTACAGATTGAGGTACATTAAATTGATCTAAAAATACTTTTTTTAATACTATTTTATTTATTTCAACAAACTTTTTGTCATTAAAATTTTAATTGTCCATTAGTGATTCATTGAAAAATAAATTAGTGACATCTATTGGCAAAAAAGAAGAATTTAGCATCTTGACAGTTTTAACGGTAAAAATCTTTTAAAATTATATATGACTTACGTTAGAGTTTTAAATTAATTACACGTAAAAAGAAACTTATATTATTAAATCTACTGTGAATCTAAATAAATTTTTTACAAATGTTTCATTTAAAAATCAGCTAGTAAAAATAAAAAAAATCCAAGGAAATTGATCTTAACTCTTTTCAATTTGGTTCTCTCGAACTATTGATCAATTATATTTCTAAAAAACTTTATCTATCTTTCTTTATCAAAGATTATTGTAAAGTCTGATCTAATAGTTTAGCTTAAGAAAAAATGAGATATAGATCTCTTAGATTATTTCCTGTTTCACAGTCATAGATAACGCTTCCTGAATAGTAATTTGAGGCAGACATTTTTTCCAAGCAAAATCTTATTATTAAAGACTAAATGAATTTTAATTTAAAGCTGTCATTTCTTTCAAAATATTATACAAAAGAAATAAAAATAAACTAAAAATAATTGGCAATAGGATTTGAAATCTTTTTAATTTCAGTAAGTTTCGTAGTGGTGTAAGAATTACGAGAATTAAACCAATCAAACTACTAATAAAAAATCTAGGATAACGCGAAATATTGTTCCAAAAATCATTCATAAATTAATTATATAATATTATTCCAAGTATATTTTTTACTTACTATTAATCCTATAAAAATATAAAAATAGGACCTTTGTTTCCCCTTGAATCTAATAAGGTAATCGGCCACTCAACTAAAGACTTCCAGATTTTAAACATCATCTATAATTTAAATTTATTTGCAAAAGTTTCTAATTCAATAAATACTATAATTCCCGAAAAAAGATTAGATAAAAATTTTTTAAAACTTTAACTGATTTTAATATTTAGTAAAATTTTTATAAAACTAATATTCTAATCTATTGTACTTTTTAATATTATATTAGTTTTATGATTCAAATTATAATAAATTTCTTTACTTTAAAAAAAAAGTGGAATGTAGTAAAATTTTATTATTAGATTAATTTAAGGCTCTGTAGCTCAGAGGTTAGAGCAGGGGATTCATAAGCCCAAGGTCGTTGGTTCAAATCCAACCAGAGCCAAATCTATTTTATTTTCATTATATTTTATAAGAAATTAAATTAGAAATATTAATTAAAAATAAAAAAAATTATTTAAGGAGAAATGGCTGAGTGGTCGAAAGCAATAGATTGCTAATCTATCGTACAATTTATTGTACCCAGGGTTCGAATCCCTGTTTCTCCTTTAGAATAAAAAATTTGACATACAAAAAAATAAAATTAATATAAATAGTATAGAAAGTATGGGATTGTAGTTCAATTGGTTAGAGCACCGCCCTGTCACGGCGGAAGTTGCGAGTTCGAGTCTCGTCAGTCCCGGCACATATAGTTAATAATTAATGAAATACTATTTATCTATTTATCGAAATCTTTTCACTAAATTCGTAATCTCACCAAATTTTTGGACCTTTATCCCTATGAAACTAATTCCTTAATATTTTTATTTAGAAAATTTTTGATTTATTCCAGATATTCATTTTTAACTTTCCTCTCTGTAAAAACTTTATACGTCAAATCTGAGAGTAAGTAATTCCGTCTTCGTTATGATGGAGTTATCCAGTACAACCATTAAAATATTATTTAAATCAAATTTATCCAGTCAGACTACTTTATATTTTCTATAGAGAGCGTAGTAAATTAGTTCTAAACCCATTACCGTATTTAAATCTATATATAGTAATAAATTTTTTGATACCTAATATTATAGTGTATATCATTTTTTGATGACGCTAAATATTCTACGCTTAAATCTTTGGTAAGATTTTAAAACACTTCCCAAGTATTAAGAAATCATTCTAAATGTGTGGATTGAAATTAATGGTAGTAAAGTGTATCTATTAATGAGATCATTTTTTAAGTCTTTTGATATATTTTTGATATTGTTTTTAAATTTGTGAGGTAGGACTTAAATCTAAAATCACTGAATTAACTTACTAAAATAGTGGTACTAGATAATCACCTAAATTATAGAATATTTGATTAAAAAAAGAAACAACTACCCATGTTACCTACTTATTACTTTAATAATAAAAGAATTAGCGTCAAACCTTAAACAATTTGGGTCAAATTCGAGTTGTTGAGTCCATCTACCACCCTCATGAATGAAGTTCAAATTGCCCATCAAAATCTTTGAATTAGATAACTCTAGCTCGATCTTTGATTATTAAATGATATAAAGTCTTCTTCGATATTGATTGCAAGATTGTTGTGAAATATTTAATATTAAAAGTATCAGAAACATGTATTTAAAGCCCAAAAAGTCTCTAATGATAAAAAGTGTCCATATGAAAAAATATGCACTGCTTAAAAAATGTCGACCATTTACAAACTATGCTCTCAGCCATTAAACCTAATAAAATTCAGAACTGCTTTCTATGGTACCTAGAAACAGCCAGAAGACGCCTTTAAGCTTAACTAAGGAAATCTATTAGGAAAAATTTTGGAGGAATTATTGAAACATCTTTAGTGAGCAGAGTGAACCAAGCGTTAGTGATTTTGAACAAAGAAGAAATCAAGATTCTTTTAAAAAAATATTATTAAGTATGAACAAAGTGAGCGGAATACTCTAGTTTATTTAACTTGAAACGGGGACTCCAATCAAACTATCTTGAATTAACCGTCTCATGTTATATATACAAAGCTTAAAATTCTATCAACGTTTAAAGAAGTTATTGTAAAAGAAAAGTTTATTTTATAAAAACATGAAAGTTAAGTTGTAAAATTTGTGGACTAAGTCGGCTATTTTTTCATTCTTATTTTTAAGTTCAAAAAGTTCATATATATGTTAATTGAAATTGTCTTTAGCAATAAATTTTCTCTTTTCTTTTATTCCTTTTTCATATTGTAAAAGCTTAAAAAATCATTCCCATGAGCTCGAAAAAAACCTTCTTGTATTTCGAAATTTTTCATAAAATTTTTCAAAGTAGCAGCAAATTCTTTTGTCATCGCCTTATTAGTGGCAGAATAAATAATTACATTTCTATCTGAAGCCTGAGCCCTACCTGATGTTGAAATATCTACTTTCTATTTGTACTTTAAGAAACATTCAGCTGAGTGATCATTCTATCTTGGCATGCCTTTGAAGATTCAAAATTAAAAGTACAAGAAATTTTAATTTTGAAAATTCCGCTGTCTTATAAACTTTTTTTGGGGCTACCAGTATATTACCACTTCCAGTAATGAATATTATAAAATAATCATACAAAGATTAAGATTCAAATCCAGGACTATTAAACTCTTTATTTAACTCCCAAAAAAATACAATTCTTTTTAATCAGTTCAAACAACAAACTATTTTCTTTTCTTATTTCCAAGTTGATCAAAACTATTATTTATTCGTCTATTAACAAACAGATATTCATTTAGATAATATTTATCAGTCAGTTGAGCTAATTCAAGAATTGGATTCTAAACAACGTAAAATACGATCTTTACGCGGTTTCTTTTTTTATGCTTCAGAAATTATCGAAACCACCCAAGATTATGAAATTTTATCTACAAATCTCCCCCACTTTTTTGGAAAAAAGTTAAAAATGTTATTCGACAAAATAAAAAAGATGCTCTTCTGCAATTTCTATTTCAAAAAAGGGGAGGATACGAAATCGTTGGGTGAAGGTTCGAATCCTTAAGGAGAAGCTACAATTGATAATCTTCTTGGAAATCTTCAAAATCACTTCAATTCTCTTCAACAACAAATAATTGAATAAGAGAACGAAGCCATAGCGCCTGTTTCACAGTCAGAGACTCTTCCTAGTGAATGGAATGAACAGAGCACTAATTTACTCCAAAATGAGAGTGAATTTAAAAATCCAACTTAAGGACGAGAAGAGATGGAATCAAAAAGTGTCTCAGAGGTCAAAATTAAGTCCGTTACGCTACTTTCAAGCAGTCAGTAATATAATTGCTAGCAAAGATGCAAATCAAGATAAAGGCCTTCATGACCCAAAATTCATCACTCTAGGGAATCTTTCCGAACAGGAGAAAATAGAAATCATTCAAACAGGATTTCAACGTCAAGCGGAAGCCAAGATATCCTGAAAAAAATATTATGAGCGTAGCGAATAGGATCTAATATCAAATACGTGTGAAGACATGTCTTCACATATTAGTCGTACAAAACTTTATCAATAATTCAAACCTTAATCTAATTCCTAAATAACTTTAAAGTCTAAAAGGATAAAAAACCATTTGTTTGATAAGTGATTAAGTAGCGAAAAAAAAATTTCGAGTTACTTAATCACTTGTTACTATTTCTCGTCAAAGTCCCAATAATTTAGCATCCATCCCCAGCGCAAAGATTTCGGTAAGACATGCAACCTTTACTTATAATTTTTGCATACAGATAAATCTGACCTTTATATGGGATTACTTTTATTGTTGAGCAACCTAAAGCAATTGTTTCACACATCCCAGATATATCACAAAGTCCTGTATATACGGCATCTCCAAGAGCAATATCCTTTGTTGTTTTGAGGCCAATACTACCCAGAGCACCCGCGTATTTACCACCACCCGACAATTTTGTTCCTCCATCAACATAACCTCCTATTTTTTCTACCACTCTACAAGTTTTTCTGTGCTATTTCCCGCTCCGTACACAGCTTCTTCTGCTGATTTTATTCCGACCTTAATAATTGCATCTCTAATATTTTCTTCTGGAGTGCATTATAACTTAGATTCTTTTCGAAAAACTTTTTTAATATTTTTTAACATATAAAGCTTTTCTTTAAAAATATTTAAACCAACTCCTATAGATAATTAATGTAGTATTATTGCTATTTTTTTATTAAATATTATTATATTAGACATAAATTTAATTATATTCTATAGAAAAAAAATTCGTCTTTCACATTTTCATAATTAAACCAGCGTATCTTAAATGTGAATGGTTTATCCATGAGAATTTACTAGTTAATAAATTAAATTCTCTTATAAAACTAAATACTTTTTTTACTAATCAAATTTTTACTTTCAGAATTGGAATTAAAATTCGAAATTTCAATTTCGAATTTTAATTTAAGATAAAAATTAATATAAATCATCCTCTTGATGTACTAAAATAGTACAGTCTGATTTTGGATATGCAATACAAGTTAAAACAAATCCTTCTTCAACTTGAGCATCATCTAAAAAAGTTTGTTCTGACTGATCAATAGTCCCTTCTGTTACCTTTCCTGCACAAGTCGAACATGCACCTGCACGACATGAATAAGGTAATTCAATACCTTGCTCTTCAGCTGCATCTAAAACAAATACATCATCATTACAATCAATTGTAGAATTAATATCATGCTCTTCGCTTAATAATGTCACTTTGTAAGTAACCATATAACTCCTTATTATTTTATAATTATAAAGTAACATTTTTATTACTTTACTAATTTATATTATAACACTTAAATTTGTTGCAAAAAAATTTTTTTTTAATTTAATAAAATATCTTTTCGATCTAATTAGATTTCTGAAATTTAATAATTTTTGCATCTGTCTAAACTAATGAAGCTTTACCACCGGCTGCTTCAATTTGTTTTTTCCCATCTTCTGCTGCGTCTTTTGCTAAATCTGCTTGCACTTGTTTAGGAGCTGACTCAACTAATTCTTTTGCTTCTTTTAATCCTAATCCAGTTAAACCACGAACAATTTTTAAAACAGCAATTTTTTTATCTGCAGGAACTTCATCAAGCATTAGAGTAAATTCAGTTTTTTCTTCTACTTCTTCAGTGGCCGCTAGAGGAGATGCAACTATACCACCACCACTTACTGCGGAAGCGTCTACACCAAACGTTTCTTCAATTTTTGTTACTAATTCTGAAGCTTCTAATAATGTTAATGTTTTTAAATCTTCAACAATTTGATTAATTTTTTCTGACATAATATTTTTTATAAGATTATTTTTATTTTGCAAATATTTCTAAATCAAGCTTTATAGAAGGACCCATGGACGTACAAATTGATAAATTTTTAAAATATTTACCTTTTACTCCCGATGGCCGATTTTGTTCAATAGAATTATATAAAACAGTTAAATTTTCAATTAATTGTTTCGTTTGAAAATCTGATTTACCAAAATTGACATGAACAATTCCACTTTTGTCAGCTTTGTATTCAAATTTCCCTTTTTTAAATTCATTTAATGTTTCTTTTAAATTGCTTGTAACCGTGCCTGACTTGGGCGAAGGCATTAAACCTCTTGGCCCAAGAATTCGGCCTAATTTTGCCAATTTTGGCATCATATTGGGTGTCACCACTAATAAGTCAAAATTAAGATTCCCTTGACTTATTTCATCAATTAAATCATCATTTCCTACTATATCAGCGTTTGCTAAATTCGCTTCTTCAAAATTTTCTTCATTTGTTAAAACAGCGATGCGAACTGTTTTTCCAATTCCATGTGGTAATAAAACAGTAGTTCGCAATTGTTGGTCTGCATACTTCGGATCAATATTTAAATTTGCATGTAATTCAACAGATTCAACAAACTTTGCTGTAGCAGTCTCTTTTAATATTAAAATAGCTTCTTCAATATTAGAATAGACAGGTTTAGTAATTAATTTTAAAACTTTTTCCTTACGACGCGATAATTTTCGCATAATTTTTTTTCCATTAAAATTTTATTAATTATAGTTAATCAACAATAGAGATTCCCATATTTTTGGCCGTTCCTTCAACAATTCGCATTGCACTTGATAATTTAGTAGTATTTAAATCTGGCAATTTAATATTTGCAATTTCTTCTAATTGAGCTTTTGTAATTGAGCCTACAATAATTTTATTTGGAGTTGAAGAACCCTCTTTAATTTTTGCAGCTTTAGCTAATAATACAGAAGCAGGAGGAGTTTTAAGGACAAACGTATAACTACGATCTTCATAAACTGAAATTTCAACCGGTATAATTAACCCCACTTTATCACTTGTTTTTGCATTATACTCTTTACAAAAAGCAGCAATATTGACACCATGTTGGCCTAAGGCTGGTCCTACAGGTGGTGCTGGAGTAGCTTTACTAGCTGGCAAAGCTAATTTTATTAAAGCAGTAATTTTTTTACCCATAATGTAATAAGGATATAAATCAATAATTAAAATTTAGATTCGAGGATATTTTTCTAAAAATTTATCGAAAATTTTCTAGCATGTTAAATTCTAAAAATTAAAAAAACCTCTTAAAAAAGAGAACCACGTCCTGAAGGACTCGAACCCTCGACATCTAATTTTGGAAACTAGCGTTCTACCAACTGAACTAAGGACGCGTACCATAAATATAAACTTAACGACTTGAAATTACAAGTTAAAAATTTTTAATTTTCAATTAATTTTTATAAAAATATGAACCTTTCTGAGACAGTAATTGGTAAGCATTTGCCACATAATTTTTTAGCAGAAAAAATGATTCTTAGTTCATTATTGCTAAATTCTGAAGCAATTGAATTAACTTTCAAAACAATTTCAATTGATATGTTTTATTTTAAAAATCACCAAGAAATTTATAAAATTATTCTTTTTATGTATCAAAAAAATATGCATATTGATATTTTAACACTAATTTCTTTTATTCAAGAGAATGGACTTGTAAAAAAAATTGGAGGTATAAGAGTTATAATAGAACTTTTAAGCCAAATGCCAAATTTAATTTATCTTGAAGAATATTTAAAATTATTAAAAGATAAATATATAAGACGTTCATTTATAAAGTTAGGATATGAACTAATTAATACTAGCTATATTACGAGTATTCCTTTAGAAAAGATAATAACTGAATTAGAAACAAAAATATTTAATTTAACAAATGAAATTCAAACGCAAAAATTATCCAATAGTGCCGAATTAGTTACAAATATATTTTTTGAATTAAAAATGAAATCCTTAAATCCTCAATTACCTGGTCTATTATCAGGGCTTAAGGATCTAGATTCATTAATTCAAGGCTTTCAAAAATCTGATTTAATTATACTGGCTGGGAGACCTTCCATTGGAAAAACAGCTTTAAGCTTGACAATTGCAGCAAATATTATAAAAACTTCAAAAGTTCCAATTTTATTTTTTAGTTTAGAAATGTCAAAAGAGCAAATAATGTATAGACTTTTAGCTATGGAAACAAATATAAATCAAATGCGACTAAAAAGTGGTAAACTGTACAAAAATGATTGGCTTAAGTTAAATAAAATAATTAAAATCTTTTCAAAATTTCCATTCTTTATTGACGATACAGTTAATCTTACAATTCAAGATATTCGATCTAGAATTAAAACAATTCTTTTTGAACAAACTAAATTAGGCTTAATTATTATTGATTATATTCAATTAATGCAAAATTCAAATTCAAAAATTGAAAATCGGACTCAAGAATTATCAAAAATAACAAGATCATTAAAAACAATTGCACGGGAATTTGATGTTCCAATCATTGGTTTATCTCAATTAAGTAGAAATGTTGAAAATCGTTTAGATAAAAAACCTATTTTATCAGATTTAAGAGAAAGTGGTTCAATTGAGCAAGATGCTGATCTGGTTTTAATGATATCACAACCAAAATTAAATAGCTATCAAAATTTAGAATCTATTGAATTAATTGTTGCTAAACATCGAAATGGACCAACAGGAAGCATAAAATTACAATTCGATAAAAAAAAAACAAAATTCTATAATTTAGTCAAAAACCAATAAAAATGCCCAGAACCAGATTCGAACTGGTGACACGAGGATCTTCAATCCACTGCTCTACCAACTGAGCTATCCGGGCTTTTTAATAATATTACTATAAATTAAATAAAATTGCAATAACAAATATTGAATTGGATTAAAAAATTTAAAAAATTAATTTTATATAAAAAAAATATCTCTTTTCCTTGACATAAAAAAAAATTAGATTATAATTCCTATAGGATATAGTATTTAATAGAATGAAATAAATGTTTTTAAAGTGTCAGAATTGTAAGATAGCAGCACAAACTAATATTTATTTACTAGCTATTAAATCTATATCTATTCTCTATTTATTATTTTATTATTAATATTAAGTAATTTCTAAATATTTTTATTACTCACTACTAAAAGTGAGTAATAAAAATATTTATTATTATATTATTATATTATTAGAAGAGTTAGTAATTTTTAACATTTTATTTCATTTGTTAAAATTAAAATGTTATAAAAATGTTAAATCTATATCTAAAAAATATTTTGAATTATTATCTACTAAACATTAGTAATATTTTTTTAAAAAACTTGATATAATAATTAGTGTAGTTATTGTAACTATTTTATTATTTTAATTAACAGGATGTAAAAAATGACACCTTCATTAGGAAATTTTATTGCTAGTTTAATTGCAGGTGCTACTATTGTGCTTGCTATTGGTGGGGTTTTAATATTTATAGGTCAAAATGATCGAGTTACAAGAGATTTTTAATTTTATAAATTAAATGATGACAAGAATTAAATCATTATTTTTGAATTTATTAGACCTCGTTAATATGTTATATATTATTTAATTAAACCTCAAAAATTTATGATAAATTTTAGTTTTGGTCCAAATATATTTTTAGGAATTATCGTAACTTTTGGTGTATTAATTTTATATTTTCTTAGGAATATTAAACCAGAAGTTGCTAGAGATGAAGATATATTTTTTGCGACAATTGGACTGCTTTATAGTTCAATTCTTATTATTCACGGTTGGCGATTAGATCCAATTTTATTGTTTAGTCAAGTTTTAATTATTACTACAGTATTAGTTACTGGATGGGAAAATATTCGATTGAGAGGCTTAATTGAGAAAATATCAAAATTAAAAAAAGATAAAGAAAAGTAATAATTTTCATTGAATTATTATCTTGGTTTCAAATTTTTAAAGAACATTTTTAAATTTTTATGAAAAAATATTCACAATTTTTTTCTTTAATAGCTTTCAGTATTTTTAGTTTATTTGTAACAACAGCTTCAGCTATTGATTTAGATGAAGCAACAAGAACAGTAGTTGCTGATGAGTCAGGAAAAACGATTGTTTTATCGCCTGAACAAGTAAAACGAGGTAAGCGTTTATTTAATGCGACTTGTGGAGCATGTCATGTTGGTGGTATTACAAAAACTAATCCTAACGTTGGATTAGACCCTGAAGCATTAAGTCTTGCTACGCCACGAAGAGATAATGTAGCAGCATTGGTTGATTATTTAAAAAACCCGGTAACCTATGATGGATTAGAATCAATTGCTGAAGTGCATCCAAGTATTAAAAGTGCAGATGTTTATCCTCGTATGCGTTCAATAACAGATGAAGATATGACTGCTATTGCTGGTCATATTTTATTACAACCAAAAGTTCAAACAGAAAAATGGGGTGGTGGTAAAATTTATTACTAATATATTTCTTTTTTTTGCTAAAAATAATTAAAAATTATTTTTAGCAAAAAAAAGAAATATATTGGAAATAAATTTTATCGATATAAAAATCAAAAATTTGTTAAAATTTTATAAAATACCTTAATTTAAAAAGCATGTAGCTCAGTGGATAGAGCATCAGGTTCCGGTTCTGAAAGTCAAGGGTTCGATTCCCTTCATGCTTAGGGTCAAATAATATTAAAAATAAATAATATATACCATAAATTATGGGGCTGATTTTGGTTTCGACATTTATAATTAGTTCATTTGTGATTCAGGTCGAAGCTTGTATTCTTCGTAAAAAATTACAACTTTAAAAATTAAAGGCTAATAGTATTATTTCATTTTTATATAAAACAGTAAATTTTAATAAAAATTCTTTAAAATTTGCTTTTTAGTTTTATACGTTTCTTATATTAGATTTTTCACTAAATAATTTTTTAAATTTGGTTTTGACTAATTCTTTTTATTTTCTGTTTCCTGAAACTATGCCTGTGAACGAACAAATGAAAAAATGATAAATGGACATGGGTTCAATTCCCATCAGTTCCAAACTTGCATTCGTGGCCGAGTGGTAGAAGGCACCGGACTCATAATCCGTTTTCCTATATGGAACATCACTGGTTCGAATCCAGTCGAATGCACTATAATTATTTTTCCTATTGTGTTTTTTAAAATCTATTTGTAGACTTAAGTAAAAAAAAAATAGTTAAATTACAAGTTATGATTAAATTAAATACTCAACAAATAATTAAAAATGTTGAAAAACAATTTATAAAACCAGATCTTCCAATATTAAAAATTGGTGATAGTGTAAAAATTGGAGTTAAAATTATTGAAGGAAATAAGGAACGTGTTCAATTTTATGAGGGTACTATTCTAGCAAAAAAAAATACTTCAATCAATACAACAATTACAGTTCGCAAAGTATTTCAAGGAATCGGTGTTGAAAGGATTTTTCTAATTCATTCTCCAAAAATTGACTCAATTAGCGTTTTACGTTCTGCAAAAGTACGTAGAGGAAAACTTTATTATTTAAGAAATCTAAGAGGAAAAGCTAGTCGTTTAAAACAAAAATTTAATTAAAAGGTGCTACATTATTATAGAAACTATTTCTACTTTTAAAAGTAGAAATGGTTTTATTGATCAAAATATAACCTATTTTTATTACAATAAATTAGGTATATTGGCGCCAATCTATAGCTTTATTTAATTAATAAACGTTCCATTCCATCAAATTCTCAGTGAAATTATTAGAAAACTTATTGAATGTAAACGATTTGATGCGAATATTGACCAAATCTTAGTTTGGAAACGATTGTAAGTTGAAACACATACACAAGACGATGTTACTTGGTTAAAACATGATTTTATCGAGCCGCATCACGAATTAAAATATGGTGAGAAAATCCATTTTAAATCTAATTAAAAGGTAAGATGATGAGAGATTTTCAAATTCTGGTGAGATTTATAAAGTAATAAGAATAACAGGGTCGCAAGATAATATTTTGGGGATTTGTTTTTGTGAAAATTCTAGGAGCGAAGTTGATCTCAAAGTACTCGAATGGGATTTTTCTACCATTCACAAAAGCAGAACAATAACCTTAAAAAAAGAAGTTTTAAATCAAGTTCTTTACGGTTTAGGGTCACTCCATAAGTCCCTCGGAACAAATTAGAAATTATCTAAAATTTATTTTTCACCTTTTGATATTTCAAAAAATCGGATTTATTCAGGTCTAATTGCAGCTTTGATTAGACACTATTATAGTGGAAATGAATTTGAAGAAGTATAAGTATTGGATTTATAAGATGATTTTTGGAGGAGTAAATTTTATTTTTTCGCTTTTCTAAACCAAGTGGTTTTTTATTTTGTTGCTTTGGGGTCAAACAATCCTAATATTCTTTTAAGGAAATCTTTCCCAAAGTGATGAAATTATAGTCATCCTGAGCTTTCTTTTGATTTAATATATAATATACTCTTCACTTCGTTCAAGCGTCTTTACGAGTCTTATTTGGGCCTCTGATAAGCTTTTTGATATTTCATACGCTGGTTCTTGAACTTGCTGAAGATTATTCTCGGATTACTAGGGCTTTGTTCACTTTTTAGTCTATAATCCTGAATAGTTTTTGACACTTGTGAGTTATTTAAAAGAACCTTTTAAATCCAGTATTTTGTTTTGAAGTGACGAAACTTGAGTTTCAAGAATTTAAATCTTTTTTTCTATATCAACCGACGCTTGAGTTGTTCCAAATAAAAATCGAAGATATTTTGTTTGATAATAGTTTTAAGGAGATTAAAATTTCAAGATTTTTTGCTGTGTATCTAATTCCTAAATTATATGTGTTCGTAAAAAAACAAATAGTAGTTTTGATAGACTTGAAAATAAAAATAGGAAAAGAAAATTTGGTGTTTTTTAAACTTATCAAAAAGAATTGAATTCCTGAGTAATAAATTATTTTATTTCTCTTAAAGATTTGGAAAGTTTTTTCAGTTTTTAATCGAAATATTTAAATTACTATTTTCTTTACATTTATCAATATTTTATGGTAATCTCTAACTTAAAGATTAAAATTATTGGCGCGGAGTAGAGCAGCCTGGTAGCTCGTTGGGCTCATAACC
>JAAUYD010168208.1_pt1 | contig 14326 bp, 9 predicted proteins | sample 7278101 | NCBI WGS metagenome assembly JAAUYD01 (sample SAMN14350128, study PRJNA611818) | marine sediment metagenome | isolation source: surface marine sediment (0.6m) | place: French Polynesia: Moorea | collected 2018-08
TTCCAGAAGGTACATATAGGCCACCCCTGATCAAACCATATCTCGACGCCTACTTCTGACCGACTGTTAATGTATCAAATATAGCATTCCTCTTCAGGCAAATGGCCCCAGCGCACAGCTGCGTCAAATAGCAATAAAACTGAGCAAATGACGTGAGCTCAACCCCAGAATTATCCTATATGATGCAATTCGAAGCGCCTGCCCGGTAAAAGATCACAAACGCAGTCAATTTGACCTCTTCTCTCTACTGACAAATATTCAGGGTCTGTGAGCCCCTAACAAGGGCCCCTAACAAGGGTCTGTGAGCCCCTAACAAGGGGCCCCTAACAAGGGGATGCGATGGCACATCGAACGAGATTATCAAAATATGAAACAACAACTCGGCTTCGACAGATACGAAGGCCATTCATGGGGCGGGCTTCACCGACACCTAGCGATGGTCGCTCTCATGCATGCTTTCTTAGCCCTCCACCTGGAGGGTTTTTCCCCCTCACCATAAGTCGGCTACCTGGACGTGGAATGACTTCCGAAGAGCTGTCGCCCAGATCCTAATTCGGTGGGTTGGTCACTGTCCCACCTGCCAAAGAACCTTTGAACGATTTCCAGGAAGGAGGTTAATCAAGTAGTGCTAGGCAACTACTAGGTATTTTAATTTAAATATTTTTATTGACTTTATTAACATTGTTGACTACTTTAACATGTTTATTGGTAGTATTTAACCTCAAGGAGGAATATTTCATGATCATCAAATTTATTAGAACATTAGTCGCAGCCTCGCTAGCTTGCAGTATTAATACTTCTATATATGCGAAGGTGCCGCCAGGTTACGTACAACAGTTTTATGAGAATGGCTTTGATGGGAATGGAGTATGCTCAGAATGTGACATGAGGGAGTTTGAAGCATATACAAAATGCGATCCTGTCACCGACAGTTACACAATTAGTTTCTGGTTTACACCGCAGCTATCGGAGGATTGGAAACATGTCCTTTCCAAAGGGAATCTTTATAGCTATATTCCAGGATGGTCGTTTTGGCTAACCGAACAAGGTGTTTTGTATTTTCGAGTCGGAACTACAGATGGACAGAAGGCGTCGGTAGGGGCTCAACTTCCTGAAATGAACATCCCTTACCATATTGTTGCGGTCATTGACCAGGACAAACAAGCTTTGGATCTATTTATTAACGGCAATAATATCAATACATTTTCAGGCGGAGCAGGTGCATCGTTAAGCACACTAGTAGACTCATTCGGTGAAATTTCGTCTAACGATGTACTCAACGTTGGTGGGGATTATAATACCACGTTGAGCCATGTTCGATTTTATGATAGAGCATTAGAACTTTGCGAAGTATTAGAATTTCACGTTGACGCTCATTGCTATCAGATACACGCAGACAGGAAATATAGCGGTCATTACACCTACGACTGGTCTGAATTTTCCGAGACCACTGTTGATACAATTCAAGCGCTAGAAACGGGTTCAATTCTTGCGAGTTTTAGGACCAATAAATCCGGATACCATACGATATTTGCGGGGTCTGATGCTTCCACGATAACGTACAATATACGTTTGACATTAGAAAATGGAATTCTTCATTATAGAAAAAACAATGAGATTGACATTAGTTGCGCAGGATCATCTCTCAATGATGGAAAATATCACAAAGTAGCTGTAGTCACTCACGAAGACCATACTAAAATTTATGTAGATGGCGCTGAAGTGGGTTCATCAACACAATCCATCTATCTGGACGATGTGAAGACCTCGAACGGCATGGACACAGCTACTGTTGGATGCCGCAAACAGAGCGATGGGATAAAGGACTATTTTTACGGTTTTATTGGCCATGTAAGAATTATTGACAAGCCACTTTCTGAAAAGCAATTAGAATATTATTTTAATCGTTTTGATCCAAATTCGGAGGACGATGAGCCAATGGACTTTGTTGTTGATGAAACTGTGTTTCATAGACTAGCGGAAGACAATAGTTTTGAGTGTTATCGCATTCCAGCAGTCGTTGCAGATAGTGACGGAACTCTTTACGCTTTTGCCGAGAAAAGAATTCGGACATACAAAAATGGAGTTAGAGGACACTGCGAAGATGTGGGTTTTATTGATCTAGTGATGAAGATTAAACGTGCTGGAGAAACTTGGTCCCAAGAGTTTCCAGTTGTAATTAACGAGCCAGAAAACTATGAAAACATCAACTGCGACGTTGACGATGATATGTGTATTGAAAATGATCCTGGAAGCTATTCACAGGAAAATCCCAATGGATATAAACACTGGCACAATCCATCACCTGTGTATGATAGTGATAAGAATATGATAGCGCTTGTTTTTATGTACGATCGTTGTATGGCTTACTACAAAATTATAAATTTACCTGACTGGAATGACCCTGAGTGGGATAATAATTGGAACCCTGCGCTTTCCCCGGAAAATCCAATTGAAGTAGCGTCCTCTGTGGGTGCAACCACTCCAGGGCATGGGATTCGGCTAGCAAACGGAAAATTGCTCGTGGCTGCTAGAACACAAGGAAATTCTTCTCCGCTATCGCTATTGGGATCCTGGGCCTTAAATTCTATTACCTGGGAGTCAAGCCCCGTCATTCAATATGTTGATAATAGTAACGAAATCCAAAATTTTCCTGGTGACGAAACCCAAGCTGTACAGCTAGACAATGGCGAAATAGTAATGACAATAAGGTCTAAGTTTGAAAATTCCTATTTTTTTGAGAGACCTTGGGTAAAAAGTGATAACGATGGTAGCAGCTGGCATAATTGGCAAGAAAGTCAAACTTTGAATGGTGTATTTACTCCTCGGGTGCAATCAAGCATAATAAAAGCGACCTGTGGAGATGAAGAAATACTTTTATTTTCTAGCCCTACTCCTGTTAACCGATTCAATGGAACTATTTGGTATAAAAATGTCAACAGCTCTGATTTGAGCCACGGTTGGAGTAATGGACTACTTTTAGAGCAAGGACATTTCTCGTATTCTGATATGGTAGACTTGGGCAAGGGCGAAATCGGAATTCTGCACGAACATGACACTAACCCCTCTCGTCTGAAGGACCATCCCGAGGCTGGTGGAATTCATTTTGCAAAAATCTATTATACTCCTGACGGACTGAGTGTAGATGAAATTAGTGTTATATGTGATTAATTCATTCATTTAGCACAAGCCTGAAGATAGGGATTATCGATAGTCAGTTGGGCTGGTCCAAGCTACTGATGATAGTTCAGGGTCGACGTCATCCTCGTCCTCTGTTCCGAATTGGAAGGCCACGGTCAGTCCGATAAGGTGGACCAGGCCGGTGTAAGCTCCTTCTGGTCCTTCCTGTCCAGTTTTCGCTTTAGAGCTCACGAACCAAGAGAGCATATACCCCAGATCTGCTTTGAACCAATCGTATCGATACCCGGCACCGATGGAGAAATCGAACCGATTGGCATCGGGCTGGTCAGGCGCCAAGGTCTCCTTGGGAGAGGGATTGTTATCGTAAACAATACCACCCATAATATTCAATCCATTGATTGGCAGGGCATAGTCAGCGCTCAAGCGAAACGTGACAATGTCTTTCCAATTTTTCTCAGATATTTCTTCAAGGCCGTCTTCAAAGGTCACCTTTAGCTCTTCATAGACAGACCAGAGGGTGTAGTTGACGTCAAATCCAAGGATTAGGTTTTCTGTCGGTACATACATAACACCCAAGGTAAAGATGTCGGGAATGGTAACACTAGTTTCAACACCTTGGTCGTACAATTCCTGGCCGAGCTCTTCTGATGCCAAGGTGAAATCTGCCTTGCCTGAGGCCGATAGCGCAATTCGACTCCGGTACGCAAAGGCCGCGTGCAGCACATTCGGTAGGATGCGAAATAAAATACCCGCATTCCCGCCGTATCCCCAGGTAGCACCGCCGAAGCGCACGGTGCCCCCAACCGCTGCGGGCAACCCGTTGGTGAGATCTATAGAGGCGCGAAGCACGCTAAACCCACCGCCAATGCTTAACCTGTCCTGCCAAACCTTAAACGAAACGCTTGGGTTCGTCAGGACGGTCAGCATCTCGGATTTGATGCAGAACTCCCGACCCACCCAATCCTCGGGCCAGGAAATGCCTGTTCCCCATGGGCTGCTCACGCCAATCCCCGCGTGCAACCAGTCGAGAATTTCAAAGGTGCCGAAAATTGTGGGTAAGACAAACGCAGCAGGCTCAGTTTTTACCGTGGGTCCCTCGCCTTCAGGATCAAATTCGTAGCCGCCCGTGGCCAGTATACCGCCTATTTGGAAGCGATATCCAGGCATGAAGGAGATGGCTGCCGGATTGAACCAGACCGCAGCGGGTTCATCGATGTAAGCAGAAACAGCAGAGCCCTTGGCCACGGATGCTGCGCTCGCTTCGTAGATCAGAAACCCTGCAGCCTGGGACCTATTGGCCAGAGTTGAACAAGTCACGACGAGCAGCGCTGCCAACCTCAAGATCCGCGTCGTATTTAAAAGCATTGGCACTCCTTTCTTTGAAGCGTTGGGCCTTTGGTTCGCAATTAATTCTGTTGCGTCGGATCTGGATAGACAAAGGCATAGATAAACGCGATGTCTTCCCGCTGCATGTCGTTTGTTATTGAACCAATGTTCGGATCATCCAGAAGCTGGGCCAGGTCCTGCCGACCGTCGTCGGCTTGCTTGGCTTCAGCGTCTGTGATGAAGGAGACATTGGTATGCCCTTGAGCATCGATCAAAGGGCCCCGCGAGCGCAGCAGGGCTGTGAGCGGGGATGGTACGAGCGGCCTGCCACTCCTGTCGGTAATAGAACTCCTTAAAATAACACCGTAGAGATCCCCCTCATCGAGTGGAAAAGTCGCGGTCAGGACAATCCTGCTGCCGTCAAAAGTGGGCGTAAAAAACGGGAAGCCACTGAGGAAGTTGCCCGCTTCTAACTCGGTTAAGTTCAGAAGCAGCACTGAACCGGAAGCGTTCAACAGGCCGTGGGCGGTCAGGGTGGCCGGATCGATCGCCCCTTTTACAGGAAGGGCAATGACGTTGTTCTGCTGTTCCACAACCGGCACCAGTCCCAAATCGGGATTGAGCTCGACCACCGGATTGCTGTGGGTTCTAAACGGCCAGATCACGGCCACCTCTTGTTTTGCCCATCCAAAAAGGTCGACCAGGTCCCAAAGACCTACGTCCGCATATTCCTGCCGGATCGCTTCGAGTTGAAAGAGATATTCTTTTGCAAGGTCTGGGTCGTCTGGAAATTCCCCAGCCACCAGCTCAAAATACTGACAAGTTTCGTCGAGCGCTTCGAGAGCAGCAGCACCACAGCTGAGGGATTCATCCTTTTTGAGCAAAAAATAGATAAGTGATGAAAGCACATCGAGGCTTTCTTGGGTCTTGATACCAGTATCGTAACCCCGCACAGCAAAGACATAATCCGTGCCGATATCCCATCCATTGTGTGCTTCGACCAGCAATTCATTGGTCGCGGGGTCGAACCTGACATCTACGGTGTCTGGCATGAGCGCTTGCCCCAGACTGTCTGCGGCGATGAGAGTCGCGTTTGGGGGAGAGAGGGTTACCGTGGCCATGTCAATTGAGTCTGACGTAGGAGCAGATGCTGGGATCACAGTTGGCCACCCGTCTAAGCTTTCCAAGTACTGGATGAATTCGCATTCGGCAACGGGCATGCCCTGTGCGGGTGCCAATTGACAATCCATCGGCACCTCGATGTCAAATAGGCCAAAATCGATACGCCCCGTCTGGGGATTGATAAGCAGGCTGGTTGGCATCGGGATTCTCGCGTTCTCAATGTCAAATACCATCGTGGCAAACTGGGGCATGGGATCCTGGTCGATATCCGGTGTGCAAGTGATCCCCCATGGGGCTGCCAATCCCATGAGGATGAGCAGCGGGAAGCACTGCAACAGGGATGCAGGCGTTGTTCTTCTCAACTTTCCGCGTTTCATAGCACTCCTCCTTTTTTGGAAGCGATCGCTGGTACAGCCAATCCATTCGGGGTTCAAAGTATCAAAATTTATTACTAATGTCCTACTTTATTGAGATGAACAATGAAAATTCAATAGACCAGAAATGGACGCGTTCAAATTTGACGCTCAAACAGCTGATTTTCAGCATTTGTTGCCCGGCTCTGAACTTCAAATATATTTAACTGTAGCGTTGTTATGGTTGTCGTTGGGGCGCACATCCAGCTGAATCGCACATGCGTGTACTGTAGAAGGCCCTGACCGACAGGCTTTCTCGGGGGGGAGGCGCATTTTCGATCTTATCTACAAATAGGAACGGAACTGTCCGTAACAATGGGGGGAAATCATGTGTATCGCTAGCCGTAGGGATTCTTCGCCTTTGCGCATCTGCCCGCAGTATCACCCTTTTGGCAGACGCGATCTCAGGCAGATTACGGGAGGGTCGCGAACGATCGGGGCTCCCCCGCGAGGCAGCAATGCAATGCAGACAGCAACAAACTGGTATCGGCACTGGCACGCCCGACCGCTTGTTGCTGTTGAAATGAGGTTCAGCTCATGAAGTTGCGCACACAGATTCTCGGGGGGTACTTCCTGATCTTTGTTTTTATGATCATCATCGCTGTTGTCATGTCGCAGAGCATCGGCTCACTGGTGGATACCTCCCAGTGGGTTTCACACACTCACGAGGTGATCTCGGAAGCGCGCAGCATCGAAAAACTGATGGTCGATATGGAGACCGGGCAGCGCGGGTTTTTAATAACCGGAGAAGAGGCGTTCTTGGACCCTTATGAACAGGGGAAAAGGGATTACACAAAGACCCTGGCCCACCTCAGGAGCCTGGTCACCGACAACCCGCCTCAGTTGAAACGGCTCGACGAGATAGATCTGCTCATCGCGAAATGGCATGAGGTGGCCGCTTCGGTAGAAATCGCTGAAAGACGGCAAGTTAATACCGCAACTGTCGACGCCGAGTATCTCCAGGACCTTCTTTCAAAAGGGGTCGGCAAAAGGATCCTGGATACGATGCGGCAGGAAATTGACAGGCTGGATGATCTGTTCCGCAGGACTGCAAACCGGGAGGGCAGGTATCTCGCATTGGCGATCGCCAAGGCAATGGTGGATATGGAGACCGGACAGCGGGGGTACCTGGTCACAGGGCAGCAAGAGTTCTTGGAACCCTTCAATGCTGGTATGGCTTCAGTTGGTGAGCATTTCAAAGCGCTGCGCGCGGTGACGCCGCAAGTTCATCAGACGCGAATCGATCGTCTCGAAGAGCTCTCGAATTCCTGGATTGACAAGGCTGGCAACCCGGAGATCGCCGCCCGCACGGAGATGAACCAGAGCAAGAGCTCCCTGAAAAAAATCTCGGCGCTGATCCAGCAGGGGACCGGCAAATCGATAATGGACGCCCTTCGGGTGAAGGTTGCTGAATTCATCCAGATCGAAAATGAGCTACTCGTGAAGCGAAACGATGATGCCAGGGGCTCTTCGACAAGCAGCCTGATCGTCGTGGTGATTGGGACTGCATTGGCTATCGCCCTCGGCCTGGTGACCAGCATCTTCATCACCCGCTCAGTGCACCGGCAGGTCGGTGGCGAGCCCGCATCGATAGAACGCATGACGTCGCAGGTGGCCACAGGTGATCTAACGGTCGCCATGACAGGGGTAGGGGGCAAATCGACCGGTATCCTGGCGTCGGTTCAGACACTTGTAACCACCATGAAAGGGGTGGTCAAACAGGCGAACACAATCGCAGGCGGAGACTATTCAGCAGATATCTCACCCCGCTCGGATAAAGATGAGCTGGCCATTGCCCTGAAGAGCATGACCAAGAAGCTGAGAGAATCTGCCGAGACGACAGCCGCGCAAGACTGGTTGAAAACAGGTCTCAACCGGCTCAACTCAGCCATGCAAGGAGATCTCGGAGTTGCCCAGCTGGCAGAGCAGATTGTCTCTGAGCTGGCGGTGTACCTCGAGGCACAGCTCGCCGCTGTCTATCTCACGGAGGACCACGAGAATGCGCCTGTTTTGAACCTGCAGTGCAGCTATGGGTACACCAAACGCAAGAACTTGTCGAACAGATTTGGTCTGGGAGAGGGTCTGGTGGGCCAAGCCGCCAAGGAGAAAAAGCAGATCCTGATCAGTAACGTTCCAGAAGGCTACGTCAAGGTGAGCTCAGGGCTTGGAGAGGCGAGCCCGGCGTTCATCGCTGTGACCCCGCTGGTGTTCGAGAATCGGGTGGTTGGGGTGATCGAGCTGGGCACCCTGGGAGAAATCACTGACCTTCAGCTCGAGTACCTCAACCAGGCGGTCGTCTCTGTGGCGATCAATTTCGAAGCTGCAAACGGGCGTGAGGAGCTGGCCCGCGAACTCGATAAATCACAGACCCTCTCTGAAGAGCTACAGTCCCAACAAGAGGAGCTCAAAGCTTCCAACGAAGAACTCGAAGAGCAGACCCAGCGCCTTCAACAATCAGAGGAAGAGCTCAAAGCGTCGAACGAATCGCTGGAGGAAAAGAGCGAGATGCTCCAGCGGCAGAAAAAACAGGTGGAGCAGTCGAGAAAGGAGATCGAGCAAAAGGCAAAAGAGCTCTCCATCGCCAGCAAGTACAAATCTGAATTCTTGGCCAATATGTCTCACGAGCTGAGAACGCCGCTGAACAGCCTTCTGATACTGTCACAGTCAATGGCCGACAATGAGGCGGGAAACCTGACAGAGGATCAAGTGCGCTCGGCCTCCATTATCAACAGCTGTGGCAACGATCTGCTCGCCCTCATTAACGAGATTCTCGATCTGGCAAAAATCGAGGCGGGCCGGATGGACATCAAGTTGACCAAGATTCCCGTTGAGGATCTCGTCCTCAGCATTCGCAGGAGCTTTGCCCACATGGCCGAGGAGAAGGGCCTCGAGTTCAAGGTGACAGCCGTAGATCCATCATTCAGCGCGATTTTCACGGACAGAAAACGGCTCGAACAGATTATCAAGAACCTTCTGTCCAACGCCATAAAATTTACAGACAAGGGCGCTGTTGAGGTCACTATTGCACGGGCCACAGGGGAGGCCGGTGCCTCGCCCCTAGGCCTCGATCCGGACGAGTGCTTCACTGTCAACGTCTCAGATACCGGGATCGGTATCCCGGCAGACAAGCAACAGGAGATTTTTGAGGCGTTCCAACAGGTGGATGGAACCACCTCCAGAATGCACTCGGGCACTGGCTTGGGGCTTTCGATTTCAAGGGAACTGGCACGGCTGTTAGGCGGCGAGATAGGGCTTCACAGCAGGGTAGGAGAGGGGTCGACGTTTACTGTATATCTTCCTGTGCATGCATCGCACGTACCTGCATCGGACGAGCCGAAAAGAACGTCCCGACCTCACCAACCGGGTAGCCGCGCTCTGGAATCGTTGCCCGCGGCCCAGGAGATTGACGATGACCGCGCCTCCATCGAGGGCGCCGACAAGGTGATACTGATAATTGAGGATGATCCGAGATTTGCCTCGTTGTTATTAAAGCAATGCCACGAAAAAGGCTTCAAGTGCGTGGCGTCGGCAACAGGGGAAAGGGGCCTCGATCTTACACGAACGTTCATGCCCAGAGCGATTATCCTGGACCTGAAGCTTCCCGGTATGGACGGATGGGCCGTACTGGACGCGCTCAAAGACGATCCCAAAACCAGGCACATTCCGGTTCACATTATGTCAGTGGAGGAGTCGTCTCTCGATGCCCGCCGCAAGGGCGCTATCGGCCACCTCACCAAGCCCGCCCGCAAGGAGGAGCTGGAAGAGGCATTCGAGCGCCTAGAGGAGACCATCACCAGGGGATTAAAGGAGCTGCTGGTGATAGAAGACGACGACGACCTGCGGGAGAGCATCATCAAGTTGATTGGAAACGGCGACGTGCGGGCCACCGCCGCCACCACCGGCGAGGAGGCACTCGCCCTTCTGCGGAACAAAAAATTCGATTGTGTCATTCTGGACTTGGGCTTGCCGGACATGAATGGTTTCGAGCTGCTGGAACAGATCGAATCCGATACGGATGTCACCATGCCGCCGGTGGTTGTTTACACGGGTCGAGATTTGACGCGGGAGCAGGAGGAGCGGCTGTTCCAATACACGGAATCGATCATCATCAAAGGGGTGCAATCCGAGGAGCGGCTACTGGACGAGACGTCACTGTTCCTGCACAGGCTCGTGGATGCCATGCCAGAGAGAAAGCAGCAGATGATCGCAAACCTGCATGACCGGGACGCCTTGTTCGAGGGCAAGCGCGTGATGTTGGTAGACGATGACATGCGCAACGTATTCGCCCTGTCAGAGGTGCTGCAAAAAAAGGGGCTCCAGGTGCACAAGGCCGAAAACGGCCGCAAGGCACTGGCCATTTTGGAACAGGAAAAGGAGATCGACCTGGTGCTCATGGACATCATGATGCCCGAGATGGACGGGTACGAGACCATGCGGCGAATTCGAGAGCAAAAAGAGCTCGAACGATTGCCGATTATCGCACTGACCGCCAAGGCGATGAAACAGGACCGGGAGAAGTGTTTTGCTGCAGGAGCGAGCGACTACCTGTCCAAGCCCGTAGATGTAAACCGCCTGTTGTCGTTGATGAGAGTGTGGCTCTACCGTTGAGATAGAGGGAGCGAAAGATGCGGATCGACAACGACATCGAAAACCTTGAGATCGAGCTGCTGCTGGAAGCGATTTTTCAGCGCTACGGCTATGATTTCCGCTCCTATGCGCGCGCCTCGATTTCACGGCGGATAAGGCAGTTCTTGGCGGATTCCTCATGCAACACAATTTCGGAGATGATTCCTCGGGTGCTCCATGATGAGACGTTCTTTGTGCAGCTGATCAGGGCCTTCTCCATTACAGTGACCGAGATGTTTCGCGATCCCCATGTTTACGCGAGCATCCGGGAACGGGTCATTCCCCGGCTCAAAACATACCCGTTCATCAAGATTTGGCACGTGGGTTGCGCCACCGGTGAAGAGGCCTACTCCCTGGCGATTGTGCTCAAGGAGGAGGGCCTTTATGATCGGGCGACCATCTTCGCCACAGATTTCAACGACATGGCCCTGGCCAAGGCCAAAGAGGGTATCTACTCACTGGAGAAGGCTCAGAAATTTACGAAAAATTACCAGTCGGCGGGCGGCACGGATTCATTTTCCAGTTACTACCAGGCGGCCTACGATTCGATGGCCATTGCGCAGACGCTCAAAAAGAACATCACGTTTGCCAACTACAACTTGGTGACCGACCAGGTATTCGGGGAGATGAACCTCATCATGTGTCGCAACGTGCTCATCTATTTCGATAAGTCGCTGCAGAACAGGGCCCTGGGCCTCTTCTCGGACAGCCTCGCAACCAGTGGCTTTCTCTGCTTGGGGGACAAGGAGAGCCTCAGGTTCAGTGACGTCTCGAACAACTTCGCTGCTGTTGATGCCAAAAACAGAATCTTCAGAAAGTTGGCCGCCGCCGCCCTTACAGGAAGCCAATGAGGAAGATTGCGTACAAAGCTGTGGTAATGGGGGTTTCCGCAGGGGGGCTGGCAGCGATCTCCGAGATTCTCTCGCAACTGCCAACCGGTTTCAACCTTCCGCTGCTGGTGGTCCAACACGTCCACCCACGCCAGGATGCTGCTATTGGCAATCTTTACAACAACATCTGTCCTCTTCCAGTCAAGGAGGCAGAGGACAAAGAGGAAATAGCGCCGGGATGTGTCTACTTTGCTCCGCCAAACTACCACTTGCTGGTCGAGCGCAGCGGTACCGTGGCCCTGTCAGCGGACGAGAAGGTCAACTGGGCCAGACCGTCGATCGATGTGCTGTTCGAAAGCGCGGTCTACGCCTGGGGCGGGCAGTTGGTGGGCATTATTCTCACTGGCGCGAACAATGACGGAGCCCGAGGGCTGAAGCTCATCAGAGCAGCGGGTGGTTACACCATTGCTCAGGATCCCACGACCGCTGAGTACCCGGAGATGCCCCAGTCGGCCCTGGACGCGGGAGCGGTTCTGGAGGTGCTACCCCTGGGTGAAATCGGTCTGCGGCTCTCACTGTTCGGCAACGGGAAGGCGAATGATAATTGAGAGACAGAAAATACTCATCGTTGACGACAAACGAGAAAATCTCTACGCGCTCGAAAAGCTACTCGAGGTGACGGACGCCGAAATCATCTCTGCCCAAAACGGCAACGACGCGCTCATCGCAGTGCTGAACCACGCGTTTTCAATGGCCCTATTGGACGTGCAGATGCCCGGAATGGATGGATATGAGCTGGCTGAGCTCATGCGCAAGGAGCAGAAGGCCGCCCACCTGCCCATCATTTTTGTGTCGGCAGTGCTGACCGACGAGTTTCACGTCTTTAGAGGGTACGACACGGGATGCGTGGATTACCTGACCAAGCCGATCAACCCGGACGTCCTATTGAGCAAGGTATCGGTATTTTTGGAGCTCAGCCGGCAACGACTCGAGCTCGAATCCCACCGGCATCATCTCGAAGAGCTGGTCGCGGAGCGAACCGCGTCACTCGAGAGAGAGATCAAAAAGCGAAAAAAGGCGGCTCAGGAGATTCGCCTCTTGAACGAGGAGCTGGAGCATCGGGTCCGGCAGCGCACAGCTGAGCTCGAGACAACGAACCAGGAGTTGGAGTCGTTTTCCTATTCCGTGTCCCACGATCTGCGAGCGCCTCTGAGGAGTATCGATGGGTTCAGTCAAGCGCTTCTCGAAGACAAAGGGGACCAGTTGGACGACGAGGGCAAGAGCTACCTGTGTCGAATTTGCAAGTCGGCCTCCCATATGTCGCGTCTCATCGATGATATGTTACAGCTGTCCAGAATGACTCGCGCGCCCATGAATAGAGAGCAAATGGACCTCTCGGGCCTCGCCCGAGGCATTTTTGATGAGCTCAAAAATCGGGAGCCAACACGTGCGGTCGAGTGCCTCGTTCAGTCTGGTTTGCACGTCAAAGGAGATCTGGTATTGCTGCGGGCGGTCATGGAGAACCTCATTGGGAACGCATGGAAGTTCACCTCAAAACAGGCTGCGGCGAGAATCGAGCTGGGAGCAAAAGAGCATCAGGGAGCGCCGCTGTTTTACCTCCGGGACAACGGCGCCGGTTTTGACATGAAGTACGCGGACCAGTTGTTTACACCGTTCCAGAGGCTGCATTCAACGGAAGAGTACGCCGGCACGGGTATCGGGCTGGCCACGGTGCGGCGTATCCTGAAACGGCATGGGGGCCAGATTTGGGCCGAGGCTGAAAAGGGCCATGGTGCCACATTCTTCTTCACTCTCGATGAGATATGCGACGCCTGAAAAATTGCGGGCCCTTATCGCCGAGGACCAAGCGACCGACGCTGCCCTGTTGTTCCGTGAGCTGCCTGCCGTAATCGGTGCTTTCATAAACGTGGACACCCTGGATCAATTCGGCGGGTAAGTACTTGGCGATCGGGTCATCCAGTTTGATCATTCCTTCACTTTACGCCACAAAGGGATCTCCCGCTCTCCTCGAGGAGAGAGCTCATACACACCGAGCGACACTCTGTTAAACCACCCGTATACATTTTTGTACAAAATGTCTCTGGACTTCGGCTCTCCGAGAGCACTGGCCATCTGTGACGCCTTGCTCGGGCCCTGCTCTCGGAGGTATCTGGCGAGCGCCAGGGCGCGCTGTCTGTATGCGGTCATAATGCCCTGCCGCTTCTCTGCCCCACCGAGGTTCGGATCGCCCACCCGCTGCATGAACTCGCCGAGCAGCAGCTCCCGGCGGTGTTTCGATCGGCGAGGTCTATACTCGGCCGGATCGATAAGCACATCCACGGCACCGGTCTCCAGGTCTGAATCAATCACCACAAGTCCCAAGCCGAGCATCCTCAGCAGCTTGATGATGGGCTTCCGTCGTCGTCTAAAATTTTTGCATTGTTTAGGGATGCCGATATACACCTTCGGCGTCATTGCCAGCCGATCAACGGCCTGGAGTATTACGTCGAGATTCAAAGAGAGCTTGAGCTCCACCACGATAGGATTTTCGACACCGCGCACGGCCACGGCATCACAATCCCGGATCTCGCCTTTTACCTTATAGTTCTGAGATTCCAAAAACCGCTTCAAGGGCAGATAGAGATCGGATTCCTTCATGACCATTTCATGTACACCAGAGTCTCTGGTCGGTAAATGTCGGCGAACGTTTCGTTCGAAGATGGGATGAGGCGCCGAGAAACGAATACAGGTAAATTTGGGCCTGTCTTCAAATTCTCCCATCACCAGCTTGCCATAAGTAATTTCAATCACTTCCACTCCTCAGTCACATACTGCTAGTATGCTCCTTCGTCTTGTAAGCGCCTGAAA
>JAAUYD010011662.1_pt1 | contig 14322 bp, 7 predicted proteins | sample 7278101 | NCBI WGS metagenome assembly JAAUYD01 (sample SAMN14350128, study PRJNA611818) | marine sediment metagenome | isolation source: surface marine sediment (0.6m) | place: French Polynesia: Moorea | collected 2018-08
TAGACCCAGGTGCGACGGCCGGGGCCGCGATCTTCTTCAATCGGTTCCAGGCCGACGATCCGGTCGGAGCGGAAATATTTACCATATCCAAGAGCAACGATCAGTCCAGGTTCAACGCGCATGGGATTTTCCTTTTTTTTAATTTGTTAGGTAAGTTACAAAAAGTTTTCTGAAGAAGGTGTCCGCAGATTACGCAGATTTTCGCAGAGCTCCACAGGAGCTAGAGAGAAATCTGTGAAAATCCGTGTTAATCCGTGGCTTATTTTAACAATTCTCTTAAACCCTGTATTTATATTTTACCAGATTGGGAACGCGTTTAATTAACCCAGCTCCAGCGCCCACAGCCGCTGCACCACCTGTTCGATGCCCTGACGCAGGTGACGTCGATAGGTGCTAAACGGTAAATCGAGCAGCTCGGCCGCCTTTTCCTGAGTCGGGGCGGGCTGTAAATAGGTATGATAAAGCGCCCGGTAGCACTTTGCTTCCCGCGGCGAATGCTGCAGCTGGTCGATGGTCTGGCGCAGCAGCTGCAGCAAAATCGCGGCCCGTTCTGCTGGCGACTCAACGGCCGGGCTGCGGCTAATCACCAGCCGGCTGTTCAACAGCGGATTCTCCAGCAGTGCGGGCTGGCTGGCATAATGGCGCAGCGCGTCGCGCACGGCAGCGGTGAAGGCAGCCTCATCCAGCACCACCGGTTCTAAACCCGATTGTGAAGCAAGATCGGTTGTGCTCTCAACAGCATCACCCAATTCTCGCTCCGCCATCAGGGCCAGCCAGTTGAGCGGTGGTACCCGTCGCCAATCGTGCCCATATACCCCAAAGGTATGACCATCGACCTCAAAATCTGCTTCTGGCAGTCGATGTAAATCGGCAAAGGCGAACACCTCCTGCCAAAAGGGTGCGTCGGCGCAGGGAATAAACGTGTAGGCCAAACCGGGCGTTGTCAGATAATGCTGCACCATATTGAGAAAAATACGGCTTTGCACCGGAGATACATCCTGGTATGAATCTTTGGCCAGCCAAAAACGAAAGAAAGTGGCCGTTTCACCGCGCCGTAAAGAAGTTTGTTTTTGCAAAAAACGCCACACCGCCTGCGCGCCAGGATCGATTTCCCGCTCTTCCGCGGTCGTTTTTTCCAGGCTTACCTGAATTAAAACCCCGTGCGTTTCGCTGTCAGCCGATCGCAAGACGATGGTTCCGGCCGGCTGGCGCTCGAGCCAGTAAGCGGCGATGGCCGCGGCCGCGGCTCCTTCATGTTGTTCAATCATGGCCAGAACGGCCGGTTGATCATCCGGACGATATTGGTCGGTGAACACCGCTCCGGACGACTGCCATTCAAAAAACGGCCGAATGACCGGATTTTCGCGATGCAAAAAGATGTACTCTTCCAGCACCCGGCGCTGCTCCCGCGGATTCCCCTGTCGAAACTGGGCCATAAAATAATTGCGCGCCCGATCATGCAGCTCGGCCATCCACGCCGGATTGCGCCAGCGCAAATCGGTTGACAGCGCCTCTCGCGCCAAATCATGGGGAAAAATACCCCAGCGCTCAGCATCCATAAATGACAGCCCGCGCAGCCATTCAAAATAGGGGTGGGCATCAGCAACCTGCAGCATCGCCTGCAGCAGCGGTTCGTTGACGAGCCTAATTTGGGAAGCGGCTTCCAAAGCCGCGCGGTGGTTGGTGCTGGGTGCCTCCTGTAGAAATTGCTCGAGAAGGGTTTTGACGACGTCCGGCACCTCTTCCGGCCGAAAATGGGTGTCCGGCTGCTGGGCCACGACGTCTGCTACCAGCGAAAGGGCCAGAGGGTGGCCGTGGGTAAATTGCAAAATCGCTTTGTGTTCAGAAGCGGGAACTTTTCGCTGTGCCAAAAAATCGCGGCTTTCACCGGCCGATAAATTTTCAAGAGAACGCACGTGCATGAGATCGCGCCAGCCGGGAGCAGCCTGCCAGCGCAGTGCGGGTGGATTGCGGCCGGCGATGATGACGTAAACTCTCGTGGGGAGCTGCGGTAAAAATGACTCTTGCAGCCACCCTTCCAGGGGAAAGAGGTGTTCAGCCGTGTCGATGGTCAAAAGGGTGCGCTGTTTACCCAGCTCTTCGATCAAAACGTCGGGATCTGCAAGCGCCAGCTGCTGCTGAATCGATCCCAGAAAGGCGGCGGGTGAGGGGTCCAGATTGCGGCCGTCGAGTTGAACGATTTGCATTGTCAGCTGCTGGGCAAAAGAAGTGATTTGACGCAGCAAGCTTGTTTTTCCAACCCCACCCGGTCCAAAGAAGTAGAGGAGCGCATAGGGTGGATCGGGGGCGGTGAGAAAATCCCGCACCAGCTTAATTTCTCCGTCCCGGCCGATAAACTGCAGCTCCCGAGCCTGGTTTAGTCGATCACCTAATGAACCCGTCATTTTTGCCTCTAAAATGAGCTGATAGATGTGAAACTCTTTGTTGATTGCCAGCCACTGGCCGCATTATAAACGATTCGGCCGCTTTTTGGACAGTAAATGAGCTGGAAAGTGAACAAGAGGTGTGTTTAAACTCGTGATATTGATTGTATTTTACCCTTCCCCGACACGATTCAGGGGCGGACAGATAACAAATTTGCCTCGAAATGGACCAACAAGCTCCCCTCCCCGACTCGGGGAGGGGACAGGGGAGGGGTAAGTTGAGTGCCAAAAGACCCACCCCCTAACCCCCTCCCGACACGGAAGGGGGAATTTGTCGGACTGAGAGGCGCATTCTTTCATTGATCAAGCTGACTGTCCCCTGAACCCGAGTCGGGTAGGGGAAAGAAGTAAAAAACGGAGAAAACATGAACAGCAACGATTATCAATTTGTGACCCACTGGCGGGTGCGGAGCACCTGTGAAGAAATTAGCCAAATTTTAGGTAATGCGCCTGATCTAGTGCGCTGGTGGCCGGCCGTTTATCTGAATGTCCAGGAAGTTGAAGCCGGAGACGAAAATGGGATTGGCAAGGTTGTGTCTCTGCACACCAAAGGGTGGCTGCCGTATACGCTGCGCTGGCACTTTCGCGTTACCGAAAATCACCATCCGTTTGGATTTTCTCTCGAAGCGTGGGGAGATTTTGTTGGGGAAGGCATCTGGACCTTTGTTCAGGACGGGGATTTTGTCAATATCCGCTACGATTGGCGGATTCAGGCGGAGAAGCCGATGCTAAAATACCTGTCCTTTTTGCTCAAGCCGATCTTTTCTGCTAATCACCACTGGGCGATGCGTCAGGGTGAGGTCAGCCTGGAAAAAGAGCTGCAGCGGCGATCCCAAATGGCTTCAAAATACAATTAATCCCGGCCAAATGATGAGGATGCAATCATTTTACACTCTGAAAGGAGGACATTGGATTTGAAAATTTAATATTTGCTCCGCAAGAAAGCCGAAATCGCTTTAAAATTTTGGGTTTATTCGTATAATGAAGGTATCTGTTGTGCCCGAGCCTGGACAAAGAAAGGCGAATATGGCTGAGGAAAAGGATCGATCCCAAACCATCGAAACCGGTGGTGGATCAATGGTTGGTCGCGATGTCTCTTTGAAAGGAGGGCAGTTTATCGGCCGCGACTTGATCCAACACATCCATTACCATATGACGCCACCGCGGCCGGCAACCTTGCCCGATATGGCCGGCGATCAATCCGCCAGGATTTTTATCGGCTATAAGCGGCACACCCCATCAATGGCCGATCAGCGGCTGGCGGTATTCTTGCAGCAAACCCTGGAAGCTTCGCACCATCAAGTTTTTATTGATTTAACGCTCCGAACCGGTGAAGATTGGTTAAAAGAGATCGATAGAAATATCCGACAGGCTGATTTTTTTATCGCCCTGCTTTCATCCGACTCCGTTCAATCTGAGATGCTGCAGTCGGAAATTTATCGTGCCTACCAGCACCGGCAGCAAACTGGACGGCCGTTTATTTTACCGGTGCGCATGAACTTGAATGGGATGCTGCCGTACGCGATTGATGCCTTCCTCAATCCGTTTCAATATGTAACCTGGCAAAGCGAAGAAGATCAGGCTGCGGTTGCCCAGGAAATTTTGGCAGCGATTCAGGGTGAATTGGCTAACAAACGGGCGATTTCCCCGACTCCGGAGGAAGCAGAGGAAAACGCGGCCCACCCCGCCCTTGTAGAGCGCCCGTCTCCCTCGTTTGACCCGCGTATCCTGAAACGCCTTCGCGCCCCCGGTGGGGCGGTGCGTATGAGTGACACGCTCTATGTGGAGCGTCCGGAAGACGGCCGCCTGCGCGAAGCGTTAACCGATTGGGGAGAAACAATCACCATTCGGGCGCCGCGACAAACCGGAAAAACATCGCTGCTGGTCCGGGCTGTAAATCACGCTGAGAACGAGGGGCTGCAAACGGTTTTTCTCGATTTTCAGGCGATTGGCGGCCGGCAGCTGGCCAACAAGGGATCTTTTTTGCGCATCCTCGCAGATAAAATCGCTTACGAAATGGGGATAGCGGCCGCTGAGGTAGATCAATATTGGGACAGGCCTCTGGCGGATCAAGATAAACTAACCCAATTTATGCAGGACGTGGTTTTGAGCCAGCTTGAGACTCCTTTGGTACTGGCGATCGACGAGGCAGATGAACTGCTCAAGACCGATTATTATCAGGATATTTTTGGTCTGGTCCGCTCGTGGCACAATCGGCGAGCGCGTCACGAAGAGTGGGAGCTGCTCAATCTGGTCTTGGTGATTTCCACTGAACCTTATTTACTGATTGACGATGTCAGCCAGTCACCCTTTAACGTTGGATTACGGATTGAGCTGCATGATTTTACAAACAATCAGGTGCAGTGGCTCAATGAAGCCCATGGTGCTCCTCTAACCGACGATCAAATTCGTGAAGCTGTTGACATGCTGGGTGGCCAGCCATATTTATGGCGCAAATGCTTTTTTGAGATAGTCAAAGAGAAGAAGAGCTGGATGGAGATTCAGCGCACGGCCGCCAATGATGATGGTCCATTTGGGGATCATCTCCGACGGCAGCTCTGGGGAGTACAAGATCACCCCGAACTTCTACAGGCGATGCGTGAGGTGATTCGATTGGGCCGATGCGATGATGATCGAGCGCTTTATCGACTCATGCGCGCCGGGCTTATTATCGGGTCCGGACACGCCTATCGCTGTCGCTGTCAGCTGTACAGACAATATTTCCAGGCGAAATTAACCTGAGATGACTTCCAGACCCCGCCGCTATTTTCAAGCAGGGGGAACCCTGCGGGCCAACATGCCCTCTTACGTCGAACGGCAGGCTGATCGCGATCTACTGTCTCGCGTGCTAGAAGGGGAATATTGCTATGTCCTGACTCCGCGCCAAATGGGCAAATCGAGCTTAATGATTCGGACCGAAAAACGGCTGCGCGAGCAAGGGGTTAGGACAGTGGTGATCGACCTGACCGGGATCGGTACCGTTCAGGCAGATGATCTGGATACCTGGTATTTGGGCCTGCTGTCGCGCATACGGGAAGATTTATCTCTGAGAATTGATCCGGCCGCCTGGTGGAAAAAGCAGGATATCCCACCTCCGCAGCGCTTTGTGGAGTTTATTCGCCTGGTTGTCGAATACCACGTGTCGGAAAAAGTGGTTATTTTTATCGATGAGATTGACAGCACGCTAAAAATTGACTTCCGCGACGATTTTTTTGCCGCGATTCGCTCGATTTACAACGAACGGGCGCGAACAGAGGCGCTGGAACGGGTGAGCTTTGTGCTGCTGGGGGTTGCGTCACCGATTGATTTAATAAAAGACAAAAACCGCACGCCGTTTAATATCGGCCAGGAAATTGTCCTGAACGATTTTTCCCCGTCGGACGCCGGCCCGCTGGTCAACGGCTTGGCCGGCCGATTCGGGGCTGAGGCCCAGCGAATTTTTAATCGCGTTCACTACTGGACTGACGGTCACCCCTATTTGACGCAAAATTTGTGCAAGGAGCTGGCGGATTCTACGCGAAACAGCTGGCCAAATAAAGCGATCGACGACCTGGTTGAGAGTAAGTTTCTGGCCGATTCAGCCGAAAAAGACACCAATATTCAATTTGTGAGCGATCTCATCCTGTCATCGCTTGAACGGGATCGTCTGCTGCGCCTGTACAAAAAAATTCACCAGGGAAATCGCATTGGTGACGACCGGAACTCGCGAGAGCAGGGGCGGCTCAAGCTCTCCGGCCTGGTCGAAGTCAAAAACGGCCGGCTAGCCGTACGCAACCGCATTTATCATCAGATTTTTGATCTCAAATGGGTCCGAGATAACCAGACAACCGATATCCGCCTATACGTCATTTCGGCGATGGCGATTTTGATGATTGTGCTGGTTGGGCTGTTGATCGACGAAACCCTCATTCGACCTAATCAAGCCAACGCCGCCTTTGAAACTCTGGCTCGCTCAGAAGACCCGGCCGAGCGAGCGCAGGCGATGCAGGCAATTTTTTGCCGCTGGCGCACGCCGGGGTTTGGCGCCGCCTTTGATGATCGGGCGATCGACGCCATGAGTCTTAACAACTCGTGGCAGCTGCAGGCCGGGCTGTACGATCCCGAACATTACGGCGACAATCCAGACTGTTTGGTCAAAGTCATTAACGGCATGTTTGTCACCCTAGCCGATATTGAAGATGCCAATTCAACCTGGCTGCTGCGCGAAATGAAAAGAGGTCTGGAGACATTTCCGGATCACCAGCCGGCCCGCGATCTGGCCTTGCAAATTGATTTTTGGCTGCACGGGCGGGCGGCGTTGGAGGGGGGTAATTTTGAACGCGCGGTTGAATATTATTCGGTGGCCCTCGGAGCCATTCAGCCCAACGAAGCCACGCCGTGGACGGCCGAGGGGGAACGCTGGGATTGGGGAGAAACCGAGCCGGTGTTCATTCGCAATCCGGCTATCCTTTTTGAAAGGGGGCAGGCGTTGACCTTTTTGGGATCTTACGAAGCGGCGCTCGATGATTTTGAGGCGATTTTGGCCGACTCTCCTCTGGGGGACACCTCGCTGCCCCCACCACCCGGCCGCACCGCCACGCCGGTGCCCTCCAACACGCCCACGTTTACACCAACTTCGACCCCGTTTTCCCTCCCGACGGCGACCAGCACGGTCAGCGTACCGCCGGTGCCGGTAGAGGAAGCGCCAACGGCGACAGCAACGCCCACGATGGTTGTGGGGGCAGATTTTTGTGAAGACAATTCCAATATTGAAACCGCCTGTTTAATCGCCGCAGATGAAATCCTGGCGGGCCTGAATTTTGTACCGCTGAGAGGGGATGGTCCGGATACTGATTTTTATAAAATGCAGGTGCGTGAAGGGCAAATTTACGAGTGCGAAACGCTTAATTTGTCCCTGTTTAGCGATACCAACCTGGTTTTATACGATCAAAATGGGGACGGGATCGCCGGAAATGACAACCGGGCCCCAGATGATGTCAGTAGTCTGGTCACTTTTGAGGCGGATTACACCGGCTGGCTTTACCTCGTTGTGGGGTCCGTGGTCCCGGTCGAAAATGAAGATGCCGTGCGCTATACCTATGATTTTGGCTGCCGGATTTTCTCGCCAACTGCAACCCCTACCTCGGTCGTGGCTACCAGCACGCCGCGGCCTACGGGAACGCCTCGGCCGCTCGAGATCGCCTTTCACCGGCCGTCGACACGCTGGTCGCTGGTGCGCAATTTTATATTGGATCAGCCGGCGCTGCTGCAAATCTTAAGCCAGTTCAACCAGGCGATTCAGCAGGGACAGGAAAACCGGTATCCCAGCCTGACCTCGTTTGTGATTTCGGCCGTGGCGGACGTTTCTGTTTTGACCCCTATCCCAACGCAATCGCCAACGGTGCCGGCTGGACCAATCCCTACCCGGCCGGCGGTCACCGTTTTTACCGGTCACGAAGATTCAGTTTCAGCGGTGCTCTTCATGGCGGACGGCCAAACGCTTATCTCCGCTTCTCGAGATCGTACGATTCGCCTGTGGGACCTCACGGCCTCCAATCCAGGCCGCGATCCGCTCGTTGTCACCGGCAGCGAATCGGAGATTTTATCCCTTGCCCTTTCTTCGGATAACCGCAAGCTGGCTTCCGGCATGGCGGACGGCAATATTCGACTCTGGGATTTTAACCTGGAAGAATCCGGCTTTGATCGACCGCAGGGTGGCGTTTTGTCTGTTGCCCAAGCTGCCCCAGCGCCGCAGTCCAGCCCAACCATTCTGAGAGGGCATGAAGCGGAGGTGCTGGCGCTGGCATTTGCCCCGGAAAGCCAACTTCTGGCTTCCGCTTCGGCCGATGGCACCGTCCGGCTGTGGAATATTTCAGGATTTGCCCCTCCGGAGATAGCGGTCCTGTCCGGTCATACCGACAGTGTCCGGTCGATTGTATTTTCTCCGGATGGAGGGACTCTGGCCTCCGGCGGCGAAGACGGCACGATCCGGCTGTGGGACATGAGCGATACTACGGCCGAGCCGTTAATGATTGCCATTGAAGAAACGGTTAGATCGGTGGCGTTTTCCCCCGATGGGCAGACCCTGGCCGTTGGTAGCGAGGGTGCGAGAATTTCGCTGTGGGATATGAGCGATCCGATTTCCACACCAGTGGAGCTCATCGGTCACGGAGATTGGGTCTCATCGCTGGCTTTTGCGCCCGATGGGCAAACGCTGGCCTCCGGGAGTGCTGGGAGTGCTGACCAAACGATCCACCTGTGGGATTTACGGGACCCAAGTGCGGATCCCTTGATGTTAACTGGACACGTTTTTTGGATCTCGTCGGTCGCCTTTTCGCCCGATGGGCAATTTCTGGCTTCTTCTACGGACGGTGAGTCCATTCGCTTGTGGAATCTCTCCTTGTTGGCCGTGACCGATGTCCAGGACAGCGATGCCGATCGGCTCTCGGATGAGGCGGAAATCGATCTGGGCACCGATCCCAACGATCCGGACAGCGATGACGATGGTTTGTCGGACTGGGATGAGGTTCAGGTGTTTGGCACCGATCCGCTCGATCCAGACACGGATGGCGATAACCTATCAGATGGCGACGAAGTACAGCTTTACATGACAAATCCTCTAAATGAAGATACGGATGGGGATACCCTGCCGGATGGCACAGAGGCTTTGGAGCTGGGTATACTTCCAACAAACCCGGATACCGATGGGGATGGGATCCAGGACAACGTGGATCCTTTTCCGGGCACATCGGCCGCAGGTTCAGCAGCAGATCGGAGTGCCGCTGAATGTCAGCCTAGTGGCGAGGCGGTTAGCGGCGTGCAAGATGCGCAATTCTTGGCCGACGTAACGATTCCCGATGAGGTCTTGATAGAACGAGGGGCCGACTTCACAAAAACCTGGCGCATCAGAAATACTGGTGAAACCGCCTGGGGGGATGGGTATTGCCTTATCTTTGTAGGGGAAACTCTGATGTCAGAGCTGGCTTCTTATCCGGTGCCGGCCGTTCAGCCGGGCGAAGCGGCCGATCTCTCACTACCGATGAAAGCCCCTTTCACCGGCGAGACGATCGTTTCAACCTTGTGGCAGCTCCAGGACCCGCAGGGGAATCTCTTTGGCGAAGAATTTTTTGCCCGTATTCAGGTGCCGGATTCGCTGCTGGCGGACGTTACTGCCTATTCACAGCGCGACGTGCTTTGGCGAAATATGAGGTTGGGTGAATCGGGTTCCCCCTTCAATATTGAGGAATTAGGGGCCCTATTAACAACTTACTCGATGCTGACCGGCCGCTTTGGCGTGCAGCTAACCCCGGCCCAGCTTAATGTGAACTTTGTGCTTAACGGGGCGTTTGAGGGGCCAAATCTCGACTTAGCCGCCCTGGAGACGCTCGGCATCGGGGCTTTTTATGAAGGAGCCTTTGATTTTACTGAGGATGAGTTTTTGCAGGAGCGCATCGACATCCTGCTCGCAGAAGGGATTCCCGTACCGATCCAGGTTGATTTCACGCCAGATACGCCGCTTGAACCTGGGGACTCTCACTATGTGCTGCTGGTGGCGCGCGAGGAGGATGATTACATCATTCTCGATCCCTGGGATAACCCGCCGCGAGAAAGATCGCTGTTCGATACCTATGGTTCCTCTAGTCGAGAGACTTTTAGCGAGATCGTCCTCCAGGCCATCATCTATGTTGAAGGTGTTGCTCAATCAGGAGATTAACCGTCCCGAAATTTAAATACATCACCAGACCCCGTAGGGGTGAACCTTCATGTCAGTTGGCGGGATCCTTCGCAAAGCCTGTCCTGAGCGAAGTCGAAGGGCTCAGGATGACAGGGGAGCCGCGAACGATAAATCAGGTTATTGAAGACCTGTCCGCCCCTGAGGGAGTGAACTAAAAGATCGCAGATTACGCAGATTATAAAGAGATATCCGGGATAATCTGTGTCAATCCGCGGCCGTTTTTAATAGTGATTCACTTAGAACATCACGTAAACAAAGAACGCGGCGTTGAGTAAAACCAGTATCGAGATAAACACCCGCATGGTTGATCCAACCGCTTTCCACTCTTGACGGTCCAGCTTGATCAGCTTGACCACTTTCCTCATATTTTGAATGATCCACGTGGCGTAACCGCTGATCACAATAAAGAAAAAGAGAACCGCCCAAAGAATAAAGCGACGAATACCCTCCAGCGGACCATTCATAACCGAATTTAGACCGGGGATTCTAACCACCGTAAAATCTCTACCGGAGCAGACAAAGCCCGGCATATCCAGCGAATCCCGGATCAGGTAGTTACAGTTAAAGTAAGCGGAAAAAGCCTGCTGCAGCAGCCAGTAAAAAAGTAAAGCGGCGGCCGCAATCATGACCGCATTGTAAACGGCCGTTCTTTGCCAAATCGGTTTGACGATTGCCCCTACCTGCCGCTGGAATTTTCTCAATTGGGTTTGCCATTTTGGTCGCCTGCGCCTTGTCATTTGTTACTCCTTAAATTTTGTTAGATCCACTGAATAAATACGGTTTTCAAGCTGATTTCCGATAAATTTCTGTCGTTCCGAGCGAAGCGAAGAATCCCGTCAATTTTCAGTAAAATCACCCTTTGGTAGAGGAGAAGAGCTTCTATTTTCGGCCAGCTAGGCCTGAACGCAACTTGACGAGATTCCTCGCTTCGCTCGGAATGACAGGGGGTCCTAAGGTTGTGGAAACACTTAAAGATTCTATTAACGAACTATTTTGTAAACTTCCAAAATTCATCAGCCAAGGAGCCGAAACGCGATATTGAATATTTACAAATAAATGCAGATAAGAACCGAATTTCAAAACAGATTTGCCATTCCCACCTGCGTGAGGATGACGCGGCTATATTGGTGTTTAATTATAAAAACTCAATATTTGGCTGCGTCATAAGGTCGCAACTTTTATTATTTATTCGAAGAGTGCGTTGGTAGCCTGTGATAACTTCAAGGAAATTGCCTCTACAGTTTAGCAGATTATCAACACTTCCAGATACTCTAAATAGTGGGTGTTTTCGGCCGCACCATGCCCCGACTCTCCAACATCTATTTCCCAACACCCAACACCCAGCACCTATCACCTTATTGAATTGCGTAACAAATCCTGCCCAAATGCATTAAGCTTCATAGAAGACAGGAACGCGATTCATGATCGATGACAAGCAGCTGATTCAAGCGGCCCAGCAGGGCAACCGGGAAGCAATCGGGGCGCTTTATGCGGCGTACCACGCTCGCGTTTATCGCTACGTCGCTTTTCGCGTGGGGGATCCGGCCGCGGCTGATGACCTCACCGCTGAAGTGTTTGTCACCATGGTCAAACGCATACAGACGTATGAATATCGCGGCCGGCCGTTTTTGGCCTGGCTCTATATCGTCGCCGGGAATATCGTCAAAATGCATTATCGACAGGAAAAGAAACGCCAATTAGAAACGCTGCCGGAAGAGCTGGTTGATCAAGCGTCTTCCCCGGCAGAGATCGCAGAGACGCGGCTCAGCCAGCGGCGCTTATTGGCCGCCATGCCGTTTCTTTCCGACCCCCAGCGTGAGGTAATCCTGCTTAAATTTATCGAGGGATTGAGCAACAGCGAAGTAGCTGAAATTATGGGGAAAACTGAAGGGGCGATTCGCATTTTGCAGCATCGCGCGCTCACCGCACTGCGGCAAACGCTTAGAGAATCCGGGGAGGTGCTCCATGGCTCAGCCTGACATCACCTTAATCCTCGATATGTGTATCGAACGAATTCGCGGGGGAGACACGGTAGAAAATTGCCTGAGCGCTTACCCGGCCGAAGCGGCCGAGCTGCGCCCGATTTTACAGCTGTCCGCCGATCTCGAGCAGCTGCCCGCGCTGGAGCCGGCCGTCGAGATGACCAGCCGTCACTTCGAGATAATGATGGCGGCTTTTGACGATCAAAGCGCAAATGATCGATCTCCAGGTTGGCTCTCTTTTCTCAATGGCTGGGGCTGGTTTTCTTCTGTGCCGACCGCCAGACGCACTCTAAGAGGACGACTCGCTCAGGGGTTTGCGGTGATGGCGATGGTGATCGTCGTTTCTGGAAGCTTGGTAGCGAGTGCGGCCGCCGGCAGTCTGCCTGGCGAGCCCTTTTACCCGGTCAAACGCACAATTGAAGAAACTCGTTTGTCTCTCACCTTTGATGAGGACGGCCGGTCTGCTTTGGCCGAGCGCTTTAATCAGGCGCGGCTGGCGGAAATTGAAGCTTTGCAAACCGCCGGTCGATCAGCCAAAGTTGAATTCCAGGGCGTCATAGAAGAAAAAGAGGCCGGCGTGTGGGTGTTAAGCGGTCTTGCTGTTGAGGTCACAGAAGAAGCCCAGGTCGAACAGACGCTAGAGCCTGGGCAAACGGTTGCGGTCACGGTTGAAGTTAAAAGGGACGGGTCGATTATCGCAGTCGAAATTATGGGGCCGCCCGAGAATAGCGGGCCGCTTCTCCCGGTCACCAGCGCCACGCCAACGAGGACGGTCGAAGCAACTCGCCCGGCCGAGGAAACACCCACACGCCGACCAACCGCTCGGCCGACCGCCACGCCATCAGCCACCGTGGAGACACGGCCGACCGCCGAGCCAACCATTAAAGCCACCGCCACCGCGCAGATCACGCGTGACGTGACGCCGACCCCGCGACCGACAGATAAGGTCACGCCAACCAAACGGCCGGATGATGTGCCCAGCCCGACTGCCCAGTATACACCGGCGCCGGTAGGCACTCCCGTGGTAGAGCCGACGAGGGTCCCAACTGAGCCACCTGCGACCCGGCCGTCGGATCAGCTGCCCAGCCCAACACCTAATCTCGCCCCGACCAATCCGGCCAACGTGCGGCCAACGGAGACGCCGCAGCGGAATCCAACGGCCACCCCCAAACCGAATGATAAACCGCCAACGCCGACGCCGGTGCGGGATGGGTCGAACAGCGGTGGGGGGAATCAGCCTCCCTAATTTTCCAGTTACTTCACGACCACAAATTATGTGAATTAAATGATTTAGATGACTGCGCCCGTGCGGGCAGCATTAAGGACGCCTTGATTCAACAATCTGCCCCCACCCCGGACAACTTCTACCAAAGATAGCCCCCTTCCTTGGGGAAGGGGGTTGGGGGATGGGGAAAATTCTTGGTTGCAATTTTTATTGATCAATAAGGAGGTGCTGTATGCAACTGGTAAAAAAAAGATCGATGACCCTGTTTTTTGGCCTTTTGGCCGGACTGTTATTTGCCTCGTTCGCCTTTCTGAATCTGGCTGTCGCCGATGACGAAGGACCAATCGCCACGGTTGTGCCCACGGGCAAGGTGGTGTATGGGACGGTAGAGACACGCGATGGGCAGCCGGTAAATCAGGCAATGGTTATCGCCTATCAGGTCAACCGGCCGTACCGGGTCTCGACCCTGACGGAGGCCGATGGGAGCTATAAATTGGAATTGGGACCCGGTTTGTGGTCGATTACCGTAAAGCCGACCGATGGTTCTGATCCTTCCGGATGGGTCTATCCGCAGGAGCCGCAAACGGTTGAATTTGAACGCAACAACCTGCCGGAGCAGCAGGAGGTCAATTTTGTCGTCGTGAGGGCCACGGCCGTGGTTAAGGGCAAGGTTGAACTGCCGGATGGGTCGGTGCCTCCGTTTACGGTTGTGGTGGGCTTTCGCAACGGTGAAGGAATGGGTGTGCGCACGACCATATCAAACAGCACCGGCGAGTTTAAGGTCAGGCTGCCGGCCGGGCGGTACGACGTCATTGTCCATCCCCTGCATGATGGCTTTGCCGGACCGAAAGTAGATCCAATTTCTCTGTCACCCAACGAAGAACTCGATCTGGGTACCCTGACCCTGCTGGCGCGGACGGCCGTTATCAGCGGCCGGCTGGTCGACCAGAACGGCAA
>JAAUYD010097273.1_pt1 | contig 14319 bp, 13 predicted proteins | sample 7278101 | NCBI WGS metagenome assembly JAAUYD01 (sample SAMN14350128, study PRJNA611818) | marine sediment metagenome | isolation source: surface marine sediment (0.6m) | place: French Polynesia: Moorea | collected 2018-08
CGCAGCAGCAAGCGCTCTGTGCGATTAAATCTTTGATTCAAATCCGTGACCGGGCACCGCCCTCTCCGAGCTGTGCAAATAAATTGATAACACTTTCGCCCCACTACAGATCGCTTATCCGCCCCTATCATATCCAGAGCGCTCTGGTTTGCATCTACAATGGTGTGGGTATCCGGATCGATTATCAAGACACCGGCAATGGACTGATCCAAAATAGATTTCAGCCGGGTCTCGGATTCTATCAACCCGATTTCTATTTTCTTCCGCTTATCAACTTCCTGGGTGAGGTGGATGTTGATAGCAGATAACCTGGCGTTGAGCTTAGCCCCCCACGCGGCTCCCAAACAGACCGCAATAAAGGCCAAGCCACCAAAAATAAACCATAGTTTGTATTCTTTATACAACGCATCCAGGCTGTGTTGAGCGTGGGGGGCATAGGGGCCCAACTGAAGCTCTTTGAGACAGTCATGCACCGGTTGATAGCTCAGCGGATAGGTCCACCCGGCAACTTTAGCCGCTATGGCCGCGCTTTCCTCGTCACCCATGCGGAATAGGGCCTGGGCTACCCTTGCTGCCAGTTTGTCCGGGGTGTGGGGCAGTCTGGCCAGGGGCCACTCAGGGTAGCGCCGGGTAGAACAAATCATGCCGGTCGACGCTTTGGCTGCCGCGTTGATATTGAGAATGCGAAATTTGGACAAGTCGATCTTGCCCTCCGCAGCCATGCGCTCAAAGGTGTCGGTACGCACCGTGCCGGCATCCACTTTATTGTTCTGAACGGCGTACACCACGGCATCATGGGTGCCCCCAAAGGAGAGGGAATTGAACTCATTGATCGGGCTTATACCCTCATCTTTCATCTCCCGCCATGCCATGCGCCATCCCCCCAGAGATGTCTCTTTAACGGCCATGAAAGCCTTGCCGCGCAGGTCCGTGAGCGTTTTGATGTCCTTCCGGTTGGCCGAGGTGAAGATAACCCCGCCGAACAATGTGTGGTCTCCACAGTGCATTCGATTGATCAAAGTGGCGATGCCATCTACACCATGCTCATGTTCAAGCTCTACAAAGGAAGAGGGGTTGGTTAGAATGAACTCTATCTTTTTATCGGCCACAGCCTTGGAAACCGAGGCAAAATCCAAAGGTACAATCTCAAATCGATGGGGCGTCACATTTGTTGAGAGGTATTGGGCGGTGGGCCGCCATTTGGTTCGGCAATGGTCAAGCCCACGTTTGGCCAGCACACCAATGCGAACGGTCTCGGGGGCGGTCGATGGCGAAACTGCTGAAACGGACAGCAGGATGAACAACAGGACCCAAATGGAGCGCTTGACTGCATGTTGTAAACACATGGCCATAAACTCCGGCATTGATAATTCAAGTCACACCTACTTGCATCAAATCGACGGATGAAAATAGGGGCGAACTGTTTATGATGTCACTGTTATGCGCACCCAAAAGAGTAGGAATCTCATGGAAGTGAAAGCTAATTGAAGGCTGTGCGCAATTGCGACAAGCTAAATTTTGGCAAGCATGCTGTTTTAGCACCTTTGCGAATCGATATGCTCGATATCCTACCCATCGGTATGTTGGCGGGCAATCTTTAGAATTAATTAAATAATCGGCATGGACGACCATTGAGCTGAATCATATCCAGCGGCAATTTGTTGTCTCTTGAAAAGATGATTTCGGACAAGGCGTGTTCCCGGGAAAGCGCTTCTATATTTCTATTGTGATGCCCCTGAATCTGTGACATCAGCTTTGGATTCAGCCTTATAATCAGCGGTTCGCCTACTATTGGATTGTTTTGGAGGTTGGCATCGATAATCTCCAGCCAGAGGGCCGATTGCACCAATTCTCCAAATGCCGGGTGAAAAGGACCCGCCACCCAGTCTTCTCCGCTATCGAGCCCATCGGTTGTCTGCAGCCCCATGCGAACAACCTTGATCCCTTTTCGCACGAATAGTGTATAGAGCACTTTGACCAGCGACACTGCTTCATCCAAGGTCATCGGGTGATATCGGCCTTGGCCATACCACTCGGCAAGCCGACTGCCCTTCAGCACCAGGGTAGGGTAAATGCGCACGAAATCGGGCTCGAAATCGGCGATTTGATTTCCTGTGGCCATTGCCGTTTCAGGGGTGTCGCCCGGAAGGCCCACCATCATTTGGAGGCCCAGTCGATAGGCAGCGTCTTTTAGAAGGGTAACGGCCCTGAGGATATCCTCCGCTGAGTGGCCCCGGCGGGAGGCTGCCAACACATGGTTGTTCATGGATTGAACGCCGAGTTCTATGGTTGTGATGGGGAAGCTCTCCAGCAAATTCATCCGCTGGGGCGTAATGGTATCCGGCCGGGTGGAGAAACGGATTCCCTGCACTTGATTTTCAGCAACGTAGCAAGTGGCGCGCTCCAGCAAAAAACGGATATCATCAGACGGCAATCCCAAAAAATTACCGCCGTAGAAGGAGATTTCGGTGTACCGGTCAGGATCTTTGCGATAGCCTAAATATCGGCTGATGGTCTCATTCAGTTGTGCTGCAGTGGGCAGGGCCTCTGGTTGCCGTGTGGTTCGGGTTTGGTCACAAAAAACGCAACGATGGGGGCATCCGGCGTGGGGGATGAAGATAGGGATGATAAAGGGTTTTGGTCTGAATTTATAACTCATAATATGGTGATTACGATATATATCGTTTATACTTTGGAGACAGTTGTACCCAAACCAGATGGCTTGTTCAGCCGGTGTTGCAAGTCTGTGAGGTACCAGGACACGCCATTAGGTCTAAGTTCGGCTAAGGTGCGCTGCGGGTGTCCTGCAAACTCGCTGCGCTCAAACAGTGCAGGCCACTATCCTCCGCTGCACCTAAGCCGAACTAAGACCCATGGCTAAAGTCCTGGTACCTCACAGACTCGCAACACCTCTATCGAGAGTTCATCTTTTTCCAAGACGATCGCTTAGTTTATTGCATATCATGTTTTTCTCTAAAATTGCTGAACTTAAAAGTATCAGTTTTGTGTGGATCGCCAAAACGGTGAAGAATGACAGCGTCGTATTTGGCATTGCTGCGTACGTTCAAGACCACCGACATTTCGACGCAGGCGGAGTCTATTTCTATTGGGTAAATTCGGCTATCTGACTGAGTTGAATTCCATCATCTGCTAAGGCTACATTGATGATTAGATTCTTGTCTTAAATGAGTTTGACCATTTTGAATTTTGTTTCAGCTGATGTTAGGCAGGTTCATCCTGATCTTGTTGCTCCAGCAATTCCAACCCTTTTCGGGCAGCCTCTTGTTCGGCGGTTTTTTTGTTTTTGCCCGTGCCTTGGGTTTGGAGGTCGCCGACACTCATCTGGATGGTGAAGGTTTTATCATGGTCCGGGCCGCTTTCCTCAATCACTTGGTATTGGGGAATTTTTTTGATGGTGCTTTGGACAGCTTCCTGCAGACGGCTTTTATAATCCTGTCCGGTGGTCAATGTCGGCGCTTTTTGGACCAAAGTCTCAAAATGGTGCTCCAATAGGGTTGCTGCCGCCTCGAACCCGTTGTCCAGATAAACGGCGGCGATGACGGCCTCAAAGGCGTTGGCCAGAAGGGAATTTTTGTCCGAGCCATTACTTTGTATCTCGCCTTTTCCCAACAGGAGATGCTTTCCCAAATCCAATGTCCTTGCGATACGTGCCAACTGGGTCTCGTTTACCATATTGGCCCGGATGCGGGAGAGCTCACCTTCGTGCATTTGGGGATAGGTCTTCATCAGCAGGTGGCCCACCACCAGGTTGAGGACGGCATCACCCAGGAACTCCATGCGCTCGTTGTCCCGCATCTCCGGATCGAGCTGTTCATTCACATAAGAGGAGTGGCGCAAGGCCTCTTCCAACAGCTGGGTGTCTTTAAACTGGTAGCACAGTGTTTTCTGAAATTCGACAAGGTCCATTGCGTCTCTATAACCTCAAACTATCTGATATGTTTAAGCGAATGACGAGTGATCATATTCTCGTACAGTTCATAGGGCACAAAAAAATCACCCTTGCCGCGCCCTAACGCAATCTCCGGTATCAGCTCTCCGTGAAAATCGGTGCCGCCGGTACACAGCAAGCCATACTTTTCCGCCAGTTTTGAATATTGGGCCATGGCTTCGGGGGTGTGCTGGGGATAATAGATCTCCAAACCCTTTAAACCCAGATCACAGAGGCATTTGACAAGTCCATCCAGGTGATCTGCCGTTTGGCAGGGAATTAAGTAGGGGTGGGCCAGTACGGGGATTCCTCCGGCTTCCTGGATAAGTTCAAAGGCCTTTTCACATGCCATGCGCTCTTTGCCGATGCAGGCGGGTTTGCCATTGCCAATATAGCGGTCAAAGGCATCGTTGATATCCTTGGCATAACCTGCCTTCACCATGGCGGTGGCCACATGGGGACGACCTGCGGTCCCGCCACCGGCCTCCTTTTTAACCGATTGCAAGGTGAGCGGCAGTCCCAATTGATTCAACCGATCCACTATCTTGTCGATGCGCTCATTGCGGATTCTTTGAAATTTTTCCAATGCTTTTAATAGTGGCGGATCATCCGGATCAATACCGTAGCCCAGGATGTGCAGGCTTTCTCTGATGTTACAATGTGCCGGTGCCTGTACACTGATCTCAATGCCGCTGATGAGGCCCAGAGAAGGGGGTATATCGCAATGAAAGGCCTGACGAGATCCGTCTAGGGTATCATGGTCGGTAATGGCAATGGCCTGCAATCCCAACCGGGCCGCCTTTGCCAAGATTTCTTGCGGGGTATGGGTGCCGTCTGAAGCGGTGGAATGAATATGGAGGTCAATTCCACCGCTGTGTCTAGAGTCCAAGGGCTTTCTCGAAGGCTTCCTCTTTGGTTTTGCAGTCAATACATTGGGTCGTAACCGGCCGCGCTTTTAGGCGAGGCACCGAGATCTCCTCGCCACAAGATTCACAGATTCCAAAGGTGTCGTTTTCAATACGATCCAAGGCCTTTTTAATCTTTTTGATGAGTTTGTGCTCGCGGTCGCGGATGCGGAGCATGAAGTTACGATCGGATTCCAATGTTGCACGGTCAGTGGGATCCGGAAAGTTCTCCTTTTGCTCGGTCATCCCGGATACAGTGTTGCCTGCCTGGTTCAGTAGCTCCTGGAGGCGGTTGTTCAGAAGCTCTTCAAAAAACTTGAGATCTTTCTTTTTCATACGCCACTCTCTTTGAGCATAAAATTATAAATCTTACAAAAAACAAGTCTGATATCACGTCAAATTTACCGTTGTAAAGTAAAATTATCATTCATGATGCCAGGTCTGTCAACTCGTTTCATATTCAATGAATTTGTCCAATGTTTTTAAGTCGAAGACATTGTAGGTTTTTGCCGGTGTGCCTTTGGGTAGAATTTTTTTCAGCAGTCCGGCGAGTACGCGTCCCGGACCGATTTCGACATATACATCGATTTGATCATTCATCAATTTGGTGATGGTGTCGTACCACCGAACCGGACTGCACAGCTGGTCGGCCATGAGCCCTTTGATGCCCTCTGGATCGGTCTGGATGTCGGCGGTGACATTGTGGATCACAGGATATTTGGGGGCATTGAACTCGATGGTGTCCAAAAAAGCCTTGAAATCAGCTTCAGCACCGGAAATCAGTGGACTGTGCCAGGCGCCGCTGACCTTCAAGGGAATAGCTTTGGCGCCTTGAGCCTTGGCCAGCTCACCGGCCTTTGCCACGGCATCGGGTGCGCCTGTTATGACAATCTGCTGGGCGCTGTTGTGGTTGGCCACGGCCACGATACCGGATTGGGAAGCTACCTCTACGATTTCTCTGACTTTTTCAATTTCGAGGCCGACGATGGCGGTCATGGCACCCGTGTTGCGGGTCGCTTCCCGGTGCATCAATTCACCGCGTTTAAATACCAGCTTAAGACAATCTTGGTTAGAAACAATGCCGGCTGCGCGTAAAGCGCTGTATTCCCCCAGGCTGTGGCCTGCACAAACCGTCGGGGTAATACCCTTTTGTTCGATGGCGGATAAAAAAGCCAAATTTACTGCGGTAACGGCAGGTTGGAGGTTGACCGTTTGGGTCAACGCCTCCATGGGACCTTCAAAACATAATTTTTGTATGGGCAGGCCGGAAACCCGATCCGCAGTCTCTATGATCTCCTTGGCGGAATCAAATTCCTGGGCCAGATCCTGACCCATGCCTACTTTTTGAGATCCCTGTCCGGGAAACAGAAATGCAATTTTTTTCAATGTTATTCTCCTTCTATATCTTCTTCGTCCAATCCGAACAATTTGCGTGTAATGTCCAGGGAGTTGGCCCTGTCGCCCCGGCAGCCGTTGCTTTTAAGATAGTGGGTGGGATTATGCAAGATTTTATTCACCAGGGCGTTGGTCATGCGTTGAATGGATTTGATATCTCCCGTCGACAGATGTTCCATCTGTTGCACAGTTTTCTGAACTTCGGCCTGTGCGACCGAATTGATTTTGCTCCGCAGGGCTTTAATGGTCGGCACCACCCCCAGGTTCTCAACCCACTGCCGAAAGTGGATCACAGCCTCGTCGATGATCCGTTCGGCTTTAACGGCCTCTTTGTTGCGGTCTTCGATATTTTCGTCCACAACATTTTTTAGGTCGTCAATATCGTATACATAGGCATTGTTGAGGGTGTTGATTTTGGGATCGATATCCCTGGGAACCGCAATATCAATTAGAAATATCGGGCGATTGCGGCGCTTGCGCATGACCCCTTTGACCATTTGTTTGTCGATGACGAATCCCTGGGCGCCGGTGCTGCTGATGATGATATCCACCTTACTCAAATAGTCGGAAATCTCCTCGAACCGGATGGGCGTACCATTGTACTTATCGGCAAGCTCCACCCCCCGTTCAAAGGTGCGGTTGGCGACCGTGATGTCGTCACTCTTTTGTCGAATCAGATGTTCCACCGCCAGTTCCGCCATCTCCCCGGCGCCGATGAGCATAACCTTCTTGCCGGCAAGTTCTCCAAAAATTTTGCGTGCCAGCTCGATGGCGGCATAGCTGATGGAGACCGCATGATCGCCGATACCGGTTTCGGTGCGGATGCGTTTGGACACAAAGAAAGTGCGGTGCAGCAGCCGGTTGAGAACGACCCCCGAGGTTTTCTCCTCAGTGGCCGTGCGATAGGCGTTTTTAACCTGTCCCAAAATTTGGGGCTCGCCCACCATCATCGAATCGAGGCTGGCGGCGACCCTGAACACGTGACGCACGGCCTCCTCCCCTTTATGAAGGTAGAGGGTCGATTCAAAGTCACCCAGGGGTATGTTTTTGAATTTGGCTATAAAATCTTTGGCTTGGGGGATGGCCAAGTCCACATTATCGGCAGTCACCAGCAGCTCCACCCGGTTGCAGGTGGAGAACAGCATGGCTTCGTCAATGGCGCTGATGGACCGCAGTTCGCATAGGGCCGAGCGGGATTCTTGGTCTGAAAAGGCCAGACATTCGCGGATATCCACGGATGCGGTTTTATGGTTGAGGCCGATGAGAAAGATTCTGTCCATATTGATGTAACCTTAAAAACGTGTGAACTGGCCGTGGTGCCCTTTCAGCAGAAAATTAACGCCTAAAAATGTAAACAACAACACCCCAAAACCCACAATTGCCATGATGGCGGCACGGCGGCCGCGCCAACCCACGGTCAGACGCTCATGGAGCAGAGCGGCATAAAAAATCCATATGATGGCCGACCAGACCTCTTTGGGATACCAACTCCAAAACCGGCCCCATATGTTATTGGCATAGACCATTCCGGTGACCAAGCCAATGGTCAGCATCGTAAATCCGACAACCACACAGGCATACCCGGTGCTGTCCAGCAGGTCCAATGACGGCAGGCGTTTGAAAAAAAATCCGCGGCTCTTGCGCTTGATGCTGCGCTCTTGAAGCAAATATAGAACCCCGACACCGGCGGCCAATGCGAAACAGGCGTCTCCTATAAATATGGTGATGATATGGATCACCAGCCAGAAACCTTTGAGCAGATTCTGGGGTTGCATGGGCTCTTTGGGAAATTGACTGGCGATGAACAACACGAAGGTGGCCAGAGGCGCCACATAGACGCCCAACACCTTTACGCGCAACTTCATGTGCAGCACCAGATATGCACCCACCAGGGACCACGATACCAGCGACAAGGTTTCGTGCAAGTTGTTTGCCGGCATATGGCCCGTTGCGCTGAAGGACCATATAATGACCGCACTTTGGAACACCAGCCCGACCAGGAGCAAAATGTAGCCGATTTGCTGCATCAGATCGCGCTGTATGAACAGGTAGGCAAAGTAGCCTGCAGAGCTGAGCATGTAACAGAGGACGGCCAGAACAAACAGGATTTGCATCGCGTTTTCCTTATCGTTTTTCCATCAATTGATCGTATTGATAACCCGGTCCCAACACCTCTTTCAAAAGCGCGTCGATGCGGTGATGATCTTCGGCCTTGATCATCTCCAACAGACCGCTTTGGATGAGCTGTTTAAACAAAGGTTTGTGTGCCTCGGGCGCGTGTTCATCAGCCAACAGGCGCTTGCGAATCTCCCCCATTAAATCCAGCATGCGGCCGTGCTCCGGGCCGAAAAGCCCCTCGAGCTGCCGTCGCAGATGTTTGGCAAAGGCCGGACTTTTCCCGGCCGTTGAGATCGCAATACTCAAATCCCCTTGATTGACGATGGAGGGCAATACAAAATTGCACAGCTCAGGCTGGTCGGCAATGTTGCACAGCCGCTGGGCAGCTTCCGCATCTTTATGAATCTGCCGATTTAGGGCTTGATTGTCTGTGGCCCCGATGACCAGAAATGCTCTATCCAGGTCATTGCTTTGGTAGTTGCGCTGGGTAAGTTCGATATGACCCTGTTCGGCCAACGCTGCCAATCGTGGGGTTACCTCGGGACTGATCACCCGCACCATGGCGCCGCATTTGAGCAGGGTCTGCACTTTGCGCGTGCCGACCTGGCCACCTCCCACCACCAGGCAACTACGCCCTCTAATATCCAAATATACGGGATAGTATTTCATTGAAAAACGGTTTCCGTTAAAAAGGTTTTCAGCTTGAATCTGAGGCGTTGAAATCGTAAAATGTGTGACGATTGACTTCCTGTGAGATTTACCAATTGTTTCCCCATATTTTATAAAACACATAAAATCGGTAGGATACCTTTGCTTAAAACTTAAAGCTTTGCACTATCGCACCTTACAGTTTCTCCCCATTATTGTTAAAATGTGAAGGTCATCAAATCCTCAGCCGCAAAAATCTCACCTTTATACGCCTTGCGAGCTTGTTTGACAATATCCACATCATCACATTGGGGATAAAGATGGGTCAACACCAGTCGTTTGGCCTGCGCCTTCTGCGCCATGCGCGCCGCTAGGAAGGGAGTGAGGTGTCCTGGGACTTTAAGTTCATCGGGCATGGCCGATTCGCAAATGAACAGGTCGGCACCCTCGGCCAGGTTGACCAAAGCGTCGCATTCATCGGTATCTCCGGAATAGACGATGGCATGGCCATGGTTGTCCTCGATGCGAAATCCCATGCTTTCTGGACGATGGAGGGTAGGGCGGGCTGTTAGTTTGAAGTCCTCGAACCTGATGGTTTCACCCTCCGTCGTATCGAGCTCTTGGATGACCATTTGAGCTATGGGCAAAACGATGTAATCGCCGTAAGCCGCCTGTAATCCTTTGTAAAAATCTTTAAATCCGTCCCCGGCCAAGACAGTCAGGCATTTTTTTCTTTGGTTGCCGTCCGGATATTTGGTGGCAAAGATCAAGGGCACCAACTCGGCGGTGTGATCGGGGTGAAAATGGCTGAACGCCAGGTGGGTCAGGTCAAAGATACTCACCCCGTATTCTAGCAATCGCCTTGTGGTCCCCGGTCCAAGATCCAGAAGGATTTTGGATGCGGCTGACTCGATAAGGACTGCGCAGGCGCTGCGGAGGAGCCGCGGCACGCAGGTGCCGGAACCCAGCAGGGTGACTCTGGTCGATTTCATTTACGCCTCACCGCCCTTTTTTTCAATTGCCGCATGATCCACTGCGCCACCTTTTTTCGGTCGTTGCAGTCCACGGCCCCTTCGATGGCCTCCAGGGGTATTTCCGCCCGAGCGGCGCTTTTATGCCCACCGGCAGAGCCCCAACGGCCGAAACTCTCTTTGGCCAGAACCCCGGCATTTTTCCGAATGCCGTCGTTGCGAAAGATGATCACCAATTTACGGTGATGCAACCCGGAGACGATGCTCCAATTGACCGTGTTGATCCTCAGGAAAAAATCGGCCACCTGAACGCAGATGTCAGGATGAATCACCCGGCCCAGATGAACCAAAGCCCGCCCTTTGCGCAGACGGCGCTCCTCGATGGCGCGTTTGAAATACTTAAGAAAACCAACATGCATTTCAGCTTGTTCAATGCGGTAGGCCATGGCCGTATTGGCATAGTTAAAGACATACTGGAAGGCGGTAAGGTCTTCCTGAATGGTTTTACGTTCGAAGTTGCTCGTATCGGTTTTGATGGCATGGTAGAGGCTGGTCGCCAATTTGACCGACAGCTTGATTTTGGCGGCCCGCAAGTACTCCGTCATAATGCTGGCCGTGGCCCCGTACTCCGGGCGAATATCCACACAAGCGGCGTTTCCCGCATAACTCACGGGATGGTGATCGATGATCACATGGGGCTCCAAACCCGCCAGGTCTTCGTGATGATCGGGCTGGGAATCCACAAATACAATGCGGTTGAACCGGGGCAGATCGATCTCTTTGAACGGGACCAACTGAACGCCCACCAACCGTATCATGGTCAAATTGTCGGGACGTTTAATTTCATTGACATTTGCAATGGTGACATTGGCGGTCTTGCGCCACAACAGCCGCTTGACAGCCATCGCGCTGGCAATGGCATCCGGGTCGGCATTGATGGGAATGAGTACATGGTCCTCACGTGAAAACTGCCGGTAAAACAGCCGCAATCGCTCCTTGGACTTGGCACTCGCCCTTGGCATGCATCATCCCCTTCCATTGTTTTGCCAAATTTAAGATAACACCTTGGATATGGTAACCATTTCTACACATTGATGATTGGATTGACAACCCAATATAATTTTTTTCACGTGATGCTCATATCATATCAATCTTAAAAGGCTATACAGTAGCGCTAAAATATCTTTCATTGACGCCCTACCATACTTTAGGGGTGACTTTTTCGGCTCCGGAGGATAGGGTCAGATCTCAGAACACAATGCGATTCGAGAAGCGTACGCTTGATTCTATTCGTACCTACCAAACCTGGATCGACTCCAACTCTTCAAATGATAAAAGAGATAAATGTTTAATTTCCTTTTATATATCAGCGCATCACTGATCTGGGGATCCACCTGGCTGGCCATTAAGCTGCAGTTGACCCAGGTGCCGCCGATTTTGTCGGTGGCCTATCGATTTTGCCTGGCGGCTCTGATCCTATTGGCATTTTGCCGGTTTACCGGTAAACGGCTGCGTTTTTCTTTGGGTGATCACTGGTATATGGCGCTGCAGGGGATCTCGTTGTTCGGCTTGAGCTATTGCTGCAGTTATATGGCCACGGCTTATATGACAAGCGGTTTGGTGGCTGTGGTTTTTTCCACCATACTGTTGTGGAACATCTTTAATTTGAAGATCTTCATGGGGCAGCCTGTGGCCTGGCGGGCCTTTTTGGGCGGTGCCTTGGGGCTTTCCGGCATCTGTACGGTCTTTTGGCAGGATCTGGCGGCCTTTACCGCCACAAAAGGGATGATCGGGCTATTGATTGCCCTAGTCGGCGCATACATGGCATCCCTTGGAAATGTCATCGGCTCCCGAAACGCTAAAAACGGCGTACCCGTAACCCAGGCCAATGCCTATGGAATGGGGTACGGCGGACTGCTGACCCTTTGCATTCATTTTGCCATGGGCGGTGGTCTGGTAATGGACTGGTCTTTGGGCTATTTGGGGCCGATGCTTTATTTAACCCTTTTCGGTTCTATCCTGGCCTTTGGCTGCTACATGCTTCTGATCGGCCGTATCGGTGCTGAATTTGCCGCTTATGTGATGTTGATCATGCCCATCATCGCATTGATTATTTCAACGCTTTTCGAAGGCTACCATTGGACTCACAATGCGCTGGCCGGTGTTGCCCTCGTCCTTGCAGGCAACGCAATTCTTTTAACCCCGCGGTCGATATACCGGCGGATCTTATATCGCGTAAAGGGGCGTGCCTATTCTACATCAACGAAATGATGGACTATGTTCGCTTTATATGCTGGTGACGATATATTGATTAAGATAGGACTGTAGGTTTCCCTATCTCCTATTGCTTATCAAATGGATGAGTATCAGAAGGTCCCCAACAGCAAGAGCAATCCCAGCATAGATATGCACAACGCCCCTCCCAGAGAGAACAGTCCGTAGATGCCTGCGACCATTCGATCGTTTCCATGGGCCAGGGAGAGAAAGGTGTTGCGGAAACCCATGGCTCCCAATGCAAATAGGGACGTCGTGATGGCCATGCCAGCGGCGATGCACAGCATGGCCCACAGGCCGGCGCTCAATATCCCGAGGGTCAGGGCAAATAGCAAAATCAGCGCCGCGCCGGGGCAGGGGACGATGCCCACAGCCAGGGCGGTGATGACCAGGCTTTTCAGGTCTGCACGGTCCGGGCAGTCGTGGTTGTGGCCGTGACCGGTGCGCATCTCATGAATGATCTTTCCCATGATAAAGAGGCCGACACACAACAGCATGCCATAGCTGAACCGCTCTAAAACCACACTGGAATTCTCCAGCGTCAGTGCCCCGGAAGTTTTGAGGACCAACGCACCGAACAGGATGAGGATCGTACCGGATAGGACATGCATGAGCATGGTGAGATTGCCGAATAGCAATACCTTTTTAAGGGTGCCGGGGCGGCTGAGAAAATAGGAACAGGTATAGATTTTTCCGTGACCCGGCCCCAGTGCGTGCACCACGCCGTAGCCGAAAGAGAGCAGCATAAATCCCCAAAATGCGCTCCCCATGGGATGCTGTTGGATATCCCGGGTCAATTTGACCATGCGTTGTTTAATGGCATGCTGAAAAACTGCCACCCGCTCCATGATCGGCTGTAAAACGGCCGGATAACCTGCAGCCGGGTTTTTGGCGGTTGCGGATTTATTTTGCTTTGAAGAGATGAAGGGATTCTTTGCGGCCGTGGCTTCAATGGCAACCACCAGGAGTGATATCGCAATGAAGGCCAATCCGATACCGACCCGCATGCTGATAAGTCGGCTCATTTCGATTCAAACGACAGGACAAAGGCCTGGGGGACGATTTGATCGTAGAAATAGGCCATGTCCGGTTCGTCCCTTACTTGTGACGTAATCTTGAATTTGGTCACATCCCCCTTGATTTGAACCTTTCCTTTGAATTTGCCCAATCCCACCGCATTGCTGAAACGCTTGAAATCTTCGGGCCGGGCCGGCGCCTCCCGATTGGCGAAAAGCGGGTCCTTGGTGGGATCGAGACGGCCGGCGCCCTCTTCGACATAAACCACAAAGGTGTAGAAGGAGTCGTCGTAGACAGCCGCCTTCACCTCTTGGGCCTTTCCTGTTGCCGATGCCACCCGGCATGGTACCAGAAACTCGTAGATCAACTGGCCATCTTTTAGCTCCGCTTTAAAATCGGTGATCCTTCGAATGGGAAAGTCCTTGCCGTTGATTTGGGCCACCGTGAAGTAGTGGAATTCCAAGAGGCTGTCCAAAGAGAGATCGCGCACCGCGATCTTCTCTTCGGCGGAAAGGATACCGTTGCGATCGGTGTCCACCACATCGAGCACCGATACCGTGGTCATCTGGTCCAGAATCCATCGCTGCTTGAATCCCACGAGTCCCTTTTGGTCCATCACAAATGAGAAGGTGCACTCCACAAAGGCATGGGGGTGTGACCATGCCGGGACGGCTAAGACCAGAGATAATAAGAGGTACGGAAGGAGCCGCTTTTTCATTCCACCTCCTTCCACATTCCGGTGGAATAATGGGGATAGGGGGTTAATCTCAGCATGAGAATATCAAGGCCAGAGTATATGAATGCGGCAAAAGTGTGTCAATACATACGATTATGATGAAGTTTAGAGGCCTGGTGGCCGAAGGTCAGCAAGATTGGAGTGTCCGGTGTGTCAGAAATGCGGACAATGACGCTGAAGATCGTCCACTGTCTGCCAGATTATGAATCCGTCCATTTCAGGTCAATTCGAACTGTCCGATTAACTGACAGCTGTAAATCCCTATGGATAACACGCGCCATTAAATTATTGCTAAAAAACATTATA